>OGJY01004376.1_pt1 | contig 10228 bp, 7 predicted proteins | sample 1572231 | NCBI WGS metagenome assembly OGJY01 (sample SAMEA2582121, study PRJEB24529) | metagenome | biome: Human gut stool | place: China | collected 2011
TGGAAAATGGGCGGCCAACAAGGTGAAGGTATCGAGAGTTGCGGTGAAATCATGGCCACAATCCTTGCTAAAGAAGGCTACTCTTTGTATAGCCAACGTTTATTTGCATCTCGCATCAAAGGTGGTCATACTACATTCGCATTGCGCGTAGCATTGGAACAAATTATGTCCATTGGTGAAGGGGTAGACTTCTTGCTTTCCCTTGATCAAGAAACCGTTGATATGCACGGTTCCGAAGTACGCGATGGTGGATATATCATCTGTGATAGCAAAGTTAATCCAGACTTTTCTAAATTTGAAGGTACAAAGATTAATTGTTTATCTTTGCCTATCTCTGAAACAGCAATGAAACAAGGCTCCTTGTTGATGCGTAATATCGTAGCACTTGGAATGTCCGTAGCGCTTCTTGGCTTTGATACTAAGATGTTTAAAGATGCTATTACTGAGAAATTTGCAAAGAAATCCCAAGAGATTATAGATAAAAACTTGGCTGCTTTCGATGATGGTCATAGCCTTGTAATGGAAAAATTGGGCGATGTTGAAATCGATACATTGCCAGCTCCTGGTAAGAAAGATCAAATGTTCTTATTAGGTAATGAAGCATGTGCTTTAGGTGCTATTGCTGCGGGTTCCCGTTTCATGGCATCTTATCCTATTACTCCAGCATCTGAAGTAATGGAATATATGATTAAAAACATGGATAAATTGGGTGCTACAATCGTTCAAACAGAGGACGAAATCGCAGCATGCATGACAGCTATGGGCGGCGTATATGCAGGTGTTCGTGGCTTCACATGTACTTCTGGTCCTGGTCTTTCCTTGATGGCTGAATCCTTATCCATGGCTTCCATGGCTGAATTGCCAATGGTTGTTATCGACGTTCAACGTTCTGGTCCATCCACAGGTATGGCAACAAAGGTTGAACAATCCGATATTGATGCGGCTTGCTACAATGCACATGGCGATTACGCTGGTATCGTAATTTCTCCAACATCTATCGAAGAATGCTTCTATGAAATTCAAAAAGCTTTCAACTTGGCAGAAATGTACCAATGTCCAGTTATCTTTATGCCTGACTTACAACAAGGTTTGAATAAACAATCCGTTCCTTCCTTCGATTTGAACCGTGTACCTATTAACCGCGGTAAAATGATGAAAGAAGCTGACCTTCCTGCATTGGAACAACCTAACTACTTCAAACGCTTTGAATTGACTGAAGATGGTATTTCTCCTCGTACAATTCCTGGTATGAAAAATGGTCTATTCCTTTCCACTGGTTTAGAACATAATGAAGAAGGTAAACCAGCAGAAGCGCCTACAATGCACGTAGCGCAAACTGATAAACGTTTCCGCAAATTGGAAACTGTAGCTGATAACTATGAACCATTCTTGAATAACGCTAAATACGACGAAGCAGATGTACTCGTTGTAGGTATGGCTTCTAGCCGTGGTGCTATCGAAGAAGCAGTTGCTGAATTCGATCAAGAAGGCGTTAAAGTTAACCACTTGCAATTGCGCTTGATTAAACCATTCCCAGCAAAACAATTACAACCATTCATGGATGCTGCGAAAAAAGTGGTTATCGTTGAGCACAATGCTACAGGTCAATTGACTAACTTATTTAAAATCAACATGCATAAGAAATCTAAAATTTCCAGCTGCTTGAAATACGATGGTAATCCATTCACAAAAAGTTATGTGAAAAATGCGATTAAGGAGGTCCTATAATATGACAACAGCTAAAGATTACAGAAACGATATTCGTCCTAACTGGTGTCCAGGCTGTGGCCATTATGGGGTTCAAGCAGCGATTACTGACGCTGTAGTAGCGAAAAATATTCCACCAGAAAAATTAGCAGTAATTTCCGGTATCGGTTGCTCTAGCCGTATCGGTGGTTATTTCTACGCCTATGGCGCTCATACAACTCATGGTCGTGCGCTTCCTTACGCACAAGGCGTTAAACTTGCTAACCAAGACTTAGAAGTTATCGCTTGCTCTGGTGATGGTGATGCGTTCGCTATCGGTATGGGTCACACTATCCATGCTTTCAAACGTAATGTAAATATGACATACGTCGTAATGGATAACCATGTATATGGTTTGACTAAAGGTCAAGCATCCCCTCGTTCCGATATCGGTTTTGTTACAAAAACAACTCCTCGTGGGGCATTCGAATCTCCATTGTCCGTTTGTGAAACTGCAATCGCTGCAGGTGCTACATTTGTAGCACAAGGTTATATGATTAACCGTGCAGAACTTGTAGAGTTGATTCAAAAAGCAATGGATCATGAAGGCTTCTCCTTCATCAATGTATTCAGCCCATGTGTTACATACAATAAACACAACAGCTATGACTGGTTCAAAGAACATTTGGTAGAATTGCCAGAAGGTTATGACCCAACAGATCGTGCAGCAGCACTTAAAACATTGGGTGAAACTGATGGCTTGGTAACAGGTGTTATTTATCAAAATACTACTAAACCTTCCTTTGAGAAAGCTATGGCTGCAGCAAATGGTGGTCCACATCCTCGTCCATTAACTGAAGACGTTGTAAAACCAGATCAAGCGCTATTTGATAGCCTTTGCAATCAATTTAAATAATCTTATCTAAATTGAATTATGTATAATCTGAACCCCTCTTTACTGAATGTCTGGTAAAGAGGGGTTTTTACATTATGATATTATGAATCGTATGATTACTTTAGAGTGTTGTGAATGATATGGTTATTTTATAGTGGTATGAATCGTATTATTACTTTACGGAGGTTTTCTTAATTGATATACTAATTTATAATTTAGGATATTTATAATTAAGTAAAAATTTGAAAGCTTATAAGTATAAGAGGCTGTTATTTCAGAATATGAGGCATAATGGAAACGTATAGATGTATTACTTACTATACGATTCATTAAGGAGAGGGAATGAGTAACGTGTCGAATGAATATAATGAAGCATTACTAGAGCCACTTAAGTATTATCGGGAAGAGTTAAAGGACGCGTTTCAACACGTAACCGAAGAATACTTTCAACAATTAGTAGATCAATCAAAGATTGATATAGATAACAACAAAGTATTAATAGATAAGTATACTGATGTATCAGAAAATCGCGATCAATCAAACACATCCTATAAACGATTTGGCCTTATTAAAAAGGTTGATATTGTTATTGGTATAGGTGCCATTATTTATGGTATTTATCAGTTTTCACAAGATCATATTGATATTGTAGCGGTTATTGTTTCTATACTTATATTAGTTCTATGTGTAGGGCTTTACCTATATTGGATTAAGCCTAATAGTAAGAGTCTTGAAGAAAAACTTAATGATTTAGATGCTACATTAGCTAAAATACGTCAAGAAGGCTATGAGATGATGGCCCCTTTAAACAATCTATTTCATAGTGAAATGACTGTAGAACTTATAAAAAAGGCGATTCCTTTTATTCATATGGATTCTAACTTTAATATTGAACGATATGAACAGCTCGTTAAAGATTATGGATTCTTAGAAAAAGGTGATGTAAATCATTCCACCTTAGATATTGCTTCTGGTGATATTTTAGGAAACCCCTTTGTTTTTCTGAAGCGCATAATCCACTGGATGGATGATTATACGTATGAAGGCACCTTAAATGTTACGTATACAGAAGAGTATGTTGATTCTAATGGGAATCTAAAAACTCGTGATGTTAACGAAACATTACGGGCCGTTATAAGACAACCAGGTCCTTATTATGCCAATAAAGTATCTTTAGTGTATGGTAATCATGCAGCACCTAACCTAACATTCCATAGGAAGCCACCGGAAAAAGGATTCTTTAATTTCGGTGGTGCTAAGAGTCGATTAGCTAAAGGAATAGCCAGCCTTAGAAAGATGAGTCAGGACTCATTGGAGGCGGGTAGTAATTTTCAGGCCTTAGCTAATGAAGAGTTCGATGCACAATTTAATGCATTAGATCGCAACAATGAGGTTGAGTTCCGCGTACTATTTACGCCATTAGCACAAAACAACTATAAGGATATTTTTGAAAACTCTCCATATGGAGATGACTTTATATTTAATAAAGAGTGTAAAATTAATGAGATTAAAGCTGACAATTCTCAAAATTGGGACTTTGATACATCACCATCTCAGTATTATGATTTTTCATTCCAAAAGATTAAAGAGAAGTTCATTAATTACAACTGCAGTTACTTTGATCACATGTATTTCTCATTCCTACCAATTTTAGCGATTCCTGTGTATCAACAAATGGCTTCTAATGATTATATTTATGGCAAGTCTTATAATTTCAAATATAATGATTACATTACAGAAATGCTAGCAAATAAAATGGGACTTAATTTATTTGTTCCTCCTGATGCGGCTCAGCGGAATAATGTAAAAACAATTCTTAAGACTAGCCACCATAAAAATGAAGGCGATTCTGAGGTGATTAAAGTAGATGCGTATTCCTATAGAACGATTGAGCATATAGATGAAGTGCCGGTAAGAGCTGGTAATGGTAGAACCTATTATGTTCCAGTCCGCTGGGACGAGTATGTTCCTGTTACAAAACACGAATTGATAGAGGTTTCAGAAATTAAATCTGCTGGAGAGGATTTTAAGCATATTAAAGGTCTAGATCAGTATCAAAAATCTGAAAATAATAGAGATAGGTCTTTTGCATACGATCACTTTATGGCAGGTAAACTATATCGACAAAATCAGTCTCTCGACGATTTATTAAATACTATTTACAAAGAATTTGGAGGTACCCAAAATGGCTAACCAACTCGACGAAATGAATCCGGAAATTATGTCTGAAGGCAGAGATGTGCATGTTATCGCTAAGGTAATCCCTGTTGAAACTAGTGGCTTTGAAAAACTTCTTCCAACGATCCTTATGGCAGTTGGTGTTATCGGTATCGTTTTAGGCATAGTTATAGACAAGTATCTAGTATCTATTATTGGTGCCATTGTATTGATTTATCCATGGTGGCGATTAAAACAAATTAGCTCAGAGTTTAATATGATGGAACAAAGAATTCAAAATGCTGCATCCGAAATTGATAATTATATGGAGCAACGTGTTGTGATTCTTTCTAATGCGGCTAAACTTGTGGAAAAATCTATTGAAGTTGATAAGGATATCCTTGTAGACATTGCTAAGTATAGAAGTGGTAATTTTTCTGAAGAATCTAGAAGTGATGTGAATGCACAACTTAACAAGGCTACAAGAGCCCTCAACGTAGCTATAGAAAATTATCCTGAATTACAAAGCCAAGATACGATTCGTGATGCAATGCAACAAAATTCTTACTTACAAAAAGAAATTACTGCAGCTAGAACGTTGTATAATGATGCTGTAAATACTTGGAATAGAGAAATCTTTGAATTCCCATTTAAAAAGATTGTGGCTGCAAAAGAAGGTAGAACTACTAGAATTCCATTTATTGCAGATCAAGAAACTAAAGAAAAAGCTAAAGGCGTTTTCTTTTAAGGGATAGGCAATTGGGTGTTAGTGTATAAAGGGCATACTATGAAATCTGACATTAGTATATAAGGGGATACTATGAAGTCTTATGAAAAAGGGATTAGCTTGTCTATCTGGACATTGAGCTGGCCTATATTTATCGAAGTGTTCCTACAGCTGTTAGTAGGTAATATAGACCAAGTGATGATGAGTCATTACTCACCTGAAGCTGTGGCCGCAGTAGCTAATGCCAATCAAATTCTAAATATCTTTATTATGCTCATTATTGTTATGAGTACAGCTACGACGATTTTGATTGCTCAATATTTAGGGGCCCGTAATCAGTCGAAGTTATCAGAGGTGTGTACGGTTAGCTTGGTGCTGAACTTTTTCTTCTCGTCTATAGCGGCCGTATTCTTTATCACCTGTCATAAATGGATCTTTACGTGGCTTGGTATTCCGCCAGAAACGATGAGTGATACATCTGTATATACAACCATTGTAGCCGCAGGATTACCAATTCAAGCTATGTACTATGCATTGGTAGCAGTATTTAGGGGGCATTCATTAACACGTATTACCATGTATATTGCACTGGTTATGAATGTTATCCATATCACAACTAACTATGTATTAATATTTGGTCATGGTCCCATACCAAGTCTAGGTGTGTTAGGTGTATCAATTTCTACTTGGTTATCTAAGGTGGTAGGCCTCGTAATTATCGGCTATACATTTAAGAAGTTGCTTACTTTAGAGGTGAGCTTCAAATTTTTAAAACCATTCCCGTGGCATACGGTTAAGTCTTTACTGAATATCAGTATTCCCTCTGGTGGTGAAACCTTAAGTTATCAGTTATCTCAGACCACGATTATGAAAATGGTCAACATCCTAGGGCTAGCTGTTATTAATACAAAGGTGTATGTATCGGTTATAGCTATGCTTTGCTATGTATATACAATAGCACTAGCAAATGCTTCTCAAGTTATTGTGGGCTACTTGATGGGGGCTAAACGACAAGCTGAGGTGACAAATCGCGTATGGCATTCTATGTTATTAGCCATTGCTATTAGTGTAGGATTGGCTACGTTCTTTTATAGTACTAGTGATATAGTACTATCAGTATTTACTACGGATCCAGAAATCTTATCGTTAGCACATAATATCTTATTGGTTGAGATTTTCCTTGAGTTAGGGCGTGCCGTAAATATCGTTATGGTTGGATGTTTACAAGCAGCAGGGGATATTCGGACACCGATGCTCGTAGGTATTTTTGGTATGTGGTTATGCGCCGTACCACTGTCCTATCTATTTGGTATTTACTGGGGATGGGGGCTCGTAGGCATTTGGATTGCCATGGCGGTAGATGAAATTTTACGAGGTTTATTATTTGTATATCGCTGGTATAGTGGGAAGTGGAAAAATAGACGCCTTATAGAGGTATAGTCTTATATTTACACGATTTCAATATACTTTTAGTAGTTTGTAGATATAGTTGGCCTTACATTGGAGAGTGTAAGGCTAATTATTTGTGAAAGTAGGTTTATATGAGTAAGACAGTAGGTATTATTGGCTTGGGGTTATTAGGTGGTTCGTTGGCAAAGGCGTTAAAGGCTTATACCGATTATGAGGTAGTGGGCTATGCGCGTCGCCAAGAGGTTTGTGATGCGGCCATTCAGGATGGGGTGGTAAAAGCTGCTTGGACTGAGGTAGAACCATTGATTGAAAATTCAGATATCGTTGTATTTTCATTGCCTCCAGATACAAATGCAAGACTATTTACAGAAATGGCACATCTTTTTAGACCAGGACAAGTGGTGACTGATGTATCTAGTGCAAAGGAAAACTTTGTACGAGCTGTATATGATTCTATTCCGAAAGGGACAATTTTTGTGTCTGTTCATCCTATGGCTGGCTCTGAAAAGGGTGGCTATGAAGTATCTCATAAAAACCTATTTAAAGGTATGGGCTGGATTGTACTAGAGGATAAGGCCTCTGATGTATATAGTGAAGAGGTTGCTCAAGAACTAGCTGAAATGGGACGCGCTGTAGGGTCACGTATTGAATTCGTCGATATCTATGCTCACGACGCGTATTTAGCTATGGTGAGTCATATGCCACATTTATTGGCATCCATTTTAACTCAAGTTTCCGGTGGTGATGAATTAGGCGAGTTGCGCATGAAATTATCCGCAGGGGGCTTTAGAGACTGTACACGTGTTGCCGGTGGTTTGCCATCTATGTGGCGTGAAATCATCTATGGTAATAGACACAATGTAATTGAAGGCCTTTCACAGATTGAATCTGAAATTCAACGTGTAAAAGAGATACTTTCACAAGAAGACGAAGGTCAAGCCTTAGAATCCTATCTTGAACGGGGCAGAGAAATCCGTGGTAAATTACCATATTTAACAGGGCAAATCAAAAATAGCTAATGACAATTAACGATTAGCTAGAGATATATATTGGTTAGTAATCATGGATACTAACAATGATTAGTTAACATTTATTTAATACTTATGCATATTTATGTAGCTAAAGCAACATGATTTATGCAGTATAATGTGTATACTAGAGTTCTAGAAGAATATACATGTAACATATGATTTAGTTAAGGGAGATATTATGAGTTTGTTACAAGAAACTTGTGACGCTATTACTGGGCGCAGTCATGAGATTGAACAACATATAATTGATAGTTGGAATGCAGGTTCACCTGTAGAGCAATATGGACGACTTGTAAATGTGGTGGCTCAATATGGGGCAGCTACAAATCAAGAGCAGTTAACGGTACCAAAGCCTTGTATGATTATTGCCTCTGCAGATCATGGTGTGGCTGATATGGGTGTTAGTGCGTATCCAAAGGAAACAACTGTAGGGATGACACAAAATTACCTAATTCCTAAAGGGGCTGGCGCAAATTCCTTAGCTAATTACTGCGGTGCTCAAATGGAAGTCATCGACATGGGCATTGATGCGGATATGAGCTGGGTGCCAGGATTACGTATTCATAAACTTGGTATGGGCACAAAGAATTTTGTGGAAGAACCTGCCATGACACGTGAGCAAGCTATTGAAGGTATTGAAACAGGTATTCGTCTTGTAAAAGCAAAAATCGACGAAGGCTTTAATGTCTTCTTAGTAGGGGAAATGGGTATTTCCAATACTACAGCGAGTGCGCTTATGACTGCTAAATTTGCAGGACTCACAGCAGAGGAAGCGACAGGTCGAGGCACTAATATTTCTGACGAACGTTTGAAATTAAAGCAACGCATCGTTCATGATGTATTAGAAAAATATAAGAATATACCGAAAGACGATGCCATCGGAATTTTATCCTCTGTGGGAGGCTTTGAATTCTCCTGTATCGTAGGTGTTATTCTAGGCGCTGCAGCGAATAATGCATTAGTTATTATTGATGGCTTTAATACATCTGCTTGTGCGTTAGTTGCTAAGACATTGGTGCCACAAGCGATGGACTATGTGATGGCATCTCATTTATCTGCTGAAAAAGCGGCTAAATCTTCCTTAGAAAATCTAGGCCTTGAAGCCTATGTTGACTTAGGACTTTGCCTCGGTGAGGCATCTGGTGGCTCCATTCAAATGGGCATGCTAGACCTTGCCGTTCATATGTATTTGGCTGTTACAGGAGGTAAGGCATGAGAACTTTTACAATTGAACCATTACATGCGCCATCCATGGAAGCATGCCGATTACGAATCGATAATTTAACAAAACCTATTTATAGCCTTGCTACATTAGAGTTAATAGCTGAGCGCTTTGCGGGCATTCTGGCAGATCCTCAACCAAATCATTTGCGATATGGTGTACTTGTGGTGGCGGCGGATCACTTGGTAGATGGTCCTCAAAATAGTCAGCATGGTAGTGAAAGTTATGAGGCTATCAAGCGTTTCAATGACGGTAGAACAGCTACACAAGGGGCCGCATCTAAGTTGAATGCAGCTGTGCACGTTGTAAATATAGGGCTTGAACAAGATACAGTAGATTTGACAAATATTGACCAACAGGTTATCCGTAAGGGGTCCCATTTTTTTGGTGTAGAACCAGCTATTTCTCAAGAGGAACTAGAGAGCGCTTTAGAGTTAGGTTTCACCTATGCTGATAAATTACACAACGATGGATTGCAAGTCGTTGCTATTGGTAATATTGGTGAACGAGCTTTCCTTGATTCTCTCGTAACGACTGCAACTATCACAGGATGTGAATTTAGCGATATTCTCGTTCATACTGAATGTGGCCCTACTATTGAACAGCGAGCGGCTCATATTCATTCTTTTGTAGATCGTTTTGATATCGCTGTTGATGATTGGTCTGCTTTGAGTGAAAGCGAGCGCCGTGATGCGGTATTGCATTTACTTCATATTGCAGGAGGCTTAGATATTGCATTCTTAACAGGTTTTATCTTAGGTGCCGCCAGTCACCGTATGGCAGTAGTATTTGATAATGCCGTAACAGGCGCAGCTGTATTGGCTGCAGTTACTATTGAACCATTAGTTAAGGACTATATATTCCCATCAGCTGTCTATGAGGAACCAATTCATAAGGAACAATGTCGATTCCTTGGAATAAAACCATGTTTACACTATAATTTACAAATTGATGAAGCATTGGGTTCCACAATGGGTCTATCTATTATCGATGCATCTATGCATATGTTAAATGATATGAAAACCTTCGTTGAAGCTGAGGTTAAAGCAGCTGAAGATGGTGCCGGTAAAGGTAGACAAAAGAACAAAGAGTAATCTATA
>OGJY01004379.1_pt1 | contig 10220 bp, 6 predicted proteins | sample 1572231 | NCBI WGS metagenome assembly OGJY01 (sample SAMEA2582121, study PRJEB24529) | metagenome | biome: Human gut stool | place: China | collected 2011
TAAAACAAGAAGATGCATGGATATCCATGCATCTTCTTGTTTTATAAATATATTAAAGATAAAAGTTATGAAAACATTCGACATCAAATGTTTCAGAACTGATTTTATGCTTATTTATTAGTTATAACGCTAATAGGAAATATTAATCCTCCTCTTTTCTTAATATGTAAATCCGAACATCCATAATGGAATTATATTTTGCATTCCAAATTCAATGTCATCCTTTACGATATAAGAGTTTTCCATATTCCGTATTTGTTTCTGGGATTTTCCTTTACCTCCGATTTCAAAAGTGTATTTACCTATAGAAAAATCAGATACCGATGATGTTGTAATAGGTTGTGTAGCTCTCATAATAGAAAAAAACACTGTCTCCCGTATATTACCAATATCTGGAGTGCTGTCGGTAAGGGCATATGCCAAGTTTGTATTATTTAAATAGACCTTATCTACTTTTCCCAACAATCTGATACCTTCCGTATCGCAACGTAACTGGTTGATAATTCCGGCTTTCTCCAAATAGAACATTAGCTCTGATATTGTATTCCTATTTATATCGAGTAAAGTTGCCAACTTAGTGAAATTAGGCTTAAAAGGAACACTTTGAGCAATAATATATAACAGTCTTTTTAACTTCTGAGAAGTAGTGATATTCATTTTGGCAAAGATTGGAATATCACTCTCTAATGCTTGGTTCAAAATACTACGTAACCGGATATAATACCCTTTTTCTTTAAAAAAAGGATAATATCCTTGTTGAAGATATTCTTTAAATAACTGGAGAGGACGTTCAGTATTATAAGGAAAATCAACTTTATTTCTTAAAACATCCTCCAAAGAATAAACCGGTAAATGGTACCCTCTTGAGATAGCAAGGTATTCTCGGAATGAAAGCCCTGTTAAGCGATACTCTAATTTTCGTCGGCTCAAATCAGCTTCTCCTGTTTCTAAGTCCAATATGGATGATCCAGTATATACAACCTGTAATCCTGGAATTAAGTCATATATGTTTTTTATTTCCCGGGACCAGCCTGTGTATTTGTGGATTTCGTCAATGTAGAGTTTTTTACCTCCCTGCTGATAAAATTCCATAGCCAGATCGAATATTCGATGTTCAGCAAAGTAGAGGTCATCAGCTGTTACAAACAGAGTTTCCTCTATATCATCATATAGTTTTATATGTTGCAAAAGCATAGTTGTCTTTCCTATACCTCTAGCACCCAATATGGCTATTAAACGGCTATCCCATTCTATTTGGTCATGAAGGTAACGGACAAAGTCCGTTGATGTATTGTTGAGCAGCGTCCTATAAGCTCTATAAAGCGTATCCATAATTGATTGTTTTTTAATTGAATAAACAAATATAGAACAAATTGCAGAATATAACATGCAACTTTTCAAAAAACTGCATGTTTCGTTCTGCAATTTTATGGAATATAATTATTGGTTAAGCTTTTATTTGAGACAAAAATAGTCATAAGTAGCATGTGTTATATACAATCTTTCTTAAGTAAGATACGGCATGTTAGTGTAATATATTTACTGCAAAAAAGTTAGAATCCTATTTAGTCTGAATTAGGAATAATATCCCCTTTTTGCTAGGAATAAATCATAGGAATTACCAAATAAATTCTAATATTACAATACAAAAGCAATTTATAATAGACGTAATGTATTTATTATCAAACTATTATAACTTAAAGATACGGTTTGGACAGGACCCGGAGAACCAATTATGCACTGATGACTTCGCCGGTCATTGGGCCCATAATGCCAATCTTTCAGTAAAAGCGATCATGGGTGTAGCCGGATATAGCGAAATGGCGCATATGCTTGGTTTATATGATGTTGCAGAGAAATATGCAGGTATAGCCAAGAAAATGGCGGTGAAATGGGAAGAAATGGCAAATGAAGGTGACCACTATCGTCTGGCGTTCGACCGTGAGAATACCTGGAGCCAAAAGTATAATATGATCTGGGACAAGATGTGGAGTCTGAATTTATTCCCTAATAACGTAATCGGCAAAGAAGTAAATTATTATTTAACAAAACAGAACCGTTACGGATTACCGTTAGATTCCCGTAAAGAGTATACTAAATCTGACTGGATTATGTGGACAGCTGCTATGTCACCGGATCAGGTTACTTTTGAGAAATTCATAGCCCCCCTCTATAAATACATTGATGAAACTACTTCACGGGTACCTATCAGCGACTGGCATCACACAGACAGTGGTAAGTGGGTTAGTTTTAGAGCCCGTTCGGTAATTGGTGGTTACTGGATGCAGGTACTAATGAACAAAATGTTGAATAATCAATAATTTAAATCTAATTTATTATGAACTTAAAAAGTAACAAGAAAGAAAAGTTTCGGTGTATATCATGCGCCATGCTTGCATTGCTAGCTCTTTTCTTAGGAAGTTGTGATGACGGTAAGGAGATAGCTCCTATTACAGGGAGTGGAGGAGATCCTTTTAATTCAGCCATGCCTATTCGAGTTGATAGCATTTATCCTAAAACAGGATCTGCAGGACAACGAGTGCTTATTTATGGGGAGAACTTTGGAAATGACCCTTCTCAAATGGAAGTTTATATCGGTGGACAGAAAAGTTCAATTGTAAATGTGCAATCTACGCACATGTATTGTCTCATGCCATCAAAAGCTTATAAAGGAGATATTCAAGTGATTATAAAAGATGGAGACAACACTTATACTTCACAAGAATCTGATGTCAGATTTGAATACCGAAGATTAAAAGTTGTAAGTACTTTGCTTGGAGAGGTGAATCCACAAATTTCAGATAAGAAAAAGAATTTTGAAATAAAGGATGGTCCTTTTGATAATTGCGGAGGAGTGGCTAATCCTTGTTTTATGCAATGGGATCCCGAACATTCTGAGCTTTTATACTTTGCAGAAGATACATCTGCCGACCCTGAGGGGGTTACAGGTTCTGGTATACGTTGTATTGATTTCGAGCAGCGACAATTGTATACGATTCTTCCTAGAAGTGAATATGGCGGTTATGAACGTGGACGTTCTATTGATTTTTTTAAAGATAGAGATGGAATATACCATATGATTGTTGCTACATCACAAGCTAGCGCAAATAATCCTGCAGTATATATGTTTGATCGTGTTCCGGATTCAACTAAACCATGCGGCTTTAAATGGTCGAATAGAAAAACAATTGTGAACTATAATGGTTGTGCATGTGCGGCAATTCATCCTAAAACAGGGGATCTGTATTTCACTCATTTTCAGAAAGGTCATCTGTATAAAGTAAAAAAGGATATTCTTCAGGAATTTGTTGACGGTACTCGTACTACAGCTGTTTCACCTGGAACAGGGGCGGAATATATGTTTACCGTTCAAGACAAAGAATGGGAGTTTAATATTATCATTCACCCAAGTGGAACATATGCTTATCTCATGGTGATTAACAAAAGCTATATTCTTCGTTCTGATTATAATGGAGAATCTTTCACTACCCCTTATGTCGTAGCAGGAAGCGCTGGACAAGCTGCATATACGGATGCTGTGGGCAATTTAGCCAGATTTAATGCGGCTTATCAAGGGACTTTTGTAAAAAATGTTGATTATGCAGGAGAAACTGATGAATACGATTTTTATATTGCAGACAGACATAACCATGCCATCCGTATTTTGACTCCTTTGGGACAAGTATCTACATTTGCAGGTCGTGGTAGCGCCAGTTTAAATTCTAATCCTTGGGGATATGTAAATGGGGATTTGAGAAAAGAAGCTCGCTTTGAACGCCCTAAGGCTATTGCTTATGATGAGAACACTGGGATTTTTTATGTTGGTGACGCATATAACCACCGTATCCGTCAAATAGCCTTAGAGGAATTTAATGAATAAACACACTAAAATATGAAAAAAATATTTATCTTATTTACCATATTGTTATGGGCGGCTGTAAGCGCATTGGCACAACAAAAGATCAGTATTTCTGGTATTGTCACCGATGAGAATAAAGAACCAATCATTGGTGCTAATGTCAGTGTGAAAGACGTTCCGGGTCTGGGGACAATTACAGATATTAACGGACGGTATATAATTAAAGTGGAACCTTATAACCGCTTGGTGTTTTCCTATATTGGTTATCGGTCGCAAGAGATTCTGATAAAGGACCAAACAACTGTGAATATAGTTTTAAAGGAAGATGTAACCAATGCTATTGACGAAGTTGTTATTACTGGTACCGGGGCCCAGACAAAATTAACTCAAACAGGTGCTATCACTACTGTAAATGTTGATCACTTGAAAGCTAATCCATCTTCCAGTATTGTTAATACATTGGCTGGTAATGTGGCAGGTGTTTTAGCTATGCAGACTTCCGGACAACCTGGCAAGAATACATCAGAGTTTTGGATTCGCGGAATTTCCACTTTTGGGGCTAGTACCAGTGCTTATGTCTTGGTGGATGGCTTCGAACGCAGTATGGATGAAATCAATATAGAAGATATAGAATCTTTCTCTGTATTGAAAGACGCGTCTGCTACTGCTATTTATGGATCCAAAGGTGCTAATGGAGTTGTTTTAATTACGACTAAACATGGTAAAGCCGGCAAGATCAATATTACTGCAAAAGCAGAAACAACCTACAATATGCGTACCATCACCCCTGAATTTGAAGACGGTGTCAGGTATGCGAATTTTCTTAATGAGGCACGTATTACTCGTAACTACGAACCGGTTTATCAACCCGAAGAATTGAAAATTATCAGTCTTGGATTGGATCCCGACCTTTATCCGAATGTAGATTGGATGGATTTATTATTAAAAGGCGGTGCATGGCAACATCGGGTAAACTTGAATATGAACGGAGGTGGAAATACTGCACGCTATTTTGTTTCTTTTAGCTATTTAGATGAACAAGGTATGTATAATACGGATAGCTCATTGAAAGGGGACTATAATACAAATGCGGACTATCGCCGTTATAATTATCGTATGAATACGGATATCGATATTACAAAAAGTACTCTTTTGAAGTTGGGTGTTTCCGGTTATTTATCAAAGAGAAATAGCCCGGGATTGGGGGATGCTGATGTATGGGGTGAGCTTTTTGGTTATACTCCGATCAGAACTCCGGTGCTATATTCGAATGGTTATGTACCCGCTGTCGGTACCGGAAATAAGACTAATCCGTGGGTGGCATCTACTCAAACTGGTTTTAATGAAAATTGGAAGAACACAATTCAAACCAACGTTACATTGGAACAGAAACTAGATTTCATTACTAAAAACTTGAAATTTATAGGACGCTTTGGTTATGATACATACAATGATAACACAATTAACCGACGTAAGTGGCCGGAACAATGGTTAGCAGAACGAGCTCGGGATGAAGAGGGGAATCTCCTTTTTAAAAAGATATCAGGTTCCGGCAATATGTCGCAGGAAAGTAGCTCCAGTGGCAATCGCCGCGAATTTCTGGATCTGACATTGAATTGGAACAGAACGTTCAAATCACACCATCCTAGTGCAACATTAAAATATACTCAAGACGCTTTTGTCAAGACCGTTGCTTTGGGAGGCGATTTGAAGGAAGGAGTGAGTAAGCGAAATCAAGCTTTGGCAGGGCGTTTTGCTTATAATTATAACTACCGTTATTTCGTTGATTTCAATTTTGGCTATAACGGTTCGGAGAATTTTGCAAAAGGACATCGTTTTGGCTTTTTCCCCGCATATTCACTGGCGTGGAATATTGCCGAAGAGAAAATAATAAAAAAGCATCTGAAATGGATGAACATGTTTAAAATTCGTTATTCTTATGGTAAAGTCGGTAACGACAATGTGGGAACACGTTTCCCATATCTTTATTCTATCGCTGATAACTATAAGGAAGATGATCAGACAAAATATTATGCTGGTTATAACTGGGCAACCTATGGCAGCAATAAATCTTATAATGGACTGCGCTATACAAAACTGGCTTCGAACGATATAACATGGGAAATTGCGACGAAAAGCGATCTTGGTATTGATATGGCTTTGTTTGACGATAAATTTACCGCTACAATTGACTACTTTGATGAAAGTCGCAGTGGTATTTATATGGAACGCGAATTTTTACCGGGAATGGTCGGACTAGACGGAAATAAACCTTATGCTAATGTAGGTGAAGTCAATTCTAAAGGGTTTGACGGAAACTTTAGTTACAAACAAAAAATCAATAATGTCAGATTGACTGTACGTGGTAACATTACTTATAGCAAGAACGAAATCATCGAACGTGATGAAGAAAATAATGTTTATGCTTACCAAATGAAAAAAGGGTATCGGGTCAATCAAAATAGGGGATTGATAGCTTTAGGATTATTCAAAGATTATGATGATATTCGCAATAGTCCGACTCAGAAATATGGTCCTGTAATGCCCGGTGATATTAAATATAAAGATGTCAATGGTGACGGTGTTGTTAATGATGGGGATATTGTGGCTATCGGTTCAACCAGTAAGCCGAATTTGATTTATGGATTAGGACTTTCAGCTACCTGGAAAGGATTAGATGTTAGTTTACACTTCCAAGGTGCCGGCAAATCTCAGTTCTTCACTTATGGTAAATGTATATGGGCTTTCACCGAAGGACAATGGGGGAATATAATTAAAGGTACGTTAGATAATCGTTGGGTAGACGCTGAGACGGCACAAAAACTTGGTATTCCAGCTAATGAAAATCCGAATGCGTCATATCCCCGTTTGAGCTATACGGATAATGGCAACGGCAATACAACAATTTATGAGTACAAAAATAACTATAGGAATTCTACCTATTGGTTGCGCAATGGTTCTTATGTTCGCCTGAAGACAATTGATGTTGGTTATACTCTTCCTAAAAAAGTGGTAAACAAGATACACTTTAATAATGTACGTATTTTCATGACAGGAACTAATTTGCTGACATGGTCTAGCTTTAAACTTTGGGATCCTGAAATGGGGGCTTCACGTGGCGAACAATATCCATTAGCTAAGTCTGTCACTCTAGGTTTAAGTGTTAACTTGTAAAAAATGAAACATTAAAATGAAAAAATATATATTATTATTAATCATATTCGGTCTCGGAACAACATCTTGTTCCGATTATCTGGACTCAGAATACATTTTTAAAGACCGTGAATCATTGGAGAAGATATTTACAGATTATGACAAGACAGAACAGTGGTTGGCACGTGCATACTCTTTTCTTCTTGGGCAATGTTGTGATGTCGGTAGTAAACGTAATACTCCATTTGTGTTTGATGACTGCATGTATTATGGTGATGATGATGTTGATATAGATACTTCTAAGGGTGGAAGCATGTCATATAATAAATTCCATGAAGGACGTTATGATGAAGGTGCTTTTCAGGATACTTGGAATCGTTGTTATAATGGCATCCGCCAAGCTACTATTTTCATGCAGAATGTGGATATGAACGATAAGTATAAGCCGGAGGAAATAATTGATCTTAAAGCACAAGCACGTTTTGTCAGAGCTTATTTTTATTGGATTCTACTTCGTAAATACGGACCGATACCTTTAGTTCCGGAAGACGGCTTTAACTATAATGATTCATATGATGACGTGGCCACACCACGCAGTTCTTATGACGTTTGTGCCAATTATATCGCAAGTGAAATGATTGCAGTGGCTAAAGATCTGCCCTTAACGAGAGAGCAACTTAGTGTGAATCGTCCTACTCGGGGGGCTGCTTTGGCAACTCGCGCGTTAGCTTTACTTTATTCTGCCAGTCCGTTGGCTAATGGTAATAATGATGAATATGCACAGCAGTTAATAGATGATAAAGGTAATCGTTTACTTTCTTCTGAGTATGATGAGAGTAAATGGGCGAAAGCGGCTGCTGCTTGTAAAGATGTCATGGAATTGGGCGTTTATCATCTTTATACTACAGGAATAAATACTGTGAATACCGGTGCTTTTCCTGCTACAATAGCTCCTCCATATCATGAGGAATATTCTAACAATGATTTTCCGGATGGGTGGGCCAACATTGATCCATACGAATCCTATCGTGCATTATTCAACGGAACGGTATCATCTGTTAATAATCCGGAGTTAATTTTTACTCGTGGGCAAAATATTGGAGGTGAACGTATTAAAGATATGGTGATTCATCAACTTCCTTCGGTTGCCAAAGGTTGGAATACCCATGGAATAACTCAGAAACAAGTGGATGCCTATTATATGAATACAGGAGATGATTGCCCGGGAATGAATTCTCAGTATGCAGGATACCCAGCCTATAAAGATCGTATAGACAATCGCCCCCGTACTATTGGTTATACATCAAATGCTGAAGATTATAAGCCTCTTTCTGCTAATGTAGCTTTACAATATGCTGACCGTGAACCACGTTTTTATGCTTCTGTTGCTTATAATGGTGCCAGATGGTATTTAGGAAATGAGTCTAAAGACGAAAATCAAAATAAGCAAGTATTTTACTATCGGGGAGGAGGTAATGGTTATTCCAATAATATGTTTTGGTTACGTACAGGAATTGGAGTAATGAAGTATGTAAATCCAAGTGATACTTACGAAAATAGCGACGGAGCAAAAATCATTGATAAGGATGAACCTGCTATTCGCTATGCTGATATATTACTGATGTATGCAGAGGCATTGAACGAATTGACTATCTCTTACGAGATTTCTTCGTGGGACGGAACTAAAACTTATATCATTAGCCGAAATACAGAGGAAATGAGAAAAGGTATAAAACCTGTACGTATGCGTGCTGGTGTGCCAGATTATGATACTCCGGTTTATGATAGCTCTGAAAAATTACGCATTAAACTGAAACGTGAACGGCAGATTGAACTTTTTGCCGAAGGGAAACGATACTATGACCTCCGTCGTTGGAAAGATGCGGAATTAGAGGAGTCAGTACCTGTTTACGGTTGTTACACTTTTATGACAGAGAAACAGAAGGATCTTTTCCATACACCGGTACCCATATCTAATCTTTCGGCTACTTTCTCTGCGAAGATGTATTTCTGGCCGATTAAGCATGATGAATTGAAACGTAATAAACGTTTGACTCAAAATCCAGGATGGACTTACAATGATTAATATTAAAAAGAAAAGATATGAAACTAAAATATAGTTTATTGTATGCATTGGTTCTGACAAATCTTTGCAGTTCATGTAATGAAGAATGGAGTGGTGAGCAGTATGAACATTATGTCTCTTTTAAAGCTCCGATAAACAGTGATGGAGTATCACGAATCAATGTTCGTTATAGGTCTGATAAGGCGACAACCTATCAAGTGCCTCTGATAGTCAGTGGAACAACTTTTAATGACCGGAACTATTCAGTCCGCATTGGTTTGGATCCTGATACATTAACTATCCTTAATAAGGAACGTTATAGTACACGCACTGATCTATATTATCAGACATTACCAGCTACTTTTTATACATTTCCGGAAACTGTTGATATAAAAGCTGGTGAGAATACGGCACTTCTACCTGTTGATTTTAAATTGAATAATATTGACTTATCTGAAAAATGGGTTCTCCCTTTGACAATAGAAGAGGCCCCCGACGGTAGTTATATCCCTAACTATCGTAAACATTATCGCAAAGCATTACTTCGCGTAATGCCATTTAATGATTACTCGGGCAATTATAGTGCAGTGAATTATAAATGCTATATAAAAGGAGCGGAAAGTGAAGCTCCATTCGTTAAGAATTATGTGATGACTTATGTGGTAGATGATCACAGTCTTTTTTTCTATGCCGGTATTATCGATGAGACCCGTGTTGACCGAAAAGGATATAGAATTCTTGCAAAATTTATCGATAGCGGTGATGGGAAAATAGGCAATGTGGAATTATCTCCTGTAGATTCAGATAATAAAATGAAGTTTCAGATAGGTAAAGATGATTATGGAAAAGAAGTAATTCCAACTTATAGTGTGACAGAAACTATGGATCCGATTCGTCCATATTTGAAACGTAAGACTATTATAATTAGAAATATTAATTACTCTTATGTTGACTATACAACAATTCCGGGGGTAGAAACTGAATATCATGTAATAGGTTCTTTGGCTTTAGAGCGCCAGATCAACACTCAAATACCTGATGAAGATCAAGCTATTGACTGGGAGGCTGGGACTTAAATAGTTTTGCCCATTGATTAATATTGGATAAATTATTAAATATAAGAGATAGAGAAGAACATATGAC
>OGJY01004385.1_pt1 | contig 10206 bp, 6 predicted proteins | sample 1572231 | NCBI WGS metagenome assembly OGJY01 (sample SAMEA2582121, study PRJEB24529) | metagenome | biome: Human gut stool | place: China | collected 2011
AGATGTGAAATCACAAGAAAAAGAAGTTACTAAAAAAGAATATGAACAAAGTCGTGAAAAATGGCTTAAAGAAAAGAAAGCATCTAACGAAAAAGCTCAAAAAGATCTTGAGAAACACGTTAAATAATATTCTTGAGAAAAAGGCAGTTAGCCTTTTTCTTTTGTCAAAAAAGGGCTAATTCCTAGTGTTCATGGGGGGCATAATTGTGAGAAAGTCAGTATAAGACAAAATATTCTGAAAATTGTACTCATCTTATTTTTTATGGTATAATGTAGGCATATTAAAAAAGAATTTTTGGAGAATGCTTATGAAAAAAAGTAAATGGTTGGCCCTTGCGGGTGTTTCCCTCCTAAGTGTTGGGGTTTTAGTGGCTTGCTCATCAAAATCAAACACTTCAAGCAATACATACAACTATGTTTATACTGCTGACCCTGAGACATTGGATTACCTTATTTCCAATAAAGGTTCAACAACTGATGCTGTGACAAATGGTGTCGATGGCCTTTTGGAAAATGATAAATATGGTAACTTGGTGCCTGCTATTGCCAAGGATTGGACTGTTTCAGCTGATGGTTTGACTTATACTTACAAACTTCGTAAGGGAGTTAAATGGTATACTTCAGATGGTGAAGAGTATGCTGATGTGACTGCTAAGGACTTTGTAACAGGTCTTAAACATGCTGCGGATACAAATTCTGAAGCGATTTATTTGCTACAAAACTCAGTTAAAGGTCTAAATGACTACCTTTCTGGAGCTAACAAAGACTTTTCAGCTGTAGGTATCAAAGCTGTTGATGATCAGACCTTGCAATATACACTTAGCCAACCAGAGCCTTACTGGAATTCAAAATTGACTTACTCTGTCACTTGGCCTGTTAATGGAGAATTCTTGAAATCTAAAGGTAAAGACTTTGGTAAGTCAACAGATCCGACTTCTATTCTCTATAACGGTCCATACCTTCTTAAATCTTTGACAACGAAGTCTTCTATCGAGTTTACCAAGAATGAAAACTATTGGGATAAGGATAATGTTTACTTTGATACAGTTAAATTGACTTACGATGATGGTACAGACCAAGAATCCTTGGAACGTATCTTCACAGATGGAGTCTATAACTTAGCTCGTCTATACCCAACTAGTTCAAACTATTCTAAAGTTGAAAAACAGTACAAAGACAATATTTTCTATACACAACCTGGAGCAGCTGTAGAAGGTGTTGGTATTAATATCGATCGTCAAACTTATGGCCATACCTCTAAAGAAAATGACCAACAAAAGACATCAACTAAGACAGCTCTTCTTAACAAAGATTTCCGTCAGGCATTAGGATTTGCTATTGACCGTACGAATTATGCTGCACAACTTAACGGTAAAGAGGGTGGTAGTACTGCCGTTCGTAATATCTATGTTAAACCAGACTTTGTTCAAGCAGATGGTAAGGACTTCGGAACAATGGTAATGGATCAACTTCCAGCTTATGGTGATGAGTGGTCTGGTGTGAATCTTGCAGATAGTCAAGATGGTCTTTATAATCCAGAAAAAGCTAAGGCTGAATTTGCTAAAGCCAAAGAAGCTCTTGAAGCAGAAGGGGTTCAGTTCCCAATCCATTTGGATGTTCCTGTCAATCAGTCAAATAAAATCTTTGTGAACCAAGTGCAGTCACTTAAACAATCTATTGAATCAGCTCTTGGAAAAGATAATGTTGTACTTGATCTTCACCAATTGTCAACTGATGATTTCTATAACATTACCTACTCTGCTTCAAATGCAGCGGCAGAGGATTGGGATTTGTCAGTAGGTGTGGGTTGGGAGCCTGATTACCTTGATCCATCAACTTATCTTGATGTTTTGAAGACTACAAATAGTGAAAATACTAAATCTTTCATGGGTTATGACGATCCAAATAGTCAAGCGGTTCAAAAAGTAGGTCTTAAAGAATATGACCAATTGGTTGATGATGCCTCTAAGGAAACAACAGACTTGAAGGTTCGTTATGAAAAATATGCAAAAGCTCAGGCATGGTTGACGGATAGTGCACTTTATATCCCAACGACTACTTATAACGGTGCAGCCGCTGTAGTTTCTCGTATTAAGCCATTCTCAGGAGTTTATGCTCAAGCTGGTGATAAAGGTTCTACATACTACTTCAAGTATCTTAAATCTCAAGATGATATTGTGACTAAGAAACAATACGATTCAGCTTATAAAGATTGGCTTAAAGAAAGAGCGAAATCTAATGACAAAGCTCAAAAAGATCTTGCCAAACACGTTAAGTAATCTATTGAAAACGTCTACCTTTAGGTAGTCGTTTTTTTAACAAAATTTCTCGAACCACCCCTAGATTGTGATATAATAAGAAAGATTGGTACTCGCTTCTAGATTTTTATTTGGAAAGTTTGGGGGATAGAGTTGCCTACTGGTACTTATCATCTTAAGTTAGTCCTAAGGAAGGGACTTTAGGCTTAATAGGTATCCAAAGACTGAAGAATGGAACAAAAAAAGGAGATTTATCTTGGCTAAAGATATCCGCGTTCGTTACGCACCAAGTCCAACAGGGCTTCTACACATTGGTAATGCTCGTACAGCATTGTTTAACTACCTTTATGCACGTCATCATGGTGGTACATTCATTATCCGTATTGAAGATACTGACCGTAAACGTCACGTTGAAGATGGTGAGCGTTCACAGCTTGATAACTTGCGTTGGTTGGGAATTGACTGGGATGAAAGTCCTGAAACACACGAAAACTATCGTCAATCAGAACGTTTACCGCTTTACCAAAAATATATTGATCAACTTTTGGCAGAAGGTAAAGCCTATAAGTCATACGTAACTGAAGAAGAGTTAGCTGCAGAGCGTGAACGTCAAGAAGCAGCTGGTGAAACTCCTCGTTACATTAACGAGTTCCTTGGCATGACTGAAGAAGAAAAAGCTGCCTACATCGCAGAACGTGAAGCGGCAGGTATTGTACCTACAGTTCGTTTGGCGGTTAATGAGTCAGGGATTTATAAATGGCATGATATCGTTAAGGGAGATATCGAATTTGAAGGTGGTAATATCGGTGGTGATTGGGTTATCCAGAAGAAAGATGGCTACCCAACTTACAACTTTGCGGTAGTTGTTGATGACCATGATATGCAAATTTCACACGTTATCCGTGGAGATGACCATATTGCCAATACACCAAAACAACTCATGGTTTATGAAGCTCTTGGTTGGGAAGCACCTGAGTTTGGACACATGACCCTTATCATCAATTCTGAAACTGGTAAGAAGTTGTCTAAACGTGACACTAACACCCTTCAATTTATCGAAGATTATCGTAAAAAAGGTTACCTTCCAGAAGCAGTCTTTAATTTCATTGCTCTTCTTGGTTGGAATCCTGGCGGTGAAGACGAAATCTTTTCTCGTGAAGAACTCATTAAACTTTTTGATGAAAACCGTCTAAGCAAGTCACCAGCGGCCTTTGACCAGAAAAAATTGGACTGGATGAGTAACGACTACATTAAGAATGCAGATTTCGATAAGGTCTTTGCTCTTTGCAAACCTTTCTTGGAAGAAGCTGGTCGTTTGACAGATAAAGCTGAAAAATTAGTGGAACTCTACAAACCACAAATGACAGCAGCAGAAGAAATTGTCCCTCTTACAGATCTCTTCTTTGAAGATTTCCCAGAATTGACAGAGGCTGAAAAAGAAGTTATGGCTGGTGAAACAGTACCAACAGTACTTAAAGCCTTTAAAGCCAAACTCGAAGCTATGTCTGATGATGAGTTTGTTGTTGAAAACATTTTCCCACAAATTAAGGCTGTTCAAAAAGAAACAGGAATCAAAGGGAAAAATCTCTTCATGCCAATCCGTATTGCTGTTTCAGGAGAAATGCACGGTCCAGAATTGCCAGATACTATTTTCTTGCTCGGACGTGAAAAGTCAATCAAACATATTGATCAAGTTCTTGCAACACTATAAAAACAAACCCAACAATTGTTGGGTTTTCGAATGCACATAAGTGATTTGTCAATGATTATATGATTATTGATAAGACTGCATTTGTAATATAATGATGATATTTCGTAATCATATCATCATTTTCAAAACTTTAAATTAGTTTTATAATAGATTGGTAATAAAATTAGGGAGGAGTGAGCATTATGAGAAGATTTGGTTGGTATTTCTACTACGTTATTGGCATGTACCCATAAAAAGAGGTAATGAGTCAGTTGAAGAGCTTGGTTTTTCTAAGCTCTTTTTTATGTTTATGAAAAGTAAGGGATATTTGGGGTCGTCTGATGTTAGATTGTTCTCAATCAGGAAAAAATAGCTTTATATTTTTAGCTTTTTCTAATAGGAGTGACGCTAAATTATATATTTATGTTACAATAAAGTAGGTTGATTTTGAAAGGAAGGGGGGAGTCTAGAGATGATCGTTTTATTTACGGTTCTACGTCTATTGGCTATTTTAATTGTTAGTCACGATATGTCAGGTTTACTCAAAACTTGGAAGAGTAAATGCTGGTTTATCGCAGGGAGTCTCTTGCTCTCTCTATTTGTTGGAGGCATTACAGGGTCGCTCTTAGCACTTTTGTTCTGCTATCTTTTCTTAAATAAAATATCAAGTAGTGAAAAGAATTCTTTTCTTTTCACCTTTTTGCCGTGGGTTTTTGTTGAAGTCACCTCGAAACTGCTTCAACTTTATTTTTTCCCATGGATTTTTCAAATTAATTATTTACAGGTCAAAGACACCCCAGTACTCATTGCTTTGTCTTATCTCTTGATTTACCCAATTTTTCATCTGATTGTCAAAGTGTTCTTTATTGACTTTGGTGCTCTCAATGTTATGGGAAATAACCATACTTACCAAGTTAGACAACGCTTATTGGTTGGGGTGACTCTGGCTTATATTATTTTATCTTTAATTATTTTCTATGCTAGTAACATCTTTCCTTACACAGGCCTCTTTATTTATTTAGCAGGCAGTATTACGGTTGTCTACTCCATCCTCTTTATTTTGCTCTTTGCTCAGCTTAATATTTATTCTAAGAGAAGAGTGAAGGATCAGTTGGCTGAAGAAATGGCTAGACACGAGGAAAGTTTAGAAGAATATAGCCACCGTTTAGAAAAACTCTATAATGATATTTCTCAGGTGAAGAAGGATTATCTCGAAGGGCTTAAAACAATGGAGGTTAGTATCCAACGTCGAGACTTACCTGCTTTGAAACAAGAGTATGCAGAACTTTTAGAGAAATCTGGTAATAGCTTAACGTTATCAAATTATGAATTATCACGTTTGATCAACTTAGAAATCACATCTCTCAAGAGTCTCTTTTCTGCTAAAGTGCTTGAGGCAGAGAACTTAGGAATTAAGGTTAACTTGGAGTTGCCAGATGTCATATCGTCAACTCAGATAGAGGCCTTAGATTTGGTTGTGATTTCTTCTGTCTTCTTAAATAATGCTATTGAGTCGGCGGTGGATTCTGAAGATCCTACTTTAACTATATCTTTCTTTAAAAATCAAGGTTATCTTATCTTGGTTATTGACAATACAACCAGAGAAGAACGTATTCCTGTGTCAAGGATTTTTGATGAAGGGGTTTCTAGCAAAGGTGAAGGCCGAGGGCTTGGTTTGTCTAAGGTCGCAGATATACTTAATCGCTATCCAAAAGTAAATCTTGAGACTCGTAGTTGTGACCATCATTTTACACAGGTCCTCTCTTTTCAGGATAATTGATAAATCAAAGATAATATTTGTAGAGGATAGGGAAAATAGAAAGGGGAAAAGCATATGCAACTTGTGATTGACGGCCTTATTGCTTTGGTTGTTGTCGTTTCACATCTTGTGATTTTAGCTAGAATGGCTTATCTAGATGTTTTTACTTACCGTTACATTCCTTATGTAATCGTAGTAACTGCCGTTAAGTGGTTAGCCAAGGTGCTATGGCAAATTGATATTCCAGATGCGATTTATCTCCTAGTCTTTATTTTTCTTGAAAAACCTCAGGCTCTACGAGAAGAAAAGTATTTTTATGCTTTCTTTGCCCCTGTCTTTTGGACTTTGATTACAAGTTTCTTTAGTTTTTATCTTTTCCGAGTTTTCTTTAATAAGCCGGTCGAGTTGGTTCCAAACCATTTAGGAATCTTGGTTGTAGATAGTGTTGTTCTTCCCTTCTTTCTAGGCTTGCAAAAAATGTTCGGTTTAGATAGCTTTTTTAAGGAACCATATCAGGACTTGCAGGATAAATATAAGAGTATGCTCTTGCAAGTTGATCATATTTTAATTATCAGTTATCTGCTTATTCTCTTTAAACGGGAGATTTTCTCCTTGCTTCTGAGTCAGACCTATCTCCCAGGTTACCCTCAAATTTATATTTGGGTTGGTTTCCTTATACACATGTATATTCTTGTTCGCTTTGTTTCTTATGGTAAAGACGTACGTGATAGCAAAATTCTCAGAGAACAAGAGGAGCACTTGAGGAGTCTGGAAGCTTATAATGAAAAAATCGAAACTGCCTATAAGAGTGTACGCTCATTTAAACATGATTATGAAAACATACTCATTAGTATGCAGACAAGTATTGATAGTGGGGATTTTGACCTTATTGAACAAACCTATCAGGATATTTTGAAAAAGGCAGGTCAAGAACTCATTGAAGAAGATGACGAAAATGTCTCTTGAGTATAAACAGGAAATATTATCATGAACTTACAGCTTTGGACCATGGTATCCCTTGAAAATAGTATTATTCAGATTATTAGTTTTCATATTACCTGGTTTATTTATAAAAAACTAACAAGGAGCACTCTAGCTTACTGGAAAGTATTTTGTTTAAGTCTCTTAGGTATAGTGGTATCACTTGGTAAAGGTGATGGCTTCTATTATCAAGTTGTTATCTTTCTAGCTTTGGCCTTAAAGGAACGGCGGAAGCATCGTTTGACGCTCTGGGCAAGCCTCTTTTTTGGGGCTTTCTCGGTTCTCTTTACTGATTTATTTGCGACTTTTACACCATATTATGTATTCAGTAACTTATTTACAAATATGAGCTTGGTTGAGATTCAAGAAAATTTCTTCCTAAATTTGCTATCTTATGTGATGATTTATCCTTTTTTTCTCTATGTCAATTATCTATCAAGTTCAGATATTGACAAGATTAAGGAGCTGATTTATTCCCATGGTCGTGAGCGTTTATTGATTGCGGTTGATTTGACCTTTGCACTCTACATTACTTGTAGTATTCTTTTGGTATCTACAGGTAGTGATGTGAGAGGGCCAATTTTTATTGCAATGGCGGTTTATCTCCTAATGGTAACAACCTTGAACCGCTATTCTCATAAATTTGTCAGAGAACGTAGTAAGGAAGCTGTGGAGACCTATGTCTATAACTTGGAAGTCTATAATAAGCATATTGAGGATCTTTTTACAAAAGTAAAACCTATTGAAAAAGATTTTGAGAGTCTTTTGGTAGCTCTTGAGACCCCATTGGCTAAAAATCAATTATCAGAAGTTTTATCCGTTTATCATGAGCATTTGAATCATCTTAAACTTGATAATTTGGATTTAAATGATAAGTTGGCTCCTTTGTTCGAGATTCCTTATCCGGTATTAAGAAGTTGGATTGTAAACCAAGTTATTCCTTTGGAACAAAAAGGTGTCACAGTTAGGTTGGATGTCAATGTTGATGCTTATCCTAACAATTTAAATATTGCAGTTCTTATTGGAGTTTTAGAACGTTGCATGAATTTAGCTGAAAAACTTTGGGCCAAGGAGCCGGAGACAGATATTGGTTTCCTTATTCAACAGAATGAGGATGGCAATCTCAGCTTTATTCTTGAGAATACCAACCAGGAAGCTAATCCGAAACTTGACGATAGTCTGGCTATTAGTCGTGATTTTGCCCAGTTTTGCTGGTCAAACGGTATCGGTTTAACAAATAAAAAAGAATTATTTAAAACCTATCAAATTGTCACGGTAGGACTATAATCGTAGAAAGGAGAGGGATAACTATGCTGGGTAACATCCTATTTCAAATTTTGATGTTTATCATTATTTGGGATATCTACTTACGTATTGGTGGACAAAACACCAATCTTAAAAATCGTATACTTTATTTGTTATTTGATGTTGCTCTATGCATTTGGGGACAACTCATTGGACGCTATATAGGCATAGTACCTCCCTTAGTAGCCATTGTAACATTGACTTTTAGTTACCAACTGAATACAAGTGTCACCTCTGTAGAGCGCTTTTTTCTAGGTTTTTACCCAGTGGTACTAGTCGATTTGGCAAGACGTTTTTTGGCTACTTTCTTCTTTCCGCCGATACTTGGCATAACTGTTGATACTTTAAACACTAATATTTGGTGGTCTATGGTACCACTTTCCTTCGTCATGTTGACGGTCAGAATAGTAGATTTTATTTTACGTCTAGATTTTACAGATATCTTGAAAGTTGCTGCCCAACAAGAAAAAAAGAACCGTCTGGGTTTGGTCAACATGCTTCTTTTGCTTTATTATTTAGTTATCTTTTTGGTGTCGACATTTGATACTTATTTTCCAGAGTTACATCTTGAGGGTAGGTTTCGTTTACCATTGGTAGTGGGATATCTCTACTTACTCCTCTTTGTACTAGGAGCTGTGAACCAGTTTGCTAAGGAAAAAATAGAGCAGGATTTAGCGATGAAGCAAGCCAACTATCTTGATGATTTGAAGCGTGAGAATACTAGGGTAGAAGGTTTGTATAGAGACTTGATGCATGTTCGCTCTAACTATAATTTTCTGCTTAATAATCTGAGAGATATCGAAAGAACAGGAGATATTCGTTCTTACAAAAAAGATTTGGTTGATCTTTATGTGTATCGAGATCAGTACCACCTCTCTACTCGTGTTACAGATTTGGATAATATCCAAAATCCAAGTATTCATAGTCTACTTTCATCAAAATATCATGAAGCTCAGATGCATCGCCTCAATATTCATGCAGAGATTCCAGATCCAGTGATTCATAACTATCTAACTGATTTAGATTTAGCTGTTGTTTTGGGTCACCTCATGGATAATGCTATTGATGGTGCTCGTAAAGCCAGTGAAGGTTTTATTAGTCTGGCCTATTTTGATGAAGAGGATTGCCAGAGTTTTATTATTGAAAGTACAATTGCAGAAGAGCAAGTGCCACTTTCAATGATGAGTACCCAGCTTTCTCATCCTGAGGGTGGTATAGGTGTTAATGCTGTTCAAGATATCTTGGAACGTTATCCGAATACATCCTTCTCTGTTCGAAGTCAGAAACATAAAATGATGCAAATACTAGAAATGAGGCCCTAATATGAATATATATATTTTAGAAGATGATTTGATGCAACAAACACGTATTAGTGATATCATCAGAGAATTGGTTTCAGAGGGTGCGTTTTCTGTACGAAAACTTGAAGTTTTTTCTAAACCACATAAACTATTGTCCAGCATCAATGAGAAGGGGAACCATCAGATTTTTCTTTTGGATATTGATATTGATGGCAATCGAAAGAAGGGGTTAGAAGTTGCCTCTGAAATTCGTCAACAAGATGCTAATGCGGTTATTATTTTTGTAACAACTCACTCAGAATTTGCTCCAATTAGTTTTAAGTATAAGGTTTCCGCACTTGATTTTATTGAAAAGACAGTCTCTAATGTGGAATTCAAACAACAATTGAAACAAACCTTGACTTTTGTAAATCAAAAAATTGGAGATGTGGACGATGATGAGATGTTTGTGTTTGAAACTGCTCAGTCTAGAATACAAGTTCCGATGCGAGATATTTATTATTTTGCGACAGCTGCAACTCCTCATAAGGTAATGTTAATTACTAAAACAGAGCGCCTGGAGTTTTATGCTAATCTTGGAGATATTACTTCGGGGAATAAAATACTCTTTTCATGTCACCGCTCCTTTTTAGTTAATCTGGATAATATTGCCCGTATTGATAAGACGCAACTGATGATTTATTTTGAGAATGGTGATTCATGTCCGGTTTCTCGCTTGAAAATGAAGGCCCTACTTAAAAAATGGTCAGAGGTAAGAAATCATTAGTGGGAGTGACTAAATCAGACTTTTAAATTTGGCTCTATAATTTCTGTAGTGGGTAAAACCACTGTAGAGATTGTAGTGCTTTTTGAGTGTCTCTTGAATATACAATATAAGTGCACAATAAAAACTCATAAGATTTTCTAGTAAAA
>OGJY01004387.1_pt1 | contig 10203 bp, 6 predicted proteins | sample 1572231 | NCBI WGS metagenome assembly OGJY01 (sample SAMEA2582121, study PRJEB24529) | metagenome | biome: Human gut stool | place: China | collected 2011
CGGCGACCACCGAGATCTACACTCTTTCCCTACACGACGCTCTTCCGATCTTGGTCCATGGTTCCGCTGCTGACGTTTTCGAGCGGGACGAGCTTTGTCTTCGTGTTCAGGAAGACGTTCAGATTCTCGTCGATGCTCATGCTGTCGTAGATCCCGCCGGTGATGCCGGTGATATACTGGGACGCCTCTTTGTTCAGATAGAGTCCGAAAGAATCCCGGATCGTGGAGGAGAGGTCTGCCATGGTCTCCTGGGCGAGGTCGATGGCGACGATCTCATCGTGGATGCGGTCATTCTCCGCGAGAGTCCGCTTTAACGCTTTTGCTTTATTCTTGCAGTTGCTCAAGTGTTCCAGCTTTTTTTCCAACTCCCACTGGGTCCGCTGCTGTTTCTCGATCATCTCGCTGCAGCCGGCCTGCCTTGTCTGGAGATTACTCAGATCTTCCAGAAATTTCCGGATCTCCGCCTCGGACTGGGCGACCATATCACAGAGCTTCGAAAATTCGCCCATCCGCGCGCGGAATGCGTTCATGGCATCTTCGGATACTGCGGAATCCCCGAGATGTCTCGCGAGAAGAGCGCCTAGTTCCGCCGAGGTGCTGTCGAACATTTTGTGATATTCTTTATCTTTCTGACGGAAGATCAGGGAGATGATAAAAAAGATCACAGCCGCCGCCACAGAAGCTCCGCAGACAGGGAGATATGCGGTGAGATTGAAATATCCAAGAGCCGCCGCTGCCCCGAGTCCTGCGATCCCGAGAACGGCCGTAAGCGCGGACAGGACTTTTCTGGACTTCTTGCTGCACTCCATATTCAGCATATCGTATTCACTGTATATTTTTTCTGCATTGGAGGACATCGCATCCACGGAAGCCTGGTCTGTAAAACCATTGTCTGCCAGGACTTTCTTTCCGTTTGCGAGTTTCTCGTCCAGATCCTTTTTCTGTGTCTGGGTATTTTCGATCAGTCCATTGACCTGGGTCCGCATATTCTGGTAGGAGGCGAGCTGGTTCTCGTATTCCGGACCGGCGATCTCAGATTCAATATTCCGGATCTCAGCGAGAAGAGAGGTGAATTCCCGGCTTGCCTCCGGGATCAGCCCGGCTTCGAGCGAACGTTTCTGGTTGCGCAGGAATGCGGTGGCTTTTGTGATATTTAAGGAAATATTGCCGGTGGTGTTCATGTTGGCAATGTAATTCTTAAGTTCCGTCACCATTCCGTCCTCGGTGGCGCTCTTCAGCTGGCCGATGCTGATCGTGTTATTGTACATGGTCTCAGTGAGCCCGTTTAAGAGCCTGGAGATAAACTCCGGACTTGCGTTCTCCTCAAGACCTTTTGTCTCATTGATGATCTTTAAAGACTTATTTTCTTTCCGGAACCGCCGCTCGATGCGGTAGATGGTCCCATCTTTTTCCAGTCTCAGCCAGCCTTCGTAGGTCCCGCTGTTTTCCCACGGTTCGTACTTTGTATACAGGTCATTCTTTGCCGCCCGTCCCCGCCCGCGCTCGATCCCGAAGAGCATGCCGCGGATAAAGGTGTGGAGCGTGGATTTTCCGGCTTCGTTCTTTCCGTAGATAATGTTGATCCCGTCGTTGAAGGAGATGGTCCGGTCATGAAATTTTCCGAACCCGTCGATATGTAATTCGAGTAATCTCATGGCTGACTCCTTTCGTCTTTTGTCATAAGCAGGGCGTGGATCCCGTAATAAAGCGCTTTTTTCTCCACAGGACTCATATCTTCCTTCATGAGCGCCTGGATATAAAAGCCGATCATGTCGCTCGGATGTTCCGCGAACAATGCGTGGAAATCATACTGCGGTTCCGATTCATCCAGGATCTCGATGATATTCCACTGACCGGAGAGAAGATCCAGGTCAAAACTGATATCAGGATCCCGCATGCCGCGGATGCGGAAACGATAGATATTGCCCGCGCCGCGCTTGCGGATCTCGTCGGCGATGATCTGGGAGAGCTCGGTGTTGGTCGTCTGAGGAGTCACATTGACCACTAACGGGATATACTGGGCCTGGCAGACTTCCTTAAACTGCAGGGAGGTCACATGACCGCTCGCGGTGTCGATTTCCCCGACAAAATATCCGTGCGGTCCGGTCTCCGTCATGTCGAGCGGTTCCGGGGAACCTGCGTAGGCCATGCGGTTTTCCAGGAGAACCTCCGGCTTGTGGATATGCCCAAGGGCGATATAGGAGAACGGGGATGCAGCCAGTGCATTCCGGTCAAAAGGAACATGCTTTGCATCACCGCCATGGAGCATGAGGATCCGGGTACGTCGGGATGCCGGAAGAGAGATGTTGTCGATCTTTGCCTCGGTAATCTCGGCAGTGTGATAGCTGAATCCGTAAACTTCTGTGCTCAGCTCCTCAAAATAGACGGAAGAGAGGTCCTCGTCCATCAGAAATGTCACGTTCGGTGCCCAGGTAAAGCTGAGGAGTGCGGAACTCTTCCGGATCCGGTCATGGTTTCCGGCAATGATGACAACTCTGGTCCCGGGGATTGTAGAGAACAGATAGTTGACTTCCTTCAAGTCGCGGGCCAGCGGCTGGCGGTGGAACAGATCGCCGGAGATCAGAAGGAGATCGGCGCGGGAGTCTCTCGCGTCCTCAATGATTCCCTGGAATGTCAGTCGGATCGCCTGTTCCCGCTTTTTGCCCCAGGGCTTATCACTGTCCGGGATCATGCCCCAGTGGATATCGGCGGTGTGGATAAATTTCATAGGTTCCTCCCAGTGTAAAAGATCAGGAAAAATCGAAAAGGAGCGCAACAGATCGTCTGTGCGCTCCCTGCGGCTGCCATGCATCGAAAGGACGCGGCGGGCTGCTGTTTTTCCTTATAACTCGCAGTTATTAACGGTACGCGGGAACGGGATCACGTCACGGATATTGCCCATTCCTGTGAGGTACATCACGCAGCGCTCGAAGCCGAGACCGAAACCGGAGTGGCGGACACTGCCGTATTTTCTGAGGTCGAGATAGAAGCCGTAGTCTTCCGGTTTTAATCCGAGCTCATTCATGCGGGCGAGAAGCTTGTCGTAATCGTCCTCACGCTGGCTTCCGCCGATGATCTCGCCGATACCCGGAACGAGACAGTCCACAGCGGCAACGGTCTTTCCGTCCGGATTTAATTTCATGTAGAACGCCTTGATCTCCTTCGGGTAGTCGGTAACGAATACCGGTTTCTTGAAGATCTTCTCAGTCAGATAGCGCTCATGCTCTGTCTGGAGATCGCAGCCCCAGAATACCTTGTAATCGAACTCGTCGTTGTGCTCCTCTAAGAGCTTCACGGCCTCTGTGTAGGTTACGTGGCCGAATTCAGAGTTTAACACATGGTTCAGACGGTCTAACAGTCCCTTGTCAATGAACTGGTTGAAAAAGTTCATCTCCTCCGGCGCGTGCTCAAGAACGTAGCGGATGACATATTTTAACATGCCCTCTGCGACAGTCATATTGTCGTCAAGATCAGCAAATGCCATCTCCGGCTCGATCATCCAGAACTCAGCTGCATGACGGGTCGTGTTGGAATTCTCAGCACGGAAGGTCGGTCCGAAGGTGTAAACATTGCGGAATGCCATTGCGTAGGTCTCAGCGTTTAACTGTCCGCTTACGGTAAGGCTTGTGTGCTTTCTGAAGAAGTCCTCGCTGTAATCAACTGCGCCATCCTCAGTCTTCGGAACGTTATCAAGATCGAGAGTTGTTACCTGGAACATCTCACCGGCACCCTCACAGTCACTGGAGGTGATTAACGGAGTGTGGACATAGACGAAGCCCTGCTCCTGGAAGTACTGATGGATCGCGTAAGCGATCAGGGAACGCACACGGAATACAGCCTGGAAGGTATTGGTACGCGCGCGAAGGTGCGGGATCGTACGAAGATATTCGAAGGTGTGACGTTTTTTCTGGAGCGGGTAGTCTGCGCTGGAAGCACCCTCAACGGTAACTTCTGTTGCCTGGATCTCAAACGGCTGCTTTGCCTCCGGAGTTGCAACGAGAGTACCTTTTACGACAATGGCAGCGCCGACATTTAATTTGGAAACCTCAGCGAAGTTTGCCATTGTATCATGGTAAACGATCTGTAAGGTATCGAAGCTTGTACCATCGTTTAATACGATAAAGCCGAATGCCTTGGAGTCACGGATGCTGCGGATCCAGCCGCCGACGGTGATCTCCTTGTCTAAATATTTCTCACGCTCTTTAAAGAGCTCTTTGACTGTTGTCAACTGCATGATTGTTTCTCCTTCTACATACATCTCCTGTAACGGTGTGTTACATAGTCTTTTCGTAACTGCTCAGTATCTTCACAGTTACGCCTCTTCTTAAAATGTGCAATCTGCTACTAGTATAGCGTATTTTGTGTGTGGATTCAAGGAAAAATGGGCATAAGACAGGGGTTTTCGCATTTTTCCCGCACATTTTTCCGCGCATGGGAAACAGATAAAATCAGATATAAAGACAAAAAGTAAGTAAAGTATCCGGATAAATAAAATATTTTTGTAGAATTTACGGTGAATCCCCATTATAATAGAGAAAAACACCACACGGGAGGGCAAACGAATGAATATTTACGATCAGATCAAAACGATGACCGATGAGATGGCCGGGGATCTTGTGGCACAGAGACGTGATTTTCATAAGTACGCGGAGCCGGGCTGGTTTGAGATGCGGACTTCGTCCATCATCGCCAGAAAACTGACGGATCTTGGATATGAAGTGCTCGTGGGGGACCAGGTCTGCAAAAAGGATTCCAGAATGGGCGTTCCGTCCGATGAGAAGCTGGAGGAACAGTATGAGCGCGCGGTTGCCCAGGGGGCAGATCCGGAGTTCGTGAAATACACAAAGGGCGGGATGACCGGTGTGATCGGGATCCTGCGCTGCGGTGAAGGTCCGACGGTTGCCATGCGGTTTGATATCGATGCCCTCGGCGTATTCGAGGAACATGATCTGAGCCACAGACCGGCGAAAGAGGGATTCAATTCCGTAAACGAAGGTTTTATGCATGCCTGCGGTCATGATGGACATGCGACGATCGGTCTCGGCGTGGCGAAAGTCCTGATGTCCATCAAAGATCAGCTCCACGGAACGGTAAAACTGATCTTCCAGCCTGCGGAGGAAGGCGTTCGCGGTGCGAAATCCATCGTGGACAACGGTCACCTTGATGGAGTGGATTATCTGATCGGCTCCCATGTGACGAACAAAAGTGAAGATGACCCAACTGCCGTGATCCCGGGAAGTCACGGGTCGCTTGCGACGACAAAATATGACGTGATCTTCCACGGAAAATCGGCCCATGCCGGCGGATCTCCGGAGGTCGGACGGAATGTCATGCTGGCAGTTGGAACCGCGATCTTAAACCTTTATGCGATCCCGCGCCATTCCGGCGGTGCGTCCCGGGTGAATGTCGGAACGGTTGTTGCCGGAAGCGGACGAAACGTCATCGCGGATGAGGCGAAGATGGAGATCGAGGTCCGCGGCGAGACGACGGAGATCAACGAGTACATGAAAGATTATGCAGTCAATATCATCGAGAGTGCTGCAAAGATGCACGGATGTACCTGTGAGATGAAACTGATGGGTGCGGCGTACTCCTTAAAGAGCGATGAGGCACTCATGGAGCGGGTGAAGAGAGTCTGCGAGGAAGAGCTTCACATGCCGGTGGCTAAGGATCTCAGCAGCAAAAACGGCGGCAGCGAGGACGTCTCCTATATGATGAACCGCGTTCAGGAACAGGACAGACAGGCGACATTCATGCGCGTCCTCCCCCACGAAGCCGGCCCGGGTCACAGCCGTATCTTCGATATCGACGAGCAGGTTCTTCCGAATGCGGTGAAGATCTTCTGCGGTGTGGTATATGACATTATGCACTAACGGGTGAGAGTCCCTAACACGCCCGGATAATGGAAAGTGTAGAGCCGAACAGCAAGAGTGTCCATTGTGAGGTGGAATCTGAAGGAAGCTGTCGGCAATTCTCCGGTCCGACGGACAAAAATCACATATGTTCAAAAAAAACTCCGTATCATCCGCGATCGAGTCACGCGGATGATACGGAGTTTGTGTTACGTCTGAATGAGCTTTAGATGGCTGATACCGAAGGCAGACCGATTTTTATGAGAGACCGATCAAAACAGCAAGGATCACAGCGATGGATCCGAATGCAAACAGGACAGCCTGGAATTTGATCTGGAATTTTGCCCATTTGCCCCAGTCGAGCTTTGCCGCAGCCAGCGCGCCTAAGAGACAGCCGGAGGTCGGAACGATGAAGTTTGTGAAGGCGTCACCAAGCTGGTACGCAACAACAGCAACCTGTCTCTCGACACCGACAAGATCGGCGAGAGGAGCCATGATCGGCATGGTAAGGGCAGCCTGTCCGGAACCGGATACAACGAAGAAGTTGAACACGGACTGGAAGATATACATAAACCATGCGGAGATCACCGGCGGGAAATTCTGCATTCCGTCGCTGATGCTGTGAAGGATCGTATTTAAGACCGTACCATCAGTTGCACTTGTACCGCCGAGGATGATGATAATACCCTGCGCCATTCCGACACACATTGCAGCGCCTAAAAGATCGGCAGCACCGTGGTCGAAGGATTTTGCGATATCATTTACTTTCATGTCATTCAGCTTGAATACAACGCCGATGATACCGGAAACGAGACCCATCACGAAGAACTGGGAAGCGATCTCCGGGATATAGTAGCCCTCGCTTATAACACCCCAGATCGTCCATACCATGCAGGCAGCGACCGTGAGGAGAACAAGCTTGTGGCCGAGAGTGAACGGCGGCATCTCTTTGCCGTTCTTTGCGAATTCTTTTCTGTATTCCTCATCAGACTCATATGCAACAGAGAGCTTCGGATCTTTCTTGATCTTTACCGCGTAGCGCATCGTGAAGACGATCGTAAGTCCTGTGAAGAAGATCCATAACGGGATACGGAACCATGCGCCTGACATGACCGGAATACCGGCAACACCCTGGGCAACAGCCAGTCCGAACGGATTCTGCCAGGAAGAACCGAAGCCGATCTGTGTAGATACGTAGGAGCACATAATTCCGACAACTGCGTCATATCCCATTGCGATAAACATTGGTACGAGGATCATAACGAACGGGATTGCCTCCTCACCCATACCGAAGACTGCGCCTCCGAGGGAGAACAGGACTACGAGGATCGGGATCAGAAGGATCTCGCGTCCATTTGTCAAAGCGATGACCCGCATAATGCCGCTTTCTATCGCGCCTGTCCGGAGAACGATACCGAAGGCACCGCCTACGACCAGAATGAAGGCGATGATTCCGACAGCGGTACCATTCTTATCGCCGACGGTCATACCCTCGAATACATAGTTTAAAATTCCCTGACCGCCAAAGTCTTCGGTTCCGAAGATCGGAGCTGCTTTGGTCACCTTGTTTCCGTTTTCATCCAGAATATACTGGAAGCTTTCCGGATCCAGAACGGTTCTTGTTTTTTCCACGCCGTTCTGCATATACGTGATTTCTTTTGTGTCGTATTTACCCAACGGGATAAATACGGTGAGCAGAGCCGCGAACAGAATGACACCAAAAATGATGATGTAAGTGTGCGGCATCTGGAAGCCCTTTTTTTTCTCCATGGCTTATCCCCCCATAATTGTATTCTATGCCTGTGAAATCCCCCGCACAGGTAGTGTATCTACTATATTAACATAAATTCTGTGATACGTCATTACTCTTTTCCTTTAATTCTGCATATTAATAGGTTTATACAATTTCGAATCAGCATTTTTGGTACTTATGTAACCAATCAGGAACATAGGTATTGTATTGCGTATCATACAAAAAGAAAAAAATGTCAGAATATACACAAAATTGGGATTGAAAGGATGAAAAGTTTGTTCACATCTTCTAAAAAGTATGTTATAATAGAGTCACCATCTAAGAAACTAATGTATGGGACAAAAAGAGCAGCAAGAGGTGATATCATGGTAAAAAAAGAGATGATAGCGATGCTGTTGGCAGGAGGACAGGGAAGCCGCCTCGGTGTATTAACACAGAAAGTGGCAAAACCGGCCGTCTCCTTCGGCGGAAAGTACAGAATTATTGATTTCCCGCTCAGCAACTGCATCAACTCTGGTGTTGATACTGTGGGAGTATTGACCCAGTACCAGCCCTTACGTTTAAACGCGCACATTGGAATCGGTATTCCGTGGGACTTAGACCGCAACGTCGGCGGCGTTACGATCCTGCCCCCTTACGAGAGAAGTAAAGGCAGCGACTGGTATACAGGAACCGCGAACGCAATTTACCAGAATCTGGAGTACATGGAGTCCTACAATCCGGAATACGTTCTGATCCTTTCCGGCGACCACATCTACAAAATGGATTATGAGGTCATGCTGGAATATCACAAAGCGAATAATGCGGATGTCACGATTGCCGCTATGCCGGTGCCGATCGAGGAAGCAAGCCGTTTCGGAATCCTGATCACGGATGACAACAATAAGATCACGGAATTTGAGGAAAAACCGGCGAACCCGAGAAGCAACCTCGCTTCCATGGGTATCTATATCTTCAGCTGGAAGGCACTGAAGGAAGCGCTCATCAAGCTTTCCGAGGAGCCGGGCTGTGATTTCGGAAAACATGTGATCCCGTATTGCTTCGAGCAGGGTAAACGGATCTTTGCATATGAGTACAATGGTTACTGGAAAGATGTCGGAACTCTCGGCTCCTACTGGGAAGCAAATATGGAGCTCATCGACATTATCCCGGAATTCAACCTGTATGAGGAATACTGGAAGATCTATACAAAGAGCGACCGGATCCCGCCGCAGTATATTTCCGCGGACGCGAAGATCACAAAGTGTATCATCGGCGAAGGTTCCGAGATCTACGGAGAGGTAACGAACTCTGTGATCGGATCCGGCGTAACGATCGAGAAAGGCGCTGTAGTCAAAGACTCCATCATCATGCAGGACAGCGTGATCGGTGAAGGCGCGGTGGTAGAAAAAGCGATCGTGGCCGAGGACGTAAAGGTCGGCGCCGGGGCGCACCTTGGTGTTGGTGAATATGCGCCGAGCAAATATGACCAGAAAGTATACCAGTTTGATCTTGTGACGATCGGCGAACACTCTGTGATCCCGGAGAACGTAAAGATCGGCAAGAATACAGCAATTTCAGGTGTGACGACCGCGGAGGATTATCCGGACGGAGCGCTTGAGAGCGGCGGCTACATTGTAAAGGCAGGTGGAATCGTATGAGAGCAATCGGTATTGTTTTAGCAGGCGGAAACAGCAAGCGGATGCGCGAACTTTCCAATAAGAGAGCGATCGCGGCGATGCCGATCGCGGGCAGTTTCCGAAGCGTGGATTTTGCGTTAAGCAATATGAGCAACTCTCATATCCAGAGCGTTGCCGTACTGACACAGTATAACTCCCGCTCCTTAAATGAACATTTAAGCTCTTCCAAATGGTGGGATTTCGGAAGAAAACAGGGCGGAATGTATGTATTTACTCCGACGATCACGGCGGAGCACAGCGACTGGTACCGCGGAACAGCAGACGCGCTCTATCAGAACCTGGACTTCTTAAAGAAGAGCCACGAGCCGTATGTTGTGATCGCAGCCGGAGATGGTATCTACAAACTGGACTACAATAAAGTCCTGGAATATCATATTGAAAAGAAGGCCGACATCACCGTTGTCTGCAAGGACATGCCGGGTGATGTGGATGTGACACGTTTCGGTATGGTGAAGACGAATGCCGACGGACGGATCGTTGAGTTTGAGGAGAAGCCGATGGTGGCTGATTCCCACACGATCTCTTGCGGTATCTATGTTGTCCGCCGCCGTCAGCTTATCGAACTTATCGAGCGCTGCGCGAACGAGGACAGATATGACTTCGTACAGGACATTCTGGTGCGCTACAAAGGTCTCAAGCGGGTCTATGCGTACAAGTTAAATACATACTGGAGCAACATCGCTTCTGTCGATGCTTACTACCAGACAAATATGGACTTCTTAAAACCGGAAGTGCGCAATTACTTCTTCAAAGAGTATCCGGATATCTACTCCAAGGTGGATGACCTTCCGCCGGCAAAATACAATCCGGGCGCAGTTGTGAAGAACAGCTTGGTATCCAGCGGCTGTATCTTAAACGGAACCGTTGAGAACTCTGTTCTTTTCAAGAAAGTCTATATCGGAAACAACTGTATCATCAA
>OGJY01004388.1_pt1 | contig 10202 bp, 2 predicted proteins | sample 1572231 | NCBI WGS metagenome assembly OGJY01 (sample SAMEA2582121, study PRJEB24529) | metagenome | biome: Human gut stool | place: China | collected 2011
CTGGTTGTTCTGGCATCATCAAAGTACCCCGAGCCGCATCCGCCTGACCAACTGCACATACACAAGCAAGCGCCAATACAGGCATAATTTTTTTGAATTTCATACATCCTCCTTATGATGAGCCGCCCCCCGAAGGGCGGCTTTCACAATCCTTACATGAGCCATGAAGAACTCGAATATTCAGATTCGATTATTTTGTAAGACCTGCTTGTTGCATCAACAATGCGATTTGAGCTTTCATTTCTTCATTATCGCGTTGTACTTGATCGTATTTAGCAGTTAACTCTAAGTCATGTTGTTTCATGCGTTCATTTTCAGCTTTTAAAGCAGTCACTTCATCTTGCAATACATACGCAGAGCTGATAGGTCCGGCTTTGTAACGTGCAGGAACCGCTTTCTTGGCGTCGGATGTACCAAATTTGTAGGATACGCCCGCATTAATCATGTTGTCATGACCGCCAAGAGATACGCCCATATGGAACATTGTAGATTCATTAGTATAGTGCGCCACGCCTACAGCTGCAGCGGTGCTGCCTTTATAATGGCCTACAGCAGCCAATACTTGAGTTGGTTCCAATGGATCATATTGTAATGGTTTGAGGCCGGAAATAGCCGCACTAGTAGCACCTACATCAGCGATTTTACCATCCACGCTACGCATAGCACTGCTCAATTGATTTACGTTAACCGCATCAGTACCATCTACACCAGGGCCTACATTAGTAATTCTATTACCACCGTTATTAAGGCCGTCTTTAGTAAGACTTACAGCATTACCTTGAGCAGGTGTAATTGTCATACCGCCACCGTTCATAACAGTTGTATTACCAGCAGCATCCGTAGTCGTTACGGACTCAAGACCTTTCAAGTCTTTAGCCAACTTAATGTTATAACCATCACCAGCAGCGTTTTTCACAACACCGATATTATTATCTGCCAAACGGTTCACATCAGCACCACCAGTAAGGTTCATAGTATCTCCCAATCCACGAACCACTTTACCGCTATCGCCAGGTTGGTCACCTTGGAATACACGACCTGTTCTTGCTTTATTATTGAAGTCGTCATTAACAGCTTTCAATTGATCTTCTGTCGCGGCACGACCAGGAACTGCTACAGGGTTTTCAGGATCCCAAGTTTTGTTATCCAAACCTGTTACGAAGTTGCCTTCTTTACCGTCGGAAGTCTGTTTACCTATAACTACATCGCCGGCTTTTACCGTATTTGCAGTCACGGAACCGTCATTGCCGTCAATCTTAACTTGATTACCACCGTTACCAGCTGTAATCGTACCTGCAGAACCGTCGATGTTAACTTGTTTTGCCGGATCCTGACCAAGAGTGATCTTGTCGTTCAAGGCCATTTTAATAGCGCCGTTATCCACGGAAGTTTTGATATTGCCGTCACCTTTTAGATCGATTGTCTCGCCAAGAGGTTTCTTCACGGATTGACCGTCTTCCGCTTTAAGACCAAAGCCTGTGGATTTGATGTCTTCAATAGCTGTATGCAATTGACCGCCGTTTACAGCGTCCTTGCTACCAGCGCCAATAGTACCATCAGCCACATTAGTGATCTTCTTATCAGCTGCATCGATACCGTCTTTCGTCATGGATGGACCATCGGTAATCTTCACGCCGTCTTTTGTAACAGCTGTCAACGGATTACCTGCTGCATCTTTAATAGTCATGCCTTCGCCGTTTACAACGGTTTTACCATTTGCACCATTAGCTCCGTTGTTGAAAGTAATGGAGTTCAAGTCTTTAAGGTCTTTTGCCAAACGAACATTGAGGATATTATTTTTGCTGATAACACCAATATTGTTTTCAGTCAAATCATCTTCGTTTGTTACGCCGCCCTTAATGTCCAATTGTTCATTAAGTTTTTTCTTGATAACATTACCGGAATCACCACCATATGCCATACCGTCATCTTTGGTTGCCACTTGATGTGTCTTACCATTTTCATCAGTGTATTTAATACGAGTGATTTCGTTACCGTTGAGGTCCGGATCACCTTTTTCAACAGAAATGTCAGCACTGCGGCCGTCTTTGCCGTTAAGACCGATGTGACCTACGCCGTCTTTACCGGAAATAGATACAGCTTCTTTGCCGTCCTTACCGGTAACAGCTACCTTGCCGTCTGTACCGTTCGCAGTGTCAGGACCTGTAATAGACACGCCGTCCTTACCGTCTTTGCCAACTTTCACGGATTCCGCTTTAAGGTTTTTATTCATCTTCACGTTGATAGTTGTATCACCGGTTTGTGCATCTTGCTTGATGAAAGTCTTGATGTTTTCGCCGCTGTAATCTCCGTCAGCTGCAGTACCTTCACCTTTAATAGTCACTTTAGAGCCAAGCTTGTTAGTTTTTTCGCCGCCTTGGTTAGCATCGAATTTCAAACCTTTATTAGTCAATGCGTCCGCACTATCTTTGATTTTGTCATTCAAGTAGTCCACATTAACCGCTTCGCTGCCATCGTTGCCTGTAGCATATGCTACATTCGTTACGTGAGTACCGCCTTGTTTGTTGTTATATGCAGGACCTTCGTAAGTTACCTTGGATTTATCAGGATTACCAGTAGGGTCCAAATCGTACTTAACAGCGCGATCGTTCAATTTATCAAGTTTAGATTTAGAAGCAACGTCTTTGATGGTAACGGTTTCTGTTTGATCTAGATGATTCTTATCTTGTACAGTCAATGCTACATCGCCGTTCGCATCCACAGTGTAGTCTCCATTGGAGCCTGCCACTTGATTTCTAATCAAACGATAATCAGTGGAGTTAGCACTTTGAGCATCCAACGCTTTTTTCAATTGATCTTCTGTTGCGGCACGACCGGATACAATCTTATCTGCATCCCAATCTTTATTATCAAGACCTGTTACATAGTTGCCTGTTTCGCTGTCACCAGCTGCGTTGTTAACAGTTTGACCACCCATAGTAGCACCGCCTGCTTTCACAGTCTTAGCAGCCGTTACGGAATCAAGATTTTTAAGGTCTTTCGCCAATTGAAGTTCCAATTTGTTAGTGCCATCAGCTTTTACGTTGATATTGCCGGCTGCGCTCTTGAACGCTGCAGATTCAGATTCAGTTACGCCTTCACCTTGTACTTTCACCAAGGAATTCAATTTTTGTTTATTCACAGTACCAGAATTGTTACCAGTGAATTGTAAACCGTCCTCCATAGTCGCAACTTGGTGTTCGCCGTTGCCGTCTTTGTAAACGATACGTGTAAGACCGTTTGTACCGTCTACACCTTTTTCGCCTTTAACGCCGGTAGCAGGATCATTGTAACCAGGTTTCACGGACAAGTCGATACCATTAGTACCGTTCACGCCGTTCGTTCCAGCAGGGCCTGTCAAGCCGATGTGACCTACGCCGTCCTTACCGGAAATAGAAACTGCTTCTTTACCATTTTTGTCAGTAACAGCTACCTTGCCATCTGTACCGTTCGCTGTGTCAGGACCTGTAATAGATACGCCGTCCTTACCATTTTTGCCAACCTTCACAGATTCAGCTTTAAGGTTTTTATTCATCTTCACGTCGATAGTCGTATTGCCTGTCGCCGCATCCTGTTTGATGAAAGTTTTGAGGTTTTCACCACTGTAATCAGCGTCAGCTGCAGTGCCTTCACCTTGAATTGTAACAGTAGATCCTAATTTGTTAGTTTGTACGCCGCCTACATTGGCATCGAATTTGAGACCTGTGTTAATCAAGTCATTCTTGGTATTTGTGATTTGGTCACCAAGATCTTGCTTAACTTGATGTAATTGACCGCCGTTTACAGCGTCTTTAGAACCTGCCGCTACATTACCATCTTTCAAGTTGGTAATTTTTGTACCGTTAGCACCTTCTAATGTTACTGTATCTTTGTCAGTTTCACCGTCGTATTTTACGGAACGATCTTTTACTTTATCAAGTTCTGTTTTAGACGCAACATCCTTGATTGTTACAGTATTAACCGTACCAGATTTATCGTCCTTCACTTGTAAATCAACTTTATTGTTATCAACTTTATAAGAACCGTCTGCCGCGTTGTTCGGATTAGCGATTAAACGGTAGTCCGTAGCACTTGAGTTAGCCGCTTTCACAGCATCACTGACAATTTTAAGTTGATCTTCTGTTGCCGCACGACCAGACACGAAGGCAGGATCAGTTAATGTCCAATTTTTATTGTCCAAACCGGATACAAAGTTACCGTTCTGAGTAGCACTTTTGTTATCTGTTACAGATTGGTTACCCATAGTAGCAGTGCCAGCTTTTACAGTCTTAGTAGCAGTTACCGTATTAACATTGATGTCTTTACCCAATGCAACCTTAACGGTTGTATCGTCACCAGTTTGTGTAATCATAGTGCTGATATTAGTGCCATCACCAGCTACTGTTACCTTGGAGCCTAATTTATTGGTTTTTTCGCCGCCATTATCAGCATCGAATTTCAAACCTTTATTGATAAGCTCTGTTTTTGTATCATCAAGTTCTGTTTTGGATGCAATATCCTTGATAGTTACAGTTTTCTTATTCGCAGGATTTTTAGCATCTTGTACAGTTAAATCAACTTTATTGCCAGATACAGTGTAAGCTTTATCAGCAGCACTGCTATTTTCAACTAATTGATAGTCAGGAGCATCTACGTCAACTTTATATGTTTTATACGTACCGTCAGTACCTTCTGTAATCGTTGTGTTTTTACCGGCAACAACTTTAACTGCTTTTTGCGCTTCATCTCGAATAACGGATTTACCGCCGTCCGTAATGTTGGACAAGTCTTTATTTGCCGCATTGTCAATCTTGTTCTTAGTTGCATCAGTCAACGTCACATCAATTGTTTGGTTGTTAACAGATGTCGTAACATAAGAACCATCGCCTTTTACGGTCAATGTTTGATTATCCAATAAAACATCGTTTTTACCGCTGTTGCCGGCTACTTTCAAATTAACATTGCGCAATTGAGCCACGTTAACAGCATCAGTATCCGCAGTACCTGCAGCCACGTTTGTGATTTGACGAGTTTTTGTACCACCGTCACCTACGGACACCGCACCCATAGTGGATGTCAACGCAGCGCCTGTCAATCCGCTATATCCGTTTGTACGGCTGTCTACAGTTTTAACATTATAACCTGCTTTACCGGCCGCAACGGAAGCAACGGAATTCGCACCCAATGCAACGCCGTCATCTACGCTGGATTTAGCTTTATAACCGATAGCAGTGCTGTTCGCATTAGCTGCAGTCGCATCAGCACCGACAGCTGTAGCGAAGTTACCTGCTGCAGAAGTACGTACACCGGCTGCTGTCGCGTTATTGCCTGTAGCACCTGTGTTATCGTAGTTCGCATCGGCAGATGTGCCTTTAGCACTGAAGAAATTCGTTTGCGCCGCTTCAACAGCTTCTTTTACCGTATGGTATGTGCTGTTCTTGATATTGAAATCAGGCGCTTTATATGTAGAACCATTCGCTTCATAGCCCGTATAAGTAGAACCTGCGATGGATTTTGCCAAGTTACTGTTTACAAATTTTAATTGTTTTACATTTGTTGCGTCAGTATCGTTTTCACCACCTGCTACGTTGATGATACGACGTTCAGAACCTACGTTACCTACCGCAACTACACCGTTTGCAACATTGTTATTTTGTTGGTTAGTGAAAGCAGAGAAACCATTAACCAAGGCACCTCTTACTTCCGTACCAGTACCCAATGCCAAGGAGTTATTGGATTCTGCAACGGCATTTGTACCGATAGCCATGGAGTTAGTACCTGTAACAGTGGCACCAAGACCGATAGCTGTCGTATTAGTATTGTTTGCTTTTGCTTCTTTACCGATTGCAATGGCACCATCTTTAGAGGCATTCGCCGCACCACCAAGTGCAAGCGCATCAGCACCCAAGGATTTAGCATTACCACCCAATGCGATGGAGTTGGATAATTTTGCTTGGGAAGAACTACCCATAGCAATAGCATCGGCACCAGCAGCATTAGAACTACTACCCATAGCAAAGCTGCTTACACCACTTGCATTTGCACTTTTACCCATTGCCACGGCATTTTGTGCGGATGATTGCGCCGTATTACCGATGGCAAAGGCATTCTCTGCACTAGCATTAGCACTATAACCCATAGCTACCGCATTGGCGCCACCGGTACTGGATGAAGAACCGAATGCCATAGAATCATCTGCACCAACTGCAGTACGAGCTTTTGTACCGAAAGCAAGAGAACGAGCCCCTTCTGTTACGGTATTACCATCGCCATTATATTTAGCACTTGGAGTACCATGTTGTTGACCAGGTAATTTTATAGTTTCTGCCGCACCGATTGCGATGGATTGATCCGCTTTTGCTGTAGCGGAGTAACCCATGGCAAAACTACCATTACCCTTTGCCCAAGATGCAGTACCCAATGCTGTAGAGAACTCACCTTCTGCAGCAGATTGACGCATCATAGCCAAGGAGTTAAATCCGCTCGCCTTTGTAGCTGTACCAAGAGCCATAGCAGATGGTGATAAAGCCTGAGCATAATGACCTAAAGCAAAGGAAATACCACCTGTAGCCTGAGCATAGTTACCGATAGCTAAACCGGAATAATAAGTTGGATTACCAGTTTCCTGAATATTTGTATTTTTACCGATAGCAATGCCGGCAAAGCTATTTTCTGTATAGTTACCTCTATCTGTACCATTGTACAAATGACTATTATCAAATGGTGTCAAGTTCCCAGGGTTTTGATAGTTATATAAATAACTACCTTCACTATAATCTACCTTACCAGTAGCATAACCAGCTCCATTTACATTATCAATAGTCATTGCAGTATATGTATCAGCATGAACCGTAGTAATATTACCACCCATCAATAATGCGGCCACCGCCATAATGGCACTCATGCGTGCCCAGGTTGTACCAGTTTGTACGGATTTTACCTTTCCGCCACCTGTTTTTACGATTTCAGATACTACTACGTAGCATTTTTTAGTCTTACTCCAAATCACATTATAAATTCGATTCATGATTATCCTTTCTTACCGAAACCTCAGTAAAACACATCACTTGTGTTGCATAATATTGCAAAGATAATAAAAAGAAGAAGTATAAAGATTGATTATCATCTACACTTCTTACAACAAATACTAGTATTCTCAATTACGATACGAATACTATAATTATTCATGATTCTTCATCATATACTCACCCACGGCAATACAATATCAAAAAATTTCTATCTTGTAAACGACTTTTTCATCTTTTCTTCATTTTTGTCGTTTATTTATTTCATATTTAATATTTTTTAATTTTAAGAAATAGAATCTTCATCTTTCCTATCAAATATTACGATAAATCCACATATCGGAATATTACGATTATTGTAATTACGTAATCAATTTCATATTTTTAGACTTTTCAGTTTAATGCTTTCATAGATAAGATAATTTTATATACAGAAAATTTATCACCTACAGGTACACGAAAAAGCCGAGGCCCTAGAGCCTCGGCTTTCACAATATAAATCATATATATATTCTATTTTTTATTGACTCTTACACGTTCAATAGTTGGTTGTCCTTCATGATTCTTGGCAATAGTATCCACACGGAATAACGCCATTTCAGGACCAAATTCAGATACGAGTCGATCATCGACAACAACACCGTTTTGAATAGCTCGGTACACAATTTGAGCAAATTCATAACGGGTCAACATACGGTCTCCTCCGAATGTACCATCAGGATAGCCTTCCACAAGACCCCGTCGAGATAGATCGCTAACCGCCGCATATGCCCAGTGATTATTCGGCACATCAGGGAATAATGTGCTGCGGTCTGCTTTCATATTTGTTCCAGCCAGGCCATTCAAAAGAGCAGTCAACTTTTGAATCTGCGCATTTTGTACTGCTACAGTTTTCTTAAGTTCCAAAACTTCCTTACCGATAGCTACACGAGAACGAGATACATTACTGTGAGCACCTACTTTCACAGACATACCTGCATTTACAACGGTTTCGCCATTACCAACAGTGGATCCTACGCTAAACTGCAAGTCCTCATTCGGTCTGTAAAAAGCCCCCAATGCAGCGGCGTTGCCGTCATGATAGTGGCCATAACCAGCAGCAAAGTCCCATTTTGCATCAGGATCGAAATCCAACGGATGCAAGGCGGCAAGTGCAGCCGCTCCGGCCACAGATTTATTAACCTTTTTATCGAGGCGAGCTACATTCCGCCCCATATTCGTTACATCCTGCTTGATATTAGTAATGTCGCCCTGAATATTGGTTACATTCTTTTTAATATTGGTCACATCACCTTGTATATTGTTAATATTTGTCGTGTTATTTGTAATCTGATTCGTTATATCGTCAGATAGGCTTACCTTATAATCTTTAGTCGTTCCGTTCGTCGTAGTTGTCACATTAATATGTTTACCTGCACTGACGGTAGTGGAGCCGTTCGCATTCACTTGATTTTGCAACTTTTTGAGCTGTGCCACATTCACCGCATCCGTATCCTTTGTGCCGGCTGCTACGGATGTAATCTGACGCGTAATATTGTTATTTGCATCACCGACAGATACGGCCGATTTAGTCGCCTTCCACGTAGAATCCGTATTCGTGGACTGTGCCTTTGTACTCGGATCATACCCAACGGATCCAGCCGCCACAGTAGCCTTCGATTCACTGCCCAATGCAACGCCGCCCTCTACGGTTACATTCGTATTATGTCCGACAGCGACCGCATTATTAACAGATGTCGTAGTCTTGCTGTCTGTAGAACCGATGAGAACCGCATGATTGGCATCTTTCACCTCATGATTATCCCCCATCACAAGACCGTTCTTAGAATTAGTCACCGTATTTTCAGACCCTATTACGGTCGTATTGGACACCTTATCCGCCGTATTGTGAAAGCCCGTTAACATGGTATTCTTACTTTCTTTGCCTTGAGAGCCAGTCAATGTGTTATTTACACCCATAAGTGCGGAGCGAAGTGTATAATCCGCCTTATTACCGCTACCAAAAGCCATAGTAGAACCGCCACCGTTAGAATTTTTGACAGTGGAACGTAATTTCTCAGATAATTCCTTAGCGGAATTACCTCCCGAACTTGGCGCTGAAATATCGGCTACAGAATTCGTTATTTCATTCCCAGCACCAAATACGAGAGACCCATTGGAGTTAAAGGTCCGATTAGCAATACCTACGATACTATTCGCAACACCCGAATAATAGCTACCCGTTTTTGACTCAATACTATTCAATGTACCATTAATGGTAGCACCGAAATTCTTTGTAGAATTTGCAGCTCGTCCACCATTATAATCACTGGAGATAATATTATATACGCCTGTACTTGTAGTGAAAGCCCCATTGCTAAAGCTATTAGCACCAATTGTTGTTGTATAAACATTTAATGCATCTTTTCTAGTGGATGCACTATCTACCGTAGTATCTCCAAGGTCCCCTTTATAATTATGAGATCCAATCATGGTACTGCCGGTACGAGCAAATGTATTATCACCGATAGCGACACTACCTACCACCTTTGTAGGATCCTTAGGGATTCTAGCAGGAGAAAGCAGCCACCCGCTATAGGTCGTTTGTCCTAACGCAAAGCTAGCCTCTGCGCCACCGGCCATATTTTCGACCTTTGCATTTTTACCGATAGCTATACTACCGCCCTGGCTAGCATAGTTATTAATACCTGCACCATTGCCGATAGCTACATCACCCGTAGCCGCACTGGCACCGTTCGAATAAGAAATGCTGGCCCCTTTGCCAACGGCTACGTTTTCCGCCTTCGGTGCATTACTGCCCGTGCCAATAGCTACACCGTTCCCGCTGCCCGGTGCCACATCCACCGCTCCGGCCACATATAGGCTCGATAACAACACACCATTAATCAACACTGATAATATAAGTTTACGCTTGCTCATTTTATCCTCTCCATTCCCTAATGAATTCCACGTGTAACTTATTCTTCATTATAGCTTCATGAATATTGTGCCATTCTTTTTCTATTTTGTAAACAAAATAAATTTTTATGAATTAATGTATAAAAAAGGAACTGTCTTTTCATACCAAATGACACTCATCTGATACTATAAAACAGCTCCTTATGTTGCTTTTATCTAAAAAATAAATATAGATTCTTATGCTACTTTTATCAAAATAATAAATAAATATATATATATCAATCTATCAATCAACGTGCA
>OGJY01004392.1_pt1 | contig 10185 bp, 9 predicted proteins | sample 1572231 | NCBI WGS metagenome assembly OGJY01 (sample SAMEA2582121, study PRJEB24529) | metagenome | biome: Human gut stool | place: China | collected 2011
ATCTGTAATTAATGTGCCAACGACCGCACAGGTTGCTATAGAAAAACTGCTTTGATTATATTCTAACATATGTGGATAAAAAAACAACAAAAAAATACGCAACAGAAAAGTCTGTTACGTATTTTGACCTTATTTTTTAAAAACATAATAATCTGATGAAAGCAGCTACTATAAGTATTAATGCTAATGCTTTTTCTGCAATATATGATTTTGCATCCGGTACATAGGTTTTCTCCCAGATTGAGTATGCACATCCACACCCCACTGCAAACATGCAATATATCTTAAACGCCTGCGAATTCATACAATCAGTGAAAAACATTATAATAATCCATACTATTAAAAATAGCATTAAAACTAAGTACTTTAAAAATAATTGAATCTTCTTCATGGCAAATCCCCCTTAAAATATATAACTGCATCATTGTGCTTCCATAAATAGCTTCCTTCACTTATATAGACGCAATCCACGCTTATATGCTAACAAAAACCAAGAAATTTTTCAATCCCTACTTTATCACCACCGCAATAACATAATCCTCAAGCTCACGAAACACTACCCTTTTTTCATAAGCCTCCATCGTCTTATCATCCAGTTCCCCCGAAAAGCCTGTACCGACAAGCTTCATTATCGCCTCATACTGCGTCCAGTATTTTGTAAGCTCAATCTGAAATGCCTCAGAATCATTCTCAAAGCCTCCCAGCCTGTCAAGCTGCTCCTTTCGCATTATACGCTTTGCCACTTTGTAGCTCATGCGTTTTGTCTGCTCTATGTCCACGCCAACAGGTCTGTCTGATATTGCAAGCACCACATATGGGCCGCTGTGTGCCAGATTAAAAAAAGCTGCGCTCTCATTCTTATATCCTTCTGCTATTTCCGGCTTGCCATGCTCATTTCTGACAAGCTGTTCATCCGATGATATCCCCAGATATTTGTAGAGCATGTATCCCGCCAAAAGCTCCTGATTTGCTGTGCCACACAGCCTGTTGCTGCCTGTTTTTACACCTTTTTCTGAAATAGTTGTGTATTTATCCACATAATAGGCAGACACATGTGGAATTATCTCCTTCTGCCGGCCTGCGATGGAATCCGTTTTTTCTATAAAAATCTGACAGTTATTGTTTATTTTCCATACCATCCCAAGTCACCTTTCTATAACTCCAACCTTCCCCTGCCTTCATCAAAATACAACTAATATTATAAATTATCCCTACGATATCTGCAACTCATACAGCTTCCTGTATATGCCATCCTGCTCCAGAAGCTCCCTGTGCGTACCGCTCTCACATATGCGTCCCTTGTGCATGACCATGATGCAGTCGGCATGCTGGATAGTGGAGAGACGGTGCGCAACCATGATTGTTGTCCTGCCATCCATAAGCTTTTCGAGCGCCTCCTGTATGAGAATTTCTGTCTCTGTATCTATGTTGGCGGTTGCCTCGTCCATGACCAGTATGCTCGGATTGTGGGCGAGTGTCCTTGCGAAGGACAATAGCTGACGCTCTCCTGCCGAGAAGGTCGCACCACGCTCCGTGACCGGCTCGTGATAGCCCTGTGGGAGCTTTTCGATAAAGTGTGAGGCATTCACATATTCTGCTGATTCTTTGACCTGCTCATCCGTAATGTCATTGTCATTTAATCGAATATTGTACGCCACATCCCCCTCGAATATAAACACATCCTGCTGCATCTGACCGATTGCACTGCGAAGCTGCTTTTTGCTAAGCTGTCTGATATCGATGCCATCAATGTAGATATGTCCCTTTTGTATATCATAATACCTGCCTATAAGATTTAAAATGGATGATTTTCCTGCTCCGGTTGCGCCGACAAAGGCCACCTTCTCGCCCGGATTAATGACAAATGAGACATCCTTAAGCACATAGTTTTCGCCGTCATAGGCAAACCAGACATGGTCAAATTCAATTTTTCCGATGATTTTATCCGGCTGCTTTGGATTTTCGACCTCAGGAATAAATTCGTCCTCATCCATAACCGTAAATATCTTCTCGGCTGATGCAATTGATGACTGCAGTGTCGAAAACTGCTCTGCAAGCTCCTGTATCGGGTCGAAAAATGACCTGATATAATTCGAGAAAATATACAAAGTACCAACCGAAATAATCTCATCAAACACATTTCTGCTTCCGAACCACAACACTATCATAAGTGACAAAATGCTCAGAATATAGATAAGTGGACGGAATACCGCATACATGAGCATCTCCCTGTAAAAAGCCTTGTAGAGCTTTGTATTTTTATCATGAAATTCCTCAAACTTGCGCTCCTGTCTGCCAAATATCTGTATGATTTTCATTCCCGAAAGATGCTCGGACAAAAATGTATTAATGTCCGTCAGGCGCGTACGGTAAAGCCTGTAAATATTTCTGGCAATTTTCTGGCACAGCACCGTAAGCCCAATTACAAGCGGCATCAGCACAAATGATATCGCTGCAAGCCTCACATCAAGCATAAGCATAACGCCTGCAAGTCCCACTATTTTTACAATATTTCTAAAAAGCTGTACCAAAATGCCCGAATACATCTCATTGAGCGCTTCGACATCATTTGTCACACGTGTGACAAGCTTTCCGACCGGTGTGATGTCAAAATATCTGCTGCCAAGCGACTGTATGTGTCTGTAGAGGTCTTTTCTCATCTGAAGAATGATATTCTGGCCTGTTTTCTGCAGTATCCATGTCTGAGCTATGTTGAATGCAAAGCTTAGGGCAAGTACCACCGCATATTTGATAGCTGTAGCAATTATTACATCATAATCCCCATTTGCTCCAAAAGTATCAATTGCATCTCCCACCAGCATCGGCCTGTAAAGGTCAAAGGATGTCAGTCCCAGCACCAGCAGAAGGGCAAAAATCACCCAGTGGGCATACGGCTTCATGTAGGCTATAAGACGCATTGTGGAGCTTTTTTTATTCATTTCGTTTTTATTTATATTTTTACTCGAATTCATACTATAATCTTCTCTGTTATTTTGTAACTATTCATCTTCAATCACTTTAACTGCCAAGCTCACTCTCAAGCTGCTGCTTATGGCTGATATCAGCGTAAAAACCTCCAAGCTCAAGCAGCTCTTCAGGAGTGCCATACTCTGTCAGTTTTCCGTCAGAAAGCACCGCCACATGGTCAGCCTTCTGCAGTGTGGAAATCCTGTGGGCAATCACTATGGTTGTCTTGCCCTGTCTGGTTTCCATGAGGTTTTCAAGTATCTGCTCCTCTGTATCGGTATCGACAGCAGAAAGCGAATCATCCAGTATGAGGATTGCAGAATCCTTTAAAAGTGCTCTGGCTATCGAGCTTCGCTGCTTTTGACCTCCTGAAAGTGTCACTCCGCGCTCTCCTACCATGGTCTTGTACTCATCCGGAAAGCCCATGATATTATCGTGTATACACGCGTCCTTTGCAGCCTGTTTTACCGCATCAAGAATTGCCGGGTTGTCGGCAATCCTGTCCTCAAGACCAAATGCTATATTCTCCTCGAGTGTGTCGGAAAACAGGAAATTCTCCTGTGGCACATATGAGATATCACGGTGTAAAACCGCCAGCGGATAGTCTGTTATCGGGCGGCCATCCAAAAGTATCATGCCGTTTTCACAGTCATAGACTCTAAGCAAAAGGTCGGCAAGTGATGATTTTCCGCTTCCGGTACGTCCTAAGATACCAAGCATCTCGCCCTGCTTCACACGTATGCTCACGTCTGAAAGCACCGGCTTGGTGCCATCAGGGTATGTGAAGCTTAAGTGGCTAAGCTGTATATCACCATGTATTTGCAATATATCAGAAGCACCATCATTTTCTATTATATTTTCCGGTGGCACCATATCAACAATATCAGGCTTCTCTTCGAAAATAGTCCGGATTCTGCCCCATGCCGCAGCCGCCTGGGAAAATGTGTTGATACAGTCGCCTGCCGCAATCATAGGCCACACCAGCATATCGATGTATGAGTTGAATGCGACGAACTGGCCTATCGAAACCTGTCCTTCAAGCACCATCCTGCCGCCTGCGATGAGTGTCACTATCACGCTTATTCCGATTACGGCATCCAGCGCCGGGCCAAAGACAGCACGAAGCTTTACAACAGCAAGATTTTTCTCTTTACTGTTCTCGCAAGCGTTTTCAAACTGCTTAAAGTCCTCATCCTCCTGCACAAATGCCTTGACTACGCGGATACCGGCAATACTCTCCTGCACCTTGTCAGACAGATATGAGAAAGCATCCTGCCTTTTTACCTGACGTTTCTTTGACTCTATTCCATAAAAATAGCAGCCGATTGCTATAAAAATAAGTGGAATAAAAGCAAACAATGTCAGCTTAAGATCCACGTATACTACCATTTTGACAAGCACCATCACCGTCATGATTACCGCGTCAAACACGGTGATGACAGCCATTCCGGTTCCCATCCTGACCGCCTGCAGGTCATTGGTGAAATATGCCATAAGGTCTCCTGTCTTGTGGCTGTTGTAATAGCGCGCCGAGAGTGTCTCCATGTGCGAAAACATATCATCACGCAGTCTGTATTCTATTCCTCTTGATGCTCCTATGATGAAATATCTCCATCCAAAGCGCCCCGCCATGATTATCAGGCCTGTTATCAATATCTTAAATATAATGCCGCCAACGCCCGCCATATCAAGCTTTCCTGCAGTGATTCCGTCGATTATCTCCCCAATAAACTGCGGAATGTACAGATTTGCAAGGTCTACTGCAAGAAGCACAAAAATGCCTATCGCATAGTGCCATTTATATGCAAGCAGATATGGGCGCAGCGAGTATTTTTTATCGTTCATGTTATTCCTCCGTATTTTAAATGCCACTGCGTGGTGAGCGTGCGACCGCAACATACACTCTCGTAGAGCGACTAGCGAAGCTGTTTAGAGTCTGTAGAATTATGCCCTGATAACCAGAAATGCACCGGCATGGACGCCGGGGCAAGGCGTTATGTGCCATGGACGGCACATAAAAGCCGGTTTCGTTGAGCATAGAAAACCTTCGAGCATAATTCGTACAGCCTCTTAACCGCGTAGCGTTAGCTCCTAGAGAGTGTATGTTGCGGTCACACACTCATCATGCAGCGGTCTATCTACCTCCACAAGTCTGCTACGAAATACGTGAGTGCCGCCCATGTATACACAGAATAGTATATGCCGTGCTCGTCCACTCCATCCTCAAGTATCTTCTTCGCCTGCGCCTTAGTCAGAAGGTCGAATCCGTCAAAGAGCTCGCCGCCCACTGCGCCCTCCTGCGACATTCCATTAAGGCTATCACGGTTAAGTACAATCTTTACAAGGGCGTTACTTTCATCTGTCATGCCCGGTGTACTGAAAAGACATGGATTGATGACAGAAACCTCATCTGCTTCTGTTATGACAATGCCGGTTTCCTCATGAAGCTCACGCATGGCGGTCTTTATGAGTATAGAGTTGTTTTTCTCTATTGTCCATGCATTACTATCTGCATTATTATTGTCCATATCTATTTGAGCTTTATATCCGCTTATTGTTTCTACATCTTCGCGGTCAATAAGCCCTGCAGGTACGCTGAGCAGGTACTGACCTGTCGGATATCGGAACTCGCGGTTCATTAACAGACATGGCTCATGACCTGATTTCTCGTCATCATCTGACGGATTCCATATCACCACGCAGCTCACCGCATCCGGAAGCATTTTTTTAAACTCCTCTGTGGATTTGGTGGCTACAAGATCTTTTTCTGCTCTCCTTGTAGCATTATAATAATGTCTGCCCTCTTGGTACTGAAGGTCAAATACCTTTATAAATTTTGATTCAAATAAGCTTGTTATTTTCATATGTTTATGTCTCTTTTCACTAAACCTTTAATGTGCTTAGATACTCCTTCTGCTGTGGCGTGATGCGATAGCTCTCACGCGCCTTTTGTATCGCCTTGTTATGGCTCCAGCTATCCATGAGCCTTTCCTGCAGTATCGGCAGCACTGCATCATACTGCTTTGCAAGTGCCGTAGCGATATACCACGCCTTCATCATGTTTACATAATACTCCCCGGAACGGATTTTTGCCACATCTAAAGCATATTTTATATCAAAATCCTCATCGAGATATAGGCGCATCAAAGTACCAATGCCATACCTGACGGTGTAGGGTTTATCCGAATGAAGCCACTCATATACATGCAAAAGAAGCTCCTTTTTGTGCTTTTTTAACACAGCCGGTACGCCGCTGTCACAGGTTGCCCAGTTGTCTATGTATGGCAGGAATGCCTCCAGATAAGCCAATGCCGTATCATAATCCTTCATCTGCATAATCAGAAACATATGCAGGTTATTTTCCTCATAGTAGTAATGTGGCAGACTGTTTAGAAACTTTTCCACGTTGTCACAGTCATTTTCCTTTTCATTTTGAACCGACAAAAAGAGCCTGCTGCCACGAGCAAGCTCCTTTGCGTACTTTCTAAGCACCGGGACTCTTATTCCTATTATGCGGTCTTTTTCAATATTGGGCATAAGCCTCGCATGAAATTCCCTGTAATTTTTATCCTGCAGCGCAAACAATTGCGCCCTTATATCCTCTATAATATCTGTTCTCATCAATTTATTCATGAAATCCTCACTCGCGAATCTTGAAGGTGCGCGGCGCAATCCTGTACGCAAGTACACATGCCACAACACAGTATACCACACTAAATGTAATCATGATACCTCCAAACTTAAGCGTGCTCATCCGAAGCTGAATCGTCATGTAGCATGCCATATATGTGAGTCCTGTTATGACCTTATACATACCACTCTTTATCTCAGTTCCTGCATTATACGGCTGAAGCATATAATAAATGACCAGATAATGCACAGAGAAAAACACGCTTTCTGCAGGAAAAACAAGAAACAAAATCAAATAATTCAGTGGATTTTGCGTTCCATGCGAAATGAAAAGCATGGCAGAAAGTCCTGCTCCGAGTATCAGCGCTGGTGGCAAATTAATCTTTATTATCTCGCGAAGTCTGATGGTAAAAAGCTCAAGCACTGCCTTTGGCTTTCTATAAAACGGATAACACAAAAGACTGTGGTCACAATTCATAAAAAGCGCCTGCGTATAGCCCATGCCACGGTTAATCAGATACATCCAAAATGTGGACATCCCCAGATTTTTAAGAAGCAGCTCTGCCGTATCCTTCCTAAAGCCTGGATCATCCAGATACAGCATCGCACCTATTCCTGCTGCAACAAGCAGAATACATATTGCGCAGACTCTCTTTACCGGTTTCCATAAAAGCCTTTTGTGTCTGTTTATAAAAACTGCATTAAGATATTCAAAGCCCTTCTTTTTCTCTATCCTGCTATTTAGTTCAAGGCTTTCCTTTTCTGCACTTATAAGCTTTCGGTTCTTGTCAACATCCATATTCTTGGCAGACTCTACCATGCAGTCCATATCCTTAAGTATCTGTCCGTAGACTATACGGTATTTGTCAAACGTAACAATCCTTCTGCACGAAAATACTCCAATGACAATGACAACAAGCATAAGAACAAACAGTACAGAAACCGGCGGACAAAATCCCAGAGCCGGAAGTCCATAAGCTGCAGCCAGAAATAAAATCGCAAGCATCACCTTAAAGGCGCCAAGCCTGTTTTCACTGACATTGATTTTTATTTTGCCATGATTATGATTCTCATATGACCATAAAATAAATGCAGATACTGTGAGCTTGGCACAGACCACAAACAATGGTACTATGAGCATTACATACACCGGAACATTGCTTAACAACCCGAATATTAAGCCAAATACTAAAAATCCAATCAGAATTTTACAAAGCTCATAAGCATAATTAACTATTGCAAACTCTCTCGCATCAATCCTCAGCAGCACAACCGCATAGTATTTATCCTTTGACGGGTCAAATATAAAGGTATTTAACAAAGCTCCTATAAACGTGAGGAAAAACAGTATATTTACAAATGCCTCCCTCTGCGGTGTCTTTGAAAAAAGCGCCGAAACCATAAATATCATAAAAAATATATATATGAATTTACCGATAAATCCTGATATAATTTCCCAGATAACTGAGAGTATACTAACAACAAGCTTAAATCCGCCTGCTGCATAAAGGCTCTCCGGCAGGATTTTTTTGATAACCGGTATCTGTTTAAAACCATAATATATACTGTTAATACGATATGTATTTTTTAATGAAAACGATATGCGAAGCGTTTTCATCATCGAATTTCCCCTTGATTTCATCACTTCCTCCTGTCAAAAGCCTCAGGTGTCACATCATACGCCCCATCCTTCAATGCCGTAATAATCTTTTCCTTAAACTGCTCCTCACCGAGGTTCTCCTTGTCCACAACCTCAAGCTCTCCGTGGCTCAAAAGCACAATAACATCACACAAATCAAGTGCAAGATCCATGATATGCGTAGAAAAAATAGTAATCCTTCTGTCCTTTTTTGCACGCAGAAGCTGCTTCATCTCCTCTGCCACTACCACATCAAGAGATGTAAGTGGCTCATCAAGCAGCAAAATATCCGGCTCCGCTATCATGTTTACAAGCATCTGCATTTTATTTTTCATGCCATGTGAATAATCCTTCATCAGGCGATCCCTGTCCTCAGGTTCAATCCTCATCTCATCAAAATATACATCAAGCGGTTTTATTAGTGACATTGTATCGCTATTGATATCTATAAAAAACTTAAGGAACTCCCTTGCTGTCAGGAACTCCGGCACAGTCGGCGCCGAGAGCACATATCCCACGTGCTCCGGAGTCACCTGTTGCTTCTGACCATTCTTTATCAGATAACACTCACCTGCATCCTTGGCAATATCTGAATTGATGCAATTGAACAGTGTTGTCTTTCCTGCTCCGTTTCGTCCGAGCAGTCCGTAAATCTTTCCCTCTTCAAACGTAAAATTGATGTCTCTTAGCACCTGCTTTTTCTCAAAATTCTTTGCCAGGTGTTCGATTGTAAATTCCATAATGCCCTCCTCATAATATTTACTATTTTCTCTATACTAATTCTGCCAACAAATCTTTCCCTCCGTAATAACAGGATATCTGATAAGCAGCTTCTCATCAAGATTCTCCCTGTTCATATCTACCGCTGTGATCTGGCTATTGTCATATGTGGTGTAATAGTAGATTCCCTTGTCGCAGTTGCAGCATGAGGTATAGAGCGTAATCTCATATTTGCCCTCTGTCACCTCGCACAGACCTCTCTGCTGGTCCACAGAGCCTAATATGTGGAAGAACTGGCTCACACTTGCATTCTCACTGTCATCCGATTTGGAGTTTAGCTTTGTGAATGCCACACGTACAAAGCGTGACTGCGATGATAAATCTCCCGGCAGTCCCAGGCCTCCCATTCCGCGGCTGTATGCACTAAGCTCCACTCCCGGTGCAAATGTATTTTCAGGCTGCTTTGTGGATAAGCCTCTGTAATTATTGAGTGCAGCCATCTGATATGGGAATGGCGGATTGTTTGTGAGCACACCTACCGGATTGTCGTAAACATGCATACCGTCTGCCATCGACTCCACCACAATGCACTCATTTTTGTCGGCTATAATCCAGTGAAGCTGTGCAACCGGAAGCTGACTGCTAAATGGTGTATCTACCAGTAAAATACGATTTAATTTTTCCTTTGCTTCCGCTACTGTAGCGCATAGTGACAGTATCCACGGTATAAACTCAAACTGTGCCACCTTTGTCTTTGCGATGCTGCATGTGCCGTTCTCGCATGAGCTGTTTTCGTCTGCTGCCGCATACGCTGCATTTCCCACGAAATTCAGTCCTGCCATACCCAGTCCCTTTTCATTTATGGCATCATAGTAAAGAGGATAGTCACCTGCCACATGTGCCATTCCAATGATTGCATAATGGTTTTCAAGCTTTCCCGCATGCCTGAAATCAAACACATAGTTTCGTGGTGTTACCGCAATCTCATCTCCATATGAAAATTCGTAATCGAGTGTTCTTCCAAAATAGAAATCCTTTGTTTTATAAGCTGCTGCTGTACACATAATTATGACCTCCTTGTTATGCTGCCATACTTAATCAGTATCTCTTAAATTGTAGAGTACTATACATCATATTTGCAATTATTTCAAGCAACACGCCCCTGAAGTATTTGAACTGAAAATTGCAAAGTTTAATTCTACCATCCATTTATACAGTGGAATTCTCTT
>OGJY01004394.1_pt1 | contig 10179 bp, 11 predicted proteins | sample 1572231 | NCBI WGS metagenome assembly OGJY01 (sample SAMEA2582121, study PRJEB24529) | metagenome | biome: Human gut stool | place: China | collected 2011
GCCGCGTGATGTGCATCGAGATCATGGGCAACAAGGCCGGCTGGCTGACCCTCTACTCCGGCATCGCCGGCGGAGCTGACATCATCCTGCTGCCCGAGCAGCCCTACGACATTGACCGCGTCTGCGCCGCTGTGGAGCGCCGCGCCCGCAAAGGCTCCAACTTCTCCATCATCGCCGTGGCCGAGGGTGCCATCAACACCGAAGAGGCCAGGATGAAGCGGAAAGAGTGGATGGCAAAGCGCGCCGAAGCCGGTTACGGCGTCACCGCCACCAACCGCATCGCCGCCGCCGTCCAGAAAAAGACCGGCATGGAGACCCGCGTCTGCATCCCGGGCCACATGCAGCGCGGCGGCAGCCCCAGCGCCTATGACCGTGTGCTGGCCACCGAGTTCGGCAGCTACGCCGCCAAGCTGGTGGAAGTGGAGCGCTACGGCGTCACCGTCGCCATGGTCAACAACCGCGTCGTCGCCAACCGCCTCGAGGACATCGCCGGTAAGACCCGCAACATCCCCGAGGGCTGTGAGCTGCTCACCGTCGCCCGCCGGATGGGCGTGAGCCTCGGCTGAGACTGTAAAAGCAAAAACACCTCGCTGTATCATACAGTGAGGTGTTTTTGTTTTTATGCTTCAGAACGAGCCGCCCGACGAGCCGCCGAAGCCGTCGGAATCGACGGACGAACCGCCGGAGGAGTTGGACTCCTTCTGGGGCGGGTCATAGGTGCGCTCCCGGGTGGTGTGGGTGTAGCGGTCACGCTTGACCCGCAGGGTGAAGCCGGGCATATACTCGTCGGCCTCCGTCTTCTGCCGGGCCGTCTTCATCCGGCGGTAGAGGATGAAGCAGATGAACGCCGAAATGCCGAGAGGGAAGATCATGGCAATGAGCAGATCTTCCAGGCCGATGTCGTTATCCACATCGATGGGCTCGCCATGGTCGGCATAGTAGTCCAGTGCATCGTCGCACATATCGATATAGGTATAGGCGGCATCTGCCCATTCCTCATCGGAGAGCTGCGGGACGATCTCGTCCTCCTGCTGCTCGATGCGGTAGTCGGTGAAAGCCGTGACGCCCTCGCCGTAGGTGATGGTGACGTACTTGCGGGAGCCGACCGCCAGCAGGAAGAGGATGCCGCTCTGTTCGTCGCCGTAGCCGAGGCCATTGGAGATATAATAATTTTTCGCGTAGTCGCGCTGGTCGGCATCGCCGATGTCGTCCACCACGAGGAAGTAGACATCCACGTCGTGGCCGTCAGAGGCGCTTTCGGCCTGCTCCTCGAGGTCGGCCAGCGTGTCGGTGTCAAAGACGCCGCACTCGTCCCGCACCAGCGGGGCCGCTGCCCCGGCCGGCAGAGTCAGGGCCATGCAGAGCAGGGCCGCAGCCAGAAGAGCAAACAGTTTTTTGCAGTATTTCATATTCCCGTCTCCCCCTCTCACAGCAGCATGATGAGCGCCGTCAGTATCATCAGCGGGATGCTGATGCCGGCAAACCATGCAGCTACCCTGCCCTTATCCACGGGCAGATCGCCGATGAGCTTTCCGGTCTGGCCGTTCATCGCAAAGAGGAAGTCCTGCTCCTTCCAGCGGGTGTGGAGCATCCAGACCGGCAGCAGCGCATAGTGGGGTTCCAGCGTCCGCGGGTCGAGCTGCTCCGAGAGGGTCTGGACGCCGGTGTAGCCGCCCAGCGTATCGTGGAGGGCCGCAGCGGTGCTGTTCTTCATCCGGGTCAGGACGCGGGCAGCACACTTCTTGTCGTCCTCGTCGTACCGGTCTGCCAGAAAGCCGGGCAGGTAGGCCGTGGAGAAGGGCTTGAGGTCGCTGTAGTCGAAGGGCTCGATGGCGTCCATATGGGCGTCCGGCATCTTGCTGGAGCCGTCCACCGGCACCCGGACAAAGTCGGCGTCGCCCACGCGGGCCACGTCGAAGTGCCTGGTGGTGGTGACAATGTAATCGCCCTCACGGTGGCTCTCGCTGATCTCGGCCTTGTAAGCGCCCCGGGCCTCCATCCGGCCATCGTAGAGCCAGAACGGCACATACACGCCCTGGATCTCCTCGATGTGGTTGGACTCTTTGAAGGCTTTGGGGAGGAAGGCTTTGCCCTTATAATACTTCTTCAGGTTCTCGATGGCGGTCTTTTTGTCCATCCGGAAGGGGATGATGTACTCCGGCTTGAGCTTGCCGGAAAGCTGTCCGCCCAGCACGGTGGGGTTGCCGCAGTAGGGACAGGTGGTGGCGGCTGTTTCGGGGCCGCAGACCAGCTCTGCACCGCAGGAAGTGCAGGTGCGGCTGCTGAGATCTCCCGTCTCCATCTCCCCCCAGACGGGACCGCTGGACGCTGCCTTTTCGGCGGCTTCGGCGGCCTTATCGGCCCGAGCCTGCTTCTCGCCGTAAAGAGCCTCGACCTGTGCTACATCATAAGTAGAGCCGCAGTAATCACAGCAGAGCTTTCCGCTAGCGCTGTCGAACCGCAGCGGGCCGGTACAGGCCGGGCATTGGTAATTCGTGGTGTTTTCTGCCATATCTCAGCTCCCCTTTCAGGCTCCGAAAGGCTTGCCGCATTCGGGGCAGAACTTGGGCGGGTTGGCCGGGTCGGCAGGGGTCCAGCCGCAGTTCAGGCACTTGGCCGCCGGGCGGGGCTTACCGCACTCCGAGCAGAATTTGCCGGTATTGTGTGCGCCGCAGCTACACACCCAGCCTGCTTCGGGGCGGGGCTTGCCGCAGGCGGTGCAGAACTTGCCGGTGTTGCCGGTCTGGCCGCAGGAGCAGCTCCAGCTGCCAGCCGCCGGGGCGGCTGCGGGGGCAGGAGCAGCGGCAGGCTGCTGCTGTGCGCCCATCTGGTAGAGGGCCTGGGCGTTGATGCCGCCGGCAGCAGCGGCCTGATTCATGCCCATAAAGGCCATGGCCGGGCCGGCGGAGGTATTGGAAGCCGCTGCCTGCATCGCCGAAGCCTGTGCGCCCACCATGTGGGCGGCGGCGCGGGTCGGGTCCATAAAGGCGGCGCTGCGCTGCAGCTCCTTGATCATCTGCTCGTCTTCTTCGCTGGCTTTGACGCCGGACACGCCGAGGGAGACGATCTCGATGCCGCGCAGCTTGCTCCACTTGCCGGACAGCTCCTGGTTCAGGGCCTCGGCCAGCTCGGTGGTATGGCCGGGCAGAGCCGAGTAGCGGATGCCCATCTCGCTGATGCGGGCAAAGGCGGGCTGCAATGCGGTCATCATCTCGGTGCGCATCTGGCCTTCCAGCGCGTCACGGGTGTACTCGTTTTCCACATTTCCGCAGACGTTGGTGTAAAACAGGATGGGGTTGACGATGCGGTAGCTGTACTCGCCGAAGCAGCGGATGCTGACGTCGATGTCGATACCGGCACGCTGGTCCACGACGCGGAACGGCACGGGGCTGGGGGTGCCGTACTTGTTGCCCATCAGCTCCTTGGTGTTGATGTAATAGATGCGCTGGTCAGTGGCAGCCTGACCGCCGAAGCTGAACCGCTTGCCGATCTCAGCAAAGACTTCGTCGATGTTCTTGGCCAGACCCTCGCTCAGCAGAGAGGGCTGGGTTCCGGTGTTATAGGTGTACTCGCCGGCCTCGGCGCAGAGGTCCACCACCTTGCCCTGCTCCACAATGAGGGCACACTGGCCCTCGGCCACCGCCACGATGGAGCCGTCGGTGATGATGTTCTCGGTGCCGTGGCGGTTGGAAGAGCGCCCGGAGACTTTCTTCTGTCCCTTGACAGCCAGCACCTCCGCCGGGAGAGCACTGCAGTAAAAGTATTCTTTCCACTGGTCGCCCATCACGCCGGATGCTGCGCCCAAGGCCGCTTTGACAAGACCCATAAGCCATATCTCCTTTATCTGCCCATTTTTGCAAATGCAGGCTTTTTTTCAGTATACCACAAAACGCGCCGCGAAAAAAGAAAACCCTTGCATTTTATCCCCGATGGGTGTAGAATACTCCCGACAAACAAATACAGGGGAGCTTGTAGAAGCAGGCTGAGAGGGAGTTCTCGAACTTCGACCCTTTAGAAATTGTTTTCGGACAGTTTCTGCACCTGATGCGGATAATGCCGCCGTAGGAAGTCATAACACTGTTTATGGATTTTTACAGGAGACGCCGCAGAAGGCGTCTCCTGTTTTGTTGTTTAGAAGCTGTTTTCGTAAGCGGGGTGCGCCGAATGGCGAGGATTTTTGCCCGCAGACAAGGCGGTTTCCTGCAGCAATCCTTGGTGGATTGCAAGGGGAAGCAACGCCGTATGCGAGCAAAAAGACCGCTCAGGCGGTGTGCAACGCTTAGAAAACGGCTTCTCGTCACAGACTGAGGGGGAGCGCCCTGAGTCTGGGGTTTTGTATGCGATGGGAAGCCGTGTTCCGGCGTGAGAGGAGGCCAGTGAGCCTCGACCGCTTCTTCCGTTTCCGGCCTCTCTGCGCGGGTGCCGGGTCTGTTCGTGTGCGGGAGCGGCGGTCTGCCCCTGCACTTATTTTTTATTGAAAAGGAGCACTCACTATGAAACACTATTCTGCCAAAAAGCTGGCCCTTGCCGGTATGTTCTGCGCTGTCGCCGTCGTGGGCAGCGTCTTCTCCTTCCCGGTCTTCGGCAGCAAATGCGCCCCTGTGCAGCACATGGTCAACATCCTCTGCGCTGTCCTGCTGGGGCCTTACTACGGCGTAGGCGTGGCTTTCGTTGCCTCCCTGCTGCGCAACCTGCTGGGTCTGGGCAGTCTGATGGCTTTCCCCGGCAGCATGTTCGGCGCACTGCTCTGCGGCATCGTCTTCCACAAGACCCATAAGCTGCTGCCCACCCTCGTGGGCGAGGTGTTCGGCACCTCCATCCTCGGCGGTCTGTGCGCCTACCCCGTCGCCATCCTGCTGATGGGCAAGAGCGCCGGTGACATCGCGTTCTACGCCTACATCGTCCCCTTCCTCGTCTCCACCGCCGGCGGTGCCATCATTGCAGGCGCACTGCTGGGCGCACTTTCCCGCGCAGGCGCACTCCGCGCCATGCAGGCCAGCCTGAGCTGATTCGAAGGAGAAGCCATGTTTCGGAACCTCTTTGCCAACGTCCGGGCCAAAAGCCCGCTTGTCCATAACATCACCAACTACGTCACCGTCAACGACTGTGCCAACATCGTCCTCGCCTGCGGGGCGTCCCCCATCATGGCGGATGATGCCGCCGAGGTCGAGGACATCACCTCGCTGTGTGCCGGGCTGAACCTCAACATCGGCACGTTGAACAGCCGCACCATCCCCTCCATGCTGCTGGCGGGACACACCGCCAACCGGCTGGGCCATCCTGTCGTGCTGGACCCCGTGGGCGCAGGCGCTTCCCATCTGCGCACCGAAACGGCCCTGCGCCTCCTGCGGGAAGTGAAGTTCACCGTCATCCGGGGCAACATCTCCGAGATCCGGCCGCTGGCGGCAGGCAGCGGCACCACAAAAGGTGTGGACGCCGACACCGCCGACAAAGTGACGGACGAGACGCTGGACAAGACCGTGACATTCGCCAAAGCGTTTGCGGCCCGCACAGGGGCGGTCGTCGCCGTCACCGGTGCCATCGACATCGTGGCCGACGGAGAGCGGGCCTTCTGCATCCGCAACGGCCACCCCATGATGAGCGCCGTCACCGGCACCGGCTGTCAGCTTTCGGCCCTGACGGCGGCATTCTGTGCGGCCAACCCGGACAAGCCTCTGGAAGCCGCTGCTGCAGCGGTCTGCGCCATGGGCCTTGCGGGCGAAGCAGCTCACAGCCGCCTTTCCAGGCTGGACGGCAACGCCACCTACCGCAATTACATCATCGACGCGATCTACAACATGACCCCCGAACAGCTCGAGGAAGGAGCACGCTATGAAATGCGATAAACACACCATGCTTCTCTACGCCGTCACCGACCGGGCGTGGACGGGCCGCGAGACCCTCCGCCAGCAGGTGGAAGACGCCCTGAAAGGCGGCGTCACCTGCGTCCAGCTGCGGGAAAAAGAGCTGGATGACGCGGCATTTTTGCAGGAAGCCATGGAGCTTTCCGCCCTCTGCCGCAGCTATGGCGTACCCTTCATCATCAACGATAACGTCGAGATCGCTATAAAATGCCATGCCGACGGCATCCATGTCGGGCAGGAAGATATGGCTGCAGCGGACGTCCGTGCCAAAGTCGGCCCTGACATGATCATCGGTGTGTCGGCCCATTCCGTCGAGGAAGCACAGCTGGCCGTGGCCCACGGCGCGGACTATCTGGGCGTCGGCGCGGCATTTTCCACCCACACCAAAACCGATGTGGATGTCCTGCCGGAGGGCAGACTGAAAGAGATCTGCGACTCCGTGGATGTGCCGGTCGTGGCCATCGGCGGCATCCATAAAGACAATATCCTCAAGCTCAAAGGCTCCGGCGCGGACGGCGTGGCCCTCGTGAGCGCGATCTTCAGCGCCGAGGACATTGAGGCTGAGTGCAAAGAGCTGAAGGCACTGACAGAACAAATCATCTATAGCAATTCAACTTTTTAATGCAGCAGCAACAGCGTTGAATTGCATATCGCAAAGATGCCGTTTCGATCGGCACTATTTTTGAAAATTGCGATAAACAAAAAGACCACCGTTCTGCCCGCAGGAAATAAGGGCGGAACGGCGGTCTTTTGAACGGACTGTGACTTACAGCTCAGCCAGAGCGCGCTTGAGGTTCTGGGCGATCTGGTCAGGGCAGCTGGTGGGGCGGGGGCCGCAGGTGGTGCCTTCCATGCGGGCGATGGCGTCCTCAGCCTTCATGCCCTTGAGCAGGCGGCTGATGCCCTTCAGGTTGCCGTTGCAGCCGCCGACGACCTCGATGGACTCGATGGTGTGGTCATCGTTCAGCACGATGTGGGTCTCCTTGGAGCAGGTACCCTTGTTGGGGTAGCTGAAAGACTTGCTCATATTCAAACATCCTCTCTTTATATCCGACTGACAGGCGAGCGGACTCGCGCAGTATCTTTATTATATCCTTGTCAGGTGGGGAAGTCAATGTGACCCGGTCACAGAGCGCCGCCCCGGCGCTTGCGGGCCAGTGCCTCGATGCGCGCGATCTGGTCGTCCTCGGTGACGCAGGCACCCACCGGGTGGGGCTTGCCGTGGTTCGCGCCGTGGAAGTCGCTGCCGCCGGTGACGATGAGGTCATGCTTCTTGCAGAGCTCAGCGCACTCGGCCCTGTCCTCGGGGCTGTTGCGGGGGTGATGCACCTCGATGCCGTCGATGGCCCCTTCAGCCACCAGCTCCCGCAGCAGAGGCATACTCTTGTACACCGTCGGGTGGGCGAACACCACCACGGCTCCAGAGGCCTTTGCCGTGGCCAGCACCTCCCGCACCGGAGGGTAAGTGGGGGAGTGGAGGCACTTGCCCCGCGGCTCCCAGCCGAACAGTTCGTGATAAAGCCCGGTGTAGATGCCGTCGCACAGGCCCAGCTGCTGCAGCGCCTGCATGATGCCGCTCTTGAAGAGGACGCCGCTGTCCTGCGCATATTCCAGCGCCTGCTCGGTGCGGAACTGGGGGTACAGCGCCTCGATCTCCCGGCAGCTCTGCAGAGCGCACTCGTTGCGGCGCTGGCGCATGATGTCGCAGTGCCGGCGCAGGGCAGGGCAGTCGAGGTCGGGCCAGAAGGTCAGCAGGTGGACGCGGTGGCTGCGCTGGAAGTCGTAGCCGGTGAGTTCGGCGGCGGGGATGAGCCGCACGCCGTCCTGTACCGGGTGGTCGTAGGCGTACTGTGCGCTGAGGGTGGTATCGTGGTCCGAGAGGGCCAGAGCGCTCAGGCCCAGCCGCGCCGCCATCAGGGGCAGACGGTGGATGGGCACAGAGCCGTCAGAACAGGTGGAATGAGTATGAAGGTCGCCAGCCATAAGTTACTTTCCCTCGATTTTTATAGATTTCTGCGATTAGTGTACCACAAAAATCATCGGGGAACAAGGGAGCCTTACACGGCCTTGCCGCCCACCGTGAGCGTGGAAGAACGGATGTGGTGGGTGAGAACGACTTCGGCGTCCTCGCCGCCCATGGCCAGCAGTTCGTCCACCGAGAGGGTGGTGGAGCAGAGGATGGTCTGGAAGGTGATGGTCTCGATGCCCTCAGCCCGCAGCTGACGCAGCGCGGCCAGCGAGGCACGGAGAGAGGCTGTGAGCCGTCCGACGCAGACGGTGAGGGTATTGCCGCTCTGGGTGCTGGTGTAGGAGATGACCGCGCCGCTCTTGTCGGTGACAGTCAGGCCGGGGAGGGAAGAGACGGATGCGGACGGGGCGGAAGAGCCGCCGTCAGAAGAGGAAGAAGACTCCTCGGGGATAACAGGCTTTTCCGGCTCCACAGGGCGGGGGATAGAGACCTGCTTGATGACCTTGCCGTCGGCATCGGTGGTGGTGACTTTTGCGCCCGGGTCCAGCTTGTCCTTGTTGATGGTGTCGAGGTCAAGCTCCTTGCCGTCCTGCGAGAGGGCCTTGCCGTTGGGACTACCGGCCTTGGCGGTCAGCTCGAGGCTGCCCGACAGATCGATGTCGCCGCTGCGGATGCCGTCGCCGCCACTGCTGCCGTCGCCGCCGTTGGCAGTGACCGTACCGCCGGAGATGGCGACACGGTCGAAGCTGCAGATGCCGTAGCCGCCGACTTTGCCGCCGTTGCCGCCAGCGGCGTTGACCGTATTGCCGGAGATGGTGACGACGCCGCCGCTGCGGATGCCGTCGCCGCCGTAGCCGTCTGCGCCGCTGCCGCCTTTGGCCGTCAGGCTGTCATTTTCGCCGCCGTAGATGGTGAGGCTGCCGATGCCGCTGCTGCCGTTACCACCGGTGAGGTGGTTGTCGCCATCCAGCTTAATCGTGGTATTGCCGCTGCCGGTCACACTCATGGCGGCTTCCTTCCGGCTGCTGGCGTCGATGTTTACATCCTTGAGTGTGACCTCCACCTTATCCTTCCCGGCGTCGATGGTCACGGTGTTGGAAGAAGCGGTGTCCGTTTTCTGATTTGTGATGACGGTGTCCTTGTCGTTCTCGCTTTTGAGCGTGCCGCCCTGCTCCACCTTGTTGGTGCCGGCCACGGTACCCGCCGAAATCGTAATGTCACCCTCCTCAATATAATAGGTGCCTGCAAAGGCGGGGAAGGCCGCCCCGGTCAGCAGAGCGGCAGTCAGGACAAACGCCGCTGCCCGCTGAGAGGCCGGACGGGGCGAATCGATACCCCCCCCCGTATGGAGGGGGCGACCCAGAACACGCATCGCAAGCTTACGATAAGACAACATACAAAAACCTCCTTTGAACGGTGAAAAGAAATGGTGAGACCGTAGAATATCAGGTTGCTTTGAATATACCACATCTGCGGGGAAAAAATCAACAAAACCTGCGCGAATCGCCCTGTTTCCTGCGTGAATGGAGAAGTTCGGACAGAGTTTGGCTCTCTCAAAGAACCTGCTTATCGCTGCATGGCGGCTCTCGGGAGACGGGCTTGCCCTCTCCGTCATCGCTTGCGCGATGCCACCTCTCCCAAAGGGAGAGGCTTTTGCATCCCGCAGAGAGCTTTTCTGCGCCTTTTTGCTCAAAAAACTGTCTAAAAGTACATTTTATTGGACTTTTATTCTGCTATACTCCTGTCAGAACAAAAAGACACAGGAGGGAAGAGGAATGAAAGACATTGAGCTTCGGTATGTGGGCGGTCATGTGGAGGTGTATACGGGGGCGGGCGCGTTCCTGTTCTCGGCAGACACCCTGCGGGAGGCGATGGAAGAGCTGGATGCCGCCTGATGCATTCCCGGAAATACCGGAAAGCACCGGGCGGGAGTTAGAAAATACTAATGTAAAATGAATGTAAAATTCAAGAAAAGAACCGTCTAAGAAGGCCCGGAAATCTTAAAATTCCGGTCAAAAAAGTGATTTTCCTGTAAAATAATGCTTGTTGAGCCGGGGGGTTCGATGTTATAATAAAAAGGACGGCATTTTGCGTATGGAGAGCGAAGCACGGCCGTCTTGTGCAATGGAGCAATAGGAAGATTTTAGGAGCATTGTTTTATGGACATTACACACATCACCTCTCTGCTGGGCGGTATTGCGCTGTTCCTGTATGGTATGTCGATCATGGGTGCCGGCCTCGAAAAGCTGGCCGGCGGCAAGATGCAGGGCGTATTGCAGAAACTGACTTCGTCCACCATCAAGGGCGTCATTTTCGGCACCCTCATCACCGGCGTCATCCAGTCGT
>OGJY01004401.1_pt1 | contig 10170 bp, 10 predicted proteins | sample 1572231 | NCBI WGS metagenome assembly OGJY01 (sample SAMEA2582121, study PRJEB24529) | metagenome | biome: Human gut stool | place: China | collected 2011
ATCCGCAGACAACCTCAGAGGAGTGTTTAAAAGCAATTGCGGCGTCCAAAATATCGTTGAACGTCATGCCATGGTTTAAGGACGGAGCACATGACCGTGTCTTTAATTCAATTTTAAATGGCACTGTCAGCGTGACCGATACGAGCAAATATCTGTGCGGGGAGTTAAAAGAAGGACAGGGCGTATGTTATTATGATCTAGCCCATATGGAAAGACTGCCGGAGCTGGTGAGAGATCTGCTGGCAGATGATGCACGCCGGGAGGAGATCGTAAGAGCCGGAATCCCTGTGGTGGAAGAAAAACATACATGGATCAGACGAGCACATCAGCTGCTGGAATGGATTGAGGAAGATGAAGGCAGATCAGAAAGAAAAGATGGAGAGGAAAATGGCAACAATCAGGGAAAAGCGAAGAATTCCGTATAAAACAGTTGCATTTTGCAGATAATGAGGGTATAATATCGGAAGAAATTGGCAGTGACGAAAGCTACGACCGCAAAGCCGTTTCAGAGAGCCGGTGGCAGGTGTAAACCGGTGCAGTGAGTAAGGTCTTTCCACTTTCAGAGCCGGTGATGAAAGTCACAAGGTTCGTACCCTGTATCGTACGTTTGAGAGGTCGGAAGAAGATCTGTTCTTTAACATAGAGAAAGAGAGGCAGAGCATTCCGGCAATATGGGTGGCAACGCGGAAGAGAATACAGCCTTTCGTCCCATGTGTTTTGGCACAGGGGCGGAAGGCTTTTGTGTTATAAAAAAGAAAAAGGAGCTTAGAAAAAATGATCGATTTAAAATTTTTAAGAGAAAATCCAGAAATCGTAAAACAGAACATTAAGAACAAATTCCAGGATCAGAAATTACCATTAGTAAACGAAGTGATCGAGTTAGATGCGAAGGCAAGAGCAACCCAGAAAGAGGCTGATGAGCTTCGTGCAAGCCGTAACACCTTATCCAAACAGATCGGACAGTTAATGGGACAGGGCAAGAAGGAGGAGGCTGAGGCAGTAAAGGCACAGGTAAGCGCCAATGCAGCCCGCCTTGCTGAGTTAGAAGAAACAGAGAAAGAGTTACAGGAAAAAGTAACAAAGATCATGATGGTGATCCCAAACATCATCGATCCGTCTGTTCCAATCGGAAAAGATGACAGCTGCAACGTGGAGATCGAAAAATTCGGCGAGCCGGTTGTTCCTGATTTTGAAATTCCATATCATACAGATATTATGGAGCGTTTTGACGGTATTGATCTTGATGCAGCAGGAAAAGTTGCAGGAAATGGTTTCTACTACTTAATGGGTGACATCGCAAGAATCCACTCTGCAGTAATCTCCTATGCGAGAGATTTCATGATCGACCGTGGATTCACTTACTGTGTACCACCTTTCATGATCCGAAGCAACGTTGTAACAGGTGTTATGAGTTTTGATGAAATGGATGCCATGATGTATAAGATCGAGGGAGAAGACCTTTACCTGATTGGTACTTCTGAACATTCCATGATCGGTAAATTCATCGATACAATCAATGACGAAGAAAAGTTACCATACACACTGACCTCTTACTCTCCATGTTTCCGTAAAGAAAAGGGAGCACATGGTATCGAGGAACGTGGTGTATACCGTATCCACCAGTTCGAGAAACAGGAAATGATCGTTGTCTGCAGACCGGAGGAGTCTAAAGAGTGGTATGATAAATTATGGCAGAACACCGTTGACCTGTTCCGCAGCTTAGATATCCCGGTCCGTACATTAGAGTGCTGCTCCGGCGATCTCGCTGACTTAAAAGTAAAATCCTGCGACGTAGAGGCATGGTCTCCAAGACAGAAGAAATACTTCGAAGTTGGAAGCTGCTCAAACTTAGGAGATGCACAGGCAAGACGTTTAAAGATCAGGGTAAAAGGAAAAGACGGAAACAAATATTTTGCACATACCTTAAACAACACAGTTGTTGCTCCGCCACGTATGCTGATCGCATTCTTAGAGAATAACTTAAATGAGGACGGAAGTGTCAACATTCCAAAAGCACTTCAGCCATATATGGGTGGAATTGAGAAGATCGTTCCTAAACACTAAGAAAAAACAGAAAAGTAAGAATAAATAAAAAAGAATGTATCCGGAGGAAATTGATCCGGATACATTCTTTTTTAAAAAATTATTTCTCATAAATACAGTGTGTTCCCTGATGCTGCATCAGTCCGCCAAGACATTTTTTGTTGCAGCGGACGCAGCGGTGAATCTGGTCTGCATGACCATCTTTCAGCTTGTTCACCCAGTCAGGATCAGCCAGTAACTGGCGGCTCATGGCAGCACACTGAATACGGCCATCTGCTAACTGCTTTTCCACAAAATCAGGATCGGTAAGTCCGCCGACACCACAGATCGGAAGATTGGTGTACTGTCTTACCTCATCACAGAATTTCAGGAAACATCCCGGTTCACCAAAATATGGATGGTTTTTCGGTGGGATGGTATTCTCAAGATCAGAATGGTTTGCGAGTGTGACATGGAAGCTTGTAACGCCTGCTTTTTCAAGCATTGGAACAAATACCTTCAGCTCATCCTCGATAACACCTGCATTTCCGTAGTGTGGATTCTCCTGACGGACGGCAAGCTTGTAATCGATTGGCATATCCGGCAGTTTTTCGCGGACGGCAGAAACAGCCTCCACTGCAAAACGGGCACGGTTTTCGGCAGTTCCGCCGTATTCATCGGTGCGGTGGTTGTAAATGGAAGAACTGAAACTTCCACACATACGGTCACCGTGGATCTGGATCATATCAAATCCTGCTTTTTTTGCGAGAATAGCGGCAGTGCCGAAAGCAGAGGTGATCTCTTTTACTTTTTTGTGAGGCATATTCGTAATATATGGAGCAACCTCATTATTTAAAAGAGGGCGGAGTTCCTGCATGCTGATCCGTTTTGTGAGCACGCCCGGAACATATTTTAACATGGCTTTGATATTGGAATCGGACTGATGAAGCTGGGCGCATACCTTACAGTCATTGTCATGGGCGATCCCGATCACTTTTTCATAGAATGCAAAGCCTTTTTTGTCAAAAAGTGATTTTCCGAAATGACTTTTTCCAACCGGAACGTCTCCGACAATGATCATAGCGCAGCCGCCAGCTGCGATCCGGCGTATTTTTTCAAAGTAATCTTCATCCGATAAACCGAATGTTGTAGGGGCAAAAATAATGCGGTTTTTTAAGGTTAATCCTCCATAATTGAAGGGAGTCTGAATTGTTTCGTACATAATCTCACACTTTCTGAATTGATATTTTACACAGCAGATTTAAAAGGAGCTGCTGCTCCTCATTGGTAAGACCGGTCAATTTGGTGGCATCCCAGTCGAAAAGTACCTGATGGCAGACATCAAAAGCCTGTTTCCCAAGAGGGGTTAAGGTTAACCGGTAACTGCGGCCGGATTTTTTTTCTTTGATCAGAAAACCATCTTCTGCAAGTTTCGCAACGGAGCGCTGCGAATGTCCCCAGTCCAGTTTTAAGGCGCTGGTCAGTTCTGATGGGGTACACTCAGGATGTTTGCCCACATAAATGATAAAGTACATCTGACCAAAGTTAAGACCTAACTCATGGAGCTTTTCTGTTGTGTAAGCAGCAAATTCTTTATATAGTTCAGTTGTATAGTAGGAAAGAGTTGATATTAGCATAAATCCTCCTTACATCGCAAAGCGAAATCCAATTTTCATATCGAAAACTGAGTATTTTCGTTTCCAACTGCACACAGTATAAAACCGATACTTGACTTTGTCAAGTAAGAAAATAAAAAAAGTTGTATGAGTTTTTGACCGGATGACTTGTGATCTTTTATCATTCGGTGAAAACCCATACAACCGTTCCTGCTTATTCAGAAATATGATTTTCGCGCATATATTCACCAATTTTTTTATCACAGGCAAGAATGTGGTTTGCAAGCCAGTTCAGTAAAAACTGGATCAGATCAAGAAGATATACCTGCTGGTTGTCATCCAGATCCTCCATTTCATCCAGATCGATATTTACAAGACGGTCTACAAATGCAGCGTGTGCCCGTTTCTGTGAAGGAAGTTCAGGATAATGGATGCGCTCCATCAGAGCCTCTTCCTCGCTGAAATGTAATTCCGTATAATCTCTCAATTCTGCCAGCAGACGCATGATCTCATCGTATTTATCATGTAAAAGCTGGTCGTGGATGAGGTCATTGGTATCACTGATGATCTCAAACAGCTTGCGGTGCTCATCATCGACAAATGTGATGCCGGTTTTGTATTTGTCCGTGAATGCAAATGGATTCTCTGTAGATTCTTCCGTAGGGATCATTTTCCCGATCATCATATCGCTGCTTAAAATATGATGATAAAGCCAGTGCACGAGGTAAGTAAGAAGTTCATTTAACGATCTCTTGGCATTGCGTGGTGATGTGGTATCCAGTTTAAATTCATTGATCGTCTTTGTAAATGCAGCGTGTTCTGTCTTCTGGAGAGGAAGCTCAGGATCATGGATACTCTCCATATAAGCCTCCTCATGAGCAAGGTGCGTAGCTGCGTAATCTTTCAGGTTTGCGATCAGGCTTTGACCGATGGCTGTCACATCCTCTGTTTTCTCAACTAATTCGAATGCTTCATTTATCATCTGGAACAGACGCTTGTGTTCTTCATCGATTGCATCAATATGAAGCATACAGTCTTCTGTAAATTCGTACATAAAATCCTCCTTTTGTGTGTCATAAATCTAGAGCGCTTAAGGAAAAGCGCAGTGGAATGTCTTTCGTTTTGCAACATTTATGACATCATCATAGCACATGCTGGAAGAAAATTACAGTTGTTTTCGTGGAAATTATGCCATACTTTTACAGGTACTGCGGATGAAATTTGCAATAATCCTTTTCATCGATTCAAATTAATGATATAATTTTTCTGAAATGTTGACAGATATACATTTTATCTTTCTAAAATGTTGATAATTTACATTAAAAAGTATTATTTATGTTGACCAGAGGTGCCTTATGTTAAAAAGAAAAGCAACAAATTTTATGAAAAACTGGATAAACACAAAGGATAAGAAGTGCCTTGTCGTTCAGGGTGCCAGACAAACAGGAAAGACATATACCGTTGAACGTTTTGCCGAAGAAAATTATGAAGAACTGGTTGAAATTAATTTTAAACAGATGCCTTCTGCGATGGAGATATTTTCTGGAGATCTTACCGTAGATGCTATGGTTATGGGTATGCGGTTCCGCTTCCCTGAAAAGAAAATTATTCCTGGAAAAACATTGATTTTTCTGGATGAAATTCAGGAATGTCAGGAAGCGGTCACATCACTTAAATTTTGGGCGATAGATAATAAATATGATGTAATTGTATCTGGCTCACTTCTTGGAATCGACTACAAACGTGCCTCTTCTTATCCGGTTGGATATGTTGATTATTTGAAAATGTATGGGATTGATTTTGAAGAGTTTCTGTGGGGAATGGGAATATCCGGGGATATGATAGAAAATCTCTGTGGTTATCTGCGTTCTAAAATGATTGTGCCTGAAGCAATTCATTCGCAAATGATGAATTATTACAGACAGTACATTGCAATAGGTGGTATGCCAGAGGCAGTACAGAAATATATAGACACAAAAGATTTTAGGGAAATTGACAGGATACAGCGCAGCCTCTTACAGGGATACCAGTATGACATAGCACATTATGCAACAGCTGAGGAAAAGGTAAAAGCAGAGAAGTGTTATCTTTCTCTTGCAAAACAGTTACTGGATAAGGAAAACCATAAATTTCAATATAAAGAGGTCGAGCATGGTGGTCGGGCACAAAAATATTTTTCAAGTATTGAGTGGCTGCTTCGTGCGGATATGGTGCATTTATGCAAACTAGTAACAGATGTCAGATTTGATCTGGATGACTATGCAAGAGATGACTTTTTCAGGGCATACACAACGGATTTATCTCTTTTGATAGCGATGAAAGATTTTTCATTAAAGCAACATATCGTAGAAAATACGTTATTCGGAAACTCAAAAGGCGGTATATATGAATGTGCCATAGCAGATGCACTTTACAAGAAAGGATATCCGTTATATTTCTATAAAAATGAGACAACTAAGAGAGGAATTGATGTTATGATCCAAAAAGATGGTGTGGTAGTTCCGATTGAGGTTAAAAGTGGAAATACGCGGGCTAATTCCTTAAAATCTATTTTGAAAATGAATGCAGATATTCCTTATGGATACAAGTTTGTTGATGGTAATATAGGTGTAAGTGATGATGGTATCATTACATTACCGCTATATATGATCGCGTTTATTTAAAGTATTATTTTTTTGACTTTGTGATATAATATTTTTAAAAGCTATACCATTAAGCGTTTCGGACGTTTGCGAGAAGATGTTTACATCACTTGGCGTAATGGCAAGGCTTTTTCTTTTCCATTTATATTTTTTTAAAATATTATCACTGGATTCCCATAATACATTGTAGCTGTAGTTCCCGGTTATTACTTGGTATGTTATAATCCAAGAAAATCAAAAAAAGATGATAATTCAGCTGTAGTTCCCGGTTATTACTTGGTATGTTATAATTAGGTGTACGGTATCTCTGTTGGATCAGCTGCTGTAGTTCCCGGTTATTACTTGGTATGTTATAATGATGAAGTAATTCGTGCGCAAGGTGGCACGGCTGTAGTTCCCGGTTATTACTTGGTATGTTATAATGACAGACCCATTTCTTTGAACGCTGCGTTGGCTGTAGTTCCCGGTTATTACTTGGTATGTTATAATGTATTTAGGAAACTGGAAGACCTGGCGAACGCTGTAGTTCCCGGTTATTACTTGGTATGTTATAATCCAAGAGTTATCTGGAAGCATCAGCGTGGGGCTGTAGTTCCCGGTTATTACTTGGTATGTTATAATTAATGGATTCAGACCTTATGTAATGTACACGCTGTAGTTCCCGGTTATTACTTGGTATGTTATAATCAATGATTGATTTCATAAAAGATGCGGATTGCTGTAGTTCCCGGTTATTACTTGGTATGTTATAATTTATGTTCTGCGTTTAAATCTTCCCCCCATGCTGTAGTTCCCGGTTATTACTTGGTATGTTATAATTCTGAAAGTGATGGAAACATGAATACAGATGCTGTAGTTCCCGGTTATTACTTGGTATGTTATAATTCAGCACCCACAAAGGTCTTACCCAGTCCCGCTGTAGTTCCCGGTTATTACTTGGTATGTTATAATCCAGATGTCCTTCTGTGATACTCTCACCTGCTGTAGTTCCCGGTTATTACTTGGTATGTTATAATCGGAAGAAACGGATATTCCGGAAGAATACCGCTGTAGTTCCCGGTTATTACTTGGTATGTTATAATTTTCAGCCGGTCTTGATATTTACTATTTAGGCTGTAGTTCCCGGTTATTACTTGGTATGTTATAATTAAATAACGCTGCATCATTTGCATCATACTGCTGTAGTTCCCGGTTATTACTTGGTATGTTATAATAAAACTTAATTGTCTCTATCACAGTCTTTTGCTGTAGTTCCCGGTTATTACTTGGTATGTTATAATCTATCAGCTTGAAGTCATTTAATGTTCCATGCTGTAGTTCCCGGTTATTACTTGGTATGTTATAATTGCTGCATAGGTGTGTATTTTCTCATGTCGGCTGTAGTTCCCGGTTATTACTTGGTATGTTATAATTTTTATTAAATGTTCTAATAGAAATAGTGGCTGTAGTTCCCGGTTATTACTTGGTATGTTATAATAGATATTCTGTTCTTGACCATAGACGATCAGCTGTAGTTCCCGGTTATTACTTGGTATGTTATAATAATCAGGAAAGCAAGGAAGGGCAAGGACAGCTGTAGTTCCCGGTTATTACTTGGTATGTTATAATTTATATTCAGTATTTAAGGCACTAACCCATGCTGTAGTTCCCGGTTATTACTTGGTATGTTATAATATAGGAATCGGAGTGCAAAACACGACATTTGCTGTAGTTCCCGGTTATTACTTGGTATGTTATAATTCAAGCCGGCTCTCACGCTCGAGGAACACAGCTGTAGTTCCCGGTTATTACTTGGTATGTTATAATTGAGTGTCCACAATGCATCCGCATTCCTGGCTGTAGTTCCCGGTTATTACTTGGTATGTTATAATATGCTGCAAGTCTCAAATCATTATTTTCTGGCTGTAGTTCCCGGTTATTACTTGGTATGTTATAATCATAGAGAACACGGAGATTAGAACCAATCAGCTGTAGTTCCCGGTTATTACTTGGTATGTTATAATTCAGATAGTGCATATAGGTTCTAATCCTATGCTGTAGTTCCCGGTTATTACTTGGTATGTTATAATCACACATGTTTCCTTCCCCGGGATCTAAACTGCTGTAGTTCCCGGTTATTACTTGGTATGTTATAATATCAGAACAGGGAAAGACGAGCGAACGAAAGCTGTAGTTCCCGGTTATTACTTGGTATGTTATAATGCTATTGTGTTGGTGTGCTTATGCATCAACGCTGTAGTTCCCGGTTATTACTTGGTATGTTATAATTCCTTACTGATGACCTTCATAACCTCAACAGCTGTAGTTCCCGGTTATTACTTGGTATGTTATAATCGGAAAACTTAATACAAATGATGTTATATCGCTGTAGTTCCCGGTTATTACTTGGTATGTTATAATAACGGAGAAATAATAACAGTGCATTCGATTGCTGTAGTTCCCGGTTATTACTTGGTATGTTATAATTATTTAATCATCTGTAATAAATACAGTGAGCTGTAGTTCCCGGTTATTACTTGGTATGTTATAATAACTTTAGCGGAGGTATTGAAAACATGGATGCTGTAGTTCCCGGTTATTACTTGGTATGTTATAATGATTCAACAGCAATTCCCACAACAGATCATGCTGTAGTTCCCGGTTATTACTTGGTATGTTATAATTGTCCGTCATAAAATGTATACTTATCTAATGCTGTAGTTCCCGGTTATTACTTGGTATGTTATAATCAATGAAATCCTATCAGATGCAAGACTGCAGCTGTAGTTCCCGGTTATTACTTGGTATGTTATAATAAATGGAATACTTTACTGCCGGATGTATCAGCTGTAGTTCCCGGTTATTACTTGGTATGTTATAATTTCTGATTAATCCTTTATCTAGCATATCATGCTGTAGTTCCCGGTTATTACTTGGTATGTTATAATATAAAACAGTTGATTGACAACGGAACATTGCTGTAGTTCCCGGTTATTACTTGGTATGTTATAATCTGCAGTTGTATCCGTGAAGTCCTAATAGAGCTGTAGTTCCCGGTTATTACTTGGTATGTTATAATTTAAAATTAATAAAATTTGTTTCAAAAGTTGCTGTAGTTCCCGGTTATTACTTGGTATGTTATAATTAAAGTATTTATTTGTGGATAATATAATGGGCTGTAGTTCCCGGTTATTACTTGGTATGTTATAATCAGAATTTTTTATATAAGAGATATGAAAAGGCTGTAGTTCCCGGTTATTACTTGGTATGTTATAATACACTTAGCGGATATGATTTTTATTACAGAGCTGTAGTTCCCGGTTATTACTTGGTATGTTATAATATCACAAATGTTAATTAATAATGTTACTATGCTGTAGTTCCCGGTTATTACTTGGTATGTTATAATTTCCGTTTTCTTCTCTACTCTTCGCCCCATGCTGTAGTTCCCGGTTATTACTTGGTATGTTATAATAGGGAACGGTAAACCCTGCATAATCCCAGTGATTATGCAGGGTTTTATCTTTCAAAAAACAAGTAAAAAGTGATTCTAATAGATGAAAAAAACTCATTTTAAGTTTTTGCATCGTAAAAGGAGCCTGTTCATTCGTGAATTACTTCATTCAGCAGCAAAGCAGCAAGTGTTTTACTGCTGAATGAACAATAACTTACTTTCCGTAATATCTATAAAAATATCTGCCCAATAAAGTTATTTATATGATATCATGGATACTATAAAGAAAACCTATTTGATGCTTTTTCATAGTTTTCAGTTAAATGAAGTATTAATTAGAGGCGGTACATATTTGCAAATAAGAAAGACGAGTAAATAGCACAAAAATTTCATAAAACACAATAGATAATTGCGAAACTCCTCCTACTCTTCTTTCAATTGTTCAAAATCAACAAAA
>OGJY01004406.1_pt1 | contig 10160 bp, 9 predicted proteins | sample 1572231 | NCBI WGS metagenome assembly OGJY01 (sample SAMEA2582121, study PRJEB24529) | metagenome | biome: Human gut stool | place: China | collected 2011
ACTCCCTTATTCTTCTTCCAGTCTACCACATCTTCCGGCCTTGTGCAATCGCATTTCTCTTTTATTCTTCTGCGTTCTTTGCGCATCCTGGGCAGCCGCTGCATCCGCCTGCAATCCGGTCGTCCGGCATCAGGTCGAGTGCCTTGGAAATGCAGCAGATCGCCTGTGCGGAAATTCCCTCTTTCTTTCCGGTAAAGCCAAGTCCTTCCTCGGTCGTTGCCTTGATATTGACCTGATCCTCTTCGAGATGAAGCGCCTCCGCCACATTTTTCACCATCGTGTCGATGTATGGCAGGAGCTTCGGCTTTTGTGCAATAACGGTTGCATCGATATTTTCAATCAGATACATCCGCTCCTCGAGCATCTCACCCACTTTTTTCAGCAGTTCGATGCTGTCTGCGCCCTCATACGCCGGATCATTGTCCGGAAAATGGCGTCCGATGTCCCGCAGTGCTGCAGCGCCGAGAAGCGCATCCATAATGGCATGGACCAGCACATCTGCATCGGAATGTCCCAGAAGGCCATATTCATACGGGATTTCCACACCGCCCAGAATCAGTTTCCGGTTTTCCACCAGTTTATGCACATCGTAACCCATTCCTACTCGCATTGTTCGTTCCTCCGCTTCGTTACTTTCTAGTTAAATCCATACAGCTTCTGCGCTACCTTGTAAGCATAGACTGCAATTTTCTGTCCCGGTTTTGATTTGCTGCTCATAACAGTTCCGAAAATGCCGTGGCGGATACGGAAGTAATCGGCTGCATCCTCCTGTTTCAGGTATCTCCACAGATCGTTCTTTTTCTCGAGATTTTCTTCCGTTCCAGAGCGCATCATCATCACGGAAGAAACCGTCATAATAATGGTCAGATAGCTGATCATATATTTCCGCAGGTGCTTCGACAGCCCTTTCTGTTCACCAAGGTAATCGATCATCAGCTTGTTGACACGGATCTGCTGGTCAATTCTGCCGATCATGACTTTCTCGTTAACCGACTGGTCGGCTCTTCCGATAAAGTAGCGGTAGAAATTGACATCGAGATAATACATCGTTTTGACGTACGGAAGCGGAATAAACGCAACCAGATTATCCACATAGAAGGTGTGCTCCGGCAGCTTCATGCCGCACTCTCTTAAAAGAGAAGTCCGGTAAATCAGCGAATGCATCAGCAGATAATGTGTTTTGCCGAGAGCTTTCGCCTCATCCCATCCGAAAAAGCGGCCTTCCGGCAGCGATTTCGCATAGCGCATCACACGTTTTCTCTTGGCGCCCTCTTTTTCATACACATAGTTACTGATCAGAAGGTCGAGTGTTTCCGGTCCGCGTACGACTTCTGCCAGAACATTTAAAATCTTCTGGTATGCCTCTGGGTTTACCCAGTCATCACTGTCCACAACCTTAAAGTACAGACCCGTCGCCTTTTCCACACCCGTGTTGACTGCTCCGCCGTGGCCCTTGTTTTCCTGATGAATCGCTTTTACAATCGTCGGATATTTTTCCTGATAGCGGTCTGCAATCTCTGTGGTTCCGTCCTTGGAACCATCGTCCACGATCAGAATTTCTACTTCTTCTCCGCCGACCAGCAGCGAATCGATACATTTCTCCATATATGCTTCTGAATTATAGCATGGTACTGCAATTGATAAAATCTTCATCTTTTTTCTCCCTGCTCTTTTTTGCTCTTCTGCCGTTTCAGGCACGTTCCAGATCTGTATATTTTGCGTATTCCGCAAACGCAGACGGAATGGCATATCTTTCAGCCGCAGTTTTCGCATCCGCAAAAATCAATCCGGCTTTTTCTTCCCCTTCCTGCTCCACATCGTTTCCTGCAATTTTAATAGCGTATCCTGTGATATGCCACTCGACATGGGAAAAAATGTGCTTGTACGGCGGCAATGCCTGAATATGAAGCGGCGTCACGCCGAATTTTTCTGCCTCTTCAAGTGCTTCCTGTTCGGAGAGCACGCCATCGAAGTTCGGGAACTCGTAAAGTCCCGCCAGAAGTCCTTTTTTCGGCCGTTTCCGCACTGCTGTGTGCGCACCGTCCAGAAATAACAGAACGGTTCTGTCTTCGATTCTGCGCGGCTTTGCGCTCTTTTTAAACGGATATTCCGTCCAGGTCTGATGCTGTCCCGCCAGACACTGGTCAAAAAGCGGACAGACTTCACATTTTGGTGCGCCGTTCGGCAGACAGACCATTGCGCCGAGATCCATCATCGCCTGATTGAAGGCTCCCGGATCTTCTGCCGGCATGATTTCGGTCAATTCCGCTTCCACGCGGTTTTTCACGGACTGCTTTAAAATGTCCTCACCGTCCTCCCGGAGGCGTGCCATCACACGAAGCACATTTCCGTCCACCGCCGGCACCGGAATGCAAAACGCGATCGATGCAACGGCTCCCGCTGTGTAATTTCCAATTCCCGGAAGTCCTTTTAAGGCTTCGTAATCTGCCGGAAATACACCGTCATACACTTCCATAATTTTCTGTGCGGCCTTCTGCATATTCCGCACACGGTTATAGTAACCAAGGCCTTCCCAGAGCTTCAAAAGCTTTTCCTCGGGACAGACCGCAAGTGCTGCGACATTGGGCAGTTCACGCATAAACCGCTCATAAAACGGCTTGACCGCCTCCACCCTCGTCTGCTGGAGCATAATCTCGGAAACCCAGATTTCATACGGGTTCTTTTTTTCTCTCCACGGCAGCACTCTTTTATTTTCGCCATACCATTTCAATAATGGCTTTGTGATTGTGTCCTGCATAGTAATCTCCTGTTAATATATCATTCTTATTTTGCCACATTTTCCTCCAAAATGCAAAATAAACATTGCGCTCTCACGTGTTTTTGATTAAAATTAATAAATACTTTAAAAGAATAACCAAAACCCTTAAGATATGGAGGAAAAACTCTTGATCGACAGTATTATTTTTGATGTGGACGGCACCCTGTGGGACTCCACAGACGTTGTTGCCGACGCATGGAATCAGATTATGGAAAAAGAAACTGATATGACACCAAACCTCACCGGAGCCGTGTTAAAAGGCCTGTTCGGCCGCCTGCTCCCGGATATCGCCGCCGTCATTTTCCACGAATATCCAAAGGAGCGCCAGTTAGAACTGATCGATGCATGCTGTGCCAAAGAGCATGAGGCACTTCTTGCGACACCGGCTCCTGTTTATCCGGGACTTGTCGATGCACTTTCTATTCTTTCCAGACATTACCCGCTTTATATCGTAAGCAACTGCCAGGCGGGCTATATCGAAGTTTTTCTGGAAGCCACAGGCCTCGGTCACTATTTCAAAGGCCATCTCTGTCCTGGCGATACCGGAAAGGCAAAGGCAGACAACATCCGTACAATCATCGAACAGAACCATCTGCAGCACGCGGTCTATGTCGGCGATACCGACGGCGACTACAAGGCGACACACGAGGCCGGAATCCCGTTTGTCCATGCCGCATACGGTTTTGGTCAGACCGAAAACCCGGACTACACCATCACTTCCCCGATGGATCTTGTCACACTGTTCGTACCGGAAAATTAATTTTTAACAGTTTCTTTCTCATAAAAAATACGCATTCCTGTTTTGATAACGGAATGCGTATTTTTTATGTTCTATTTCTTCTTTTCTCAGCTCTCGCCCTTACCTGGGTAATCATCGTCACCCGTATGGTCTCCCTGATCCGGTGCGCTCGGTTCCGGTGTGGACGGGGTCTCGGTCGGTGCTACGGTCGGCTCCGGCGTAGACGGGACCTCGGTCGGTGCTGTGGTCGGTTCCGGCGTAGACGGGGTCGATGGAGTTGATGGGGTTGATGGAGTTGATGGGGTTGATGGGGTTGATGGAGTTGACGGCGTGTAATCATCGTACGTGTAGGATGGCGTTCTCGTCGGCGTTACTGTCGTGGTATTCGTCGTATCATCGACATTTTCGTCATCTGCTTCCGGTGCCTGTGTCACAGTAAGCGTGTCTTCACTTACCTCATAAGCTTCGGAATAATAAATGATAACCGGTGTTCCGTCATCGACATTGTCATATAATGCCTGTGCCACTGCAGTCGGAAGTGCAACAGATCCTGTCGTCGATCCTGCAGTCAGATACAGGTTTCCGCCGAAACTACTTCTCCAGGAAGCATCGTAGAAACCAATCTCTCCATTGAACGGAATCCAGGAATCCACATCTCTTTCCCAGGAATAGCTGCCGTCTGCCTGAAGCTCTCCGTGCAGTTTTTTCTGGCTTTCTTTTGCTGCGGTTGTGTAGATACCCGGCTTCGTGTAGCTGCTCTGCTCCATCAGACCGGTTACACAGTCACCGTCGACAACCAGATTTCCATCTTTGTAGAGCCAGATATGCTGACGGCTGGCATCAACCTCAACATACGTCTTGCCGAATCCGTTGTTCTCTGTGGAAGCAGCAAACTCTCTCTGCGCATACTGCGGCTCTCTTGCATCTGCTGCGTGAGCATCTACTTCTTCTGCGATCTTTGCAATCTCCTGCTCCTGATCCACTTTCCATCCGTAGCCTTCCTGGCTGATGGTCACGCCGCCTTCGATACCGGTTGCCGGGAAGGTGTGATCCTTGCCATCGGTATCAATCGCTGCCGCAAGATTTGCCACATATTCTTTTACTCTTTCATTCCACTGGTTTTCATCTTTGGAATAATTTCCATCCGCATCGACTGCCAGCCAGTCTTTCATGGTATTTCCGTCAAGAACCTGTGTTGTTCCATCCGGCATACTGTATGTGATGCTTGCGCGTACCAGTTCATTTAACTGATCCTTCTGTGCATTCAGTGTTTCGTCATCTGCTGTTACCAAGGTTCCGTCGTAAACGCCTGCTTTTTCAAGATCCACTTCGGTATCCGCATTGATCAGCGCGTTTTCGATGCACTGTTTTGCAAGGGTAAGATCCATTCCCTCACCCATAACAGCATCCACAATCTCAAACTCATTGTTCTGGAAGGTAATGTAGGCGCTGGCCGGTGCATTCTCACCGTCTGCGGACTGGAATTCGTCAAATCCATCAATCACCGCATCCAGTTTTTCCTGACTGTACTGCATGGTGACCTGGGAATCTTTCTCTTTTCCGCCATTTCCCAGGAACCAGAGGAAACTGTTCTGTTTCTTTAACACGCTCTCCACGCTGCCGTCTCCGGCGTAGGTGTAGTCGATGTCTTTTCCGCTGACACTCTTCGTATCATTGTCTTTGAATTTTACATTTAAGGTATAGTTTGCAGCCTGCTCTTTGATTTTCGTTTCTGCCTCTTTGGCCGTCATATCCGAGCAGTCTACTCCGTTGATGATTGTTCCGTTAAAAAAATAATTCTGGTAATGGAACATTTTGCTTCCATAGAAAAAGCCTCCCACAGCAATAACAGCAACGGCTGCAACGGCGATAACCGCACCGCCTTTTCCCTTTTTCTTCTGCGGTTTTGCGCCATGCGGAATGTACTCTTCGTCGTCATCCTCATAATCGTCGTAGTCATCATCCTCATCGTCTATTTCCGGCATTGGGATATGGCCTACCGTGTCGCTGACGAGGCGCTCCATTGCGGCTTCCACCTGATCACCAAGCACTTCTTTCTCCGAACCCTTGGTCTCTGTCTTCTCTTCTCCCAGCAGATCATCCTCATCTGCGAATGGATCGTTGATGATCAGATCATCATCCACCATCACTTCTTCCGGTTCCGATTCTGTTTTTGTCTCAGCCGGCGTCTCTTCGATTTCTTCTTCCTCTTCTGTAAATTCCGGAATCTCGATGTCCTGCGTCACAGGCTCCACTTTGGTCTGCTTCATTTTCTGCTTCGCTTCTTCGTCTTTTGCACGCTCAGTTGCCTCAAGGACACTTCGCAGATTACTTAAATTTGCAGTCTCATCCGGGATGTGATCTTCGCTTTTTGTTTCTTTGCTTTCAAATTCAATGGAGTCTTCAATGTCTGCCAGTTCTTCCTGGAATGTTTCACCGCTCTCCTTTTCCGCCAGGTCACGGTCAATCTCTTTTTGCAGGGCAGCCCAAAGTTTACCGTCCTTTAAATCATCATCTTCAAACTTCATATTTTTTGCTCCTCATAGTTCTGTGTCTGCACTTTACTTACTTCTCTTCTTTTTTCCTTAAAAATGCCCCTATAGATTTCTTCTTTCGTCCAAGGGCACATACACTGTTAAGTATATCATAAAATCCGACAAAAAAAAGCAAAAAATTTGGTTTTGGCAAATTTCTCACTTTTTTCGTAAATCACCTATGGAATTCGTAAAAAAATACCTTCTGCAGCGCTTCTCCGAGGAAAATTCCAAGGGCAATTGCGCCTGCCGCGGTCGCTGTCTCTAAAAGATACGTTCCAACCATGTTTTCCGGCCCCATAACGATCGAGTAGACGATGCGGTACATACCGGCTCCCGGCACCATCGGAAGAATGCCCGGGATCACGAAAAGGATCACCGGCGCTTTGAAATGACGCGCCATTGCCTGGGAAACCAGGGCGACGGCAACGGCGGCAAGAAAGTTCTTCATCAGAATGCCGTCGTTGAATACTTCCACGATCAGATAGACCGCCCAGCCGATCATACCGACACCGGCCGTGTAGCATTCCAACTTTTTTGGTGCGTTCAACAGTCTTGAAAATCCCCAGATTGCAACCCAGGCTCCAAGGGATTTCAGGATGATTTCACCTGCTATTCTCATATTTTTGCTTTAACCTCATCTTTTTTCTGTATCGGTTTTCTCTACCGCACCAGTGGACGGAGCAGCAGCATGCCAAGTCCCACGCCGATTGCGATGGCCGCAGCGGTTACAAACGCCTCAAGCATCCGTGCCGCACCGGAAATGTAGTCGCCGTGCAGGGTATCATACACCGCATTCGTGATCGCCACACCCGGTACGAGGGGCATGATCGATGCAATGATAATGACGTTCAGATCCATGGTCCCCGGCAGGTAATGAACACAGAGAATCGATGTGACCGCCAGCAAAAATGACCCGATACAGTTCACAAGAAACGACTGCATCCCGGCTTTTTTTCCTCCGTAAACACCGATTCCTGATATAAAACCTGCAAGTGCAGATGCCAGCACTTCGTAGAACCCGGCTCCGAACATGATTGCAAAGCCTGCGGTCGTCGCCATCATCGCGAGCAGATTTTTTTTAATTTCCGACTTGGCACGATAGATATCCCGCACCCGGTGGAACAGCGCATCCAGGTCGATATTTCCTTCGCAGAAATCGCGGGAAAGCTGATTGACCGCATGGATCCGGTTCAGATCCGTTGCACGGCTCTCTACGCTGCGCATAACAGTCATGGAATCCATCGCCGGGTCGTCGAGCGTTACCACAAAGCCGGTCGTCAGCGCCAGTACATCCGCAGTTTTCAGGCCGGACATGCGCAGCATCCGCCACGTCCCCGCCCCGCTTTCCAGCAGGATTTCTCCCGCCATGACCGCAGTGTCCAGCAACAGTTTATAGTCCATAGTTTTTGTCCTCTCAAATATAACTCATATTTCACACATGCCAAACGATTGTACCATGAAGCAGTGTTCACTTTCAAGTTAATTCTATGCAAATTCGGCGATATCCGGGCGTTGGAATGTTCCGATGTTCACCCGCGCCATTCACAAATCTTTTCAAAGTTTCTTCAAACTCCATTCACACTTTCCTCACATATGACAACTATACTAAACGTATCAAAACAAAGGGACAACAAATCATCTTCCTCTATCTTTCAACCGTTGTCCCAACCTAATATTCTTTCCAATTTATATAGATTTTTCTTTTTCATAATGCCGGTGTTTCTGCCAGAAGAAATACCGGCCCTCCTTTTTTTATCCCCCAAAAAGAAGTGCCGACATCCCGTCTATGTACTATTCTTCAAATTTTACAACCAATGTCTTGTCCCCGACCGTCTCGGACAGCATTCCGGTAATCAATGTTTTCGCCTGTTCCTGTGCCATCGTTTCCAGGTCATCCATTTCTTTCGTCTGCTGCTCTACATCCTCCTTCGCACTCGCGATTGCATCCATCGCATCTTCCTTCCGCTCCCAGTTCAGAAGCGCTGCCTTCTCATCGTAATACTGGATGGAATCATTGTCGATGGAAATATCAAAAATCTCCACTGCCGGAAGTGTAACTGTTACTTCTGAATCCGTCACCTCCGTATTCGCTTTCGCGAGATTCACACCCGCACGTACCTCTGCACGGTATGTCATATTAAACGCCTTCTGCGTCAGAAACGGAATCGACCCGTCCGAGTAATGAATCAGCCCGTTATAAATCATCTTCGCCGACGTCAGCTCCCCCGCCGCCTCCAGCTTACTGTCAATAAACGTCCCCGTAATCTCCGGCTCCCGGTCCCGCCGCAGCGACTGCGTCAGATAAACAACCATTCCAGCAAGGATTACTACGATCAGAAGATAAATGACAGCTTTTACCGTGCCGCGGCTTCCATTCTTTTCTCTGCTCACGTTACACCCACTCCCTTCTCATGTTTCATTTTTCATTATTTTTGAATATGTTCTGTGGCTCTATTGTACCTTATTTACACCATAAAAAACAGTCCTGCTTTACAAAAATATCTTAAAATTCTGTAAATCCTGTTCTGTTAGACTTTTCTTTTAAACAATACGAAAAAAGAGTGAAGATTTTGTATCTTCACTCTTTCCTAATACAGGGGATGAGAGAATCGAACTCCCACCAAAGGTTTTGGAGACCCCTATCATACCATTTGACCAATCCCCTATTCAGTTGTCGCTTAACTCAAGCGACTTGTTAAGTATACCTTATGGAGTGATGAATGTCAAGAAAAAAATAAAGAAAATTCAAGAAATGTTTCAAGGATGGTTCTCTAATTCTGAATCAAATTATAACGCATTTATCAAAGCGATGCTTTGGGGGAATGTGAAAGAGATGAATACTTATATGAATGAAGTTGCACTAGCTACATTCAGCAGTTTTGATACAGGAAGACATCCGTCAGGAAAAAGTCAGCCGGAGCGTTTCTATCATGGATTCGTTTTGGGACTTTTGGTAGAATTAAGAGATCGTTATGAAGTAAAGTCCAACAGAGAAAGCGGTTACGGGCGATATGATGTGATGTTAATACCAAGAGAAACGCCGGATCAGGCGATTATAAAAAAGGAAGAAGCGACCTCAAAATCACTTCTTCCTTTCTTTGTTCTCTTACAGAATTCCAAGATCCATCATTGCTTTTTTCAGAACTTTTTTATGTGCATCTTCCATCTCTGTCAGAGGTGCTCTAAGAGTTCCAACTTCTTTTCCCATCATGTTAAGAGCAGCCTTAACCGGGATCGGGTTCACTTCACAGAAGAGAGCATCAACCAGTGGAAGTGCATCTAACTGCATCTTGCGGCTACCTGCGATATCTCCTGAGAAGAATTTGTAGCACATGTCATGCACGTAAGCCGGAGCTACGTTGGAGAGAACGGAGATAACTCCGATTCCGCCAAGTGCGAGAAGCGGTACAACCTGATCATCATTTCCTGAGTAAAGATCAACGTTGCCATCACAAAGATGCATGATCTGTGCAACTGTGCTGATATTTCCAGATGCTTCTTTAATACCTACGATGTTCTCAACATCTTTCACAAGTGTTGCAACTGTCTGTGGCTGAAGTCCACATCCTGTACGGCTTGGTACATTGTACAGAATCGCCGGAATATTTACTTCATTACAAATAGCTGTGTAATGAGCAATCAGTCCGTTCTGTGTTGCTTTATTATAATATGGTGTAACGAGCAGAATTCCGTCAGCTCCATCTTCCTGAGCTTCTTTGGACAACTGGATCGCTGTTCTTGTACAATTAGAACCTGTTCCGGCGATGACCGGGATACGGTGGTTCACACGCTCAATCGCAAAACGGATTGTTGCTGCATGTTCTTCCTCTGTCATAGTAGCGGATTCACCTGTTGTTCCACAGATGACGATCGCATCTGTTCCGCCTGCGATCTGCTCCTCCAACATCTCATCTAATTTGTCATAATTGACCTCAAGATTCTCTTTCATCGGAGTAGCGATCGCTACACCTGCGCCTTTAAAAATTGCCATTCTTTTTATCCTCCTTCAACATGGTGAAACAAAGTATTACTGGTCACAGCAGGTTATTGGTTACTGTTCACTCCCGTGTCAATCACTTCGCTGATTGACACGGAGGATGCGTGT
>OGJY01004409.1_pt1 | contig 10152 bp, 7 predicted proteins | sample 1572231 | NCBI WGS metagenome assembly OGJY01 (sample SAMEA2582121, study PRJEB24529) | metagenome | biome: Human gut stool | place: China | collected 2011
TACGGATGAGTTCACTGAAGTGTTCGAGACAGCGGTACGCATGTTCCCGGATGACACCATCGCCAACCTGAACGCCGCCAACGCCGCTATGCGCCGTGGCGACCTCACTGCCGCAAAGCGTTACCTTGCCAAAACGGACAATTCGCCCGAGGCTGTTTATGCCCGAGGTGCACTGGCCATCCGGCAAAAAGATTATAACAGTGCCCGACATTACTTGAACAAGGCGAAATCTCTCGGATTAGAACAGGCCGGCATCACGCTTGAACAACTTGAAAAAGGGAAACATTAAGGATAAACGAGATAATATATTATTAACAAAATTAGATTACAAACATTTATGAAGATGAATAAATTATTTTTAGGTATGTTCGTATGCATCGCATTGTGTGCATGCTCGAACGACGAATCAGGAATTATTCCGGATGATACACCGAATGCCTTCACAGGAGACGAGGCGTACATCAATATCCGCCTCGCTGATGCAGGTTCACTTACAAAGGCGCAAGAAGGTGGCTTTGAGTACGGAATAAACGAACAGGCTGTAAAAAACGCCTACTTCTACTTTTACGATGCAGACGGTGTATTCGTGACACAAGGTAATGCTTGGGGGGGTGGCAACGCCTCAACGACTGCCCCTGCCGGAAACATTGAATTTGTGAGCAACAACGTCGTTGTACTGAAAGGACTGGACAAAAAAGACTATCCTAAATATATGGTAACAGTGCTCAACAAACCGACCAACTTTGTGTATGGAAAAACACTCGACGAAATACAAACGGTGCTTGCGGACAATAACGCAGAAGGCATTTATTACCCGGAGACAACCAATAACACCACTACCAATTACTTTACCATGAGCACTACGAGCTACACCGAAACCAATCGGACAAAATATTTCGTGACGGAAGTTAAAGAGGAAAATTTCTCTCTTGAACCGATAACGGATGTGAGTGCCATTACCAATGCGGTGACCGTATATGTGGAGCGTCTGGCAGCCAAAGTAACCCTGAATGTATCCAATCTGCTCCCAAAGGATGTCAATGGACGTTATCCGATAAAAGTCACTGTAGCAGGCGAAGACAACCCAGCCGGAAGCGGTAATATCGCTTCGGAAGAGCTTTATGTGGAATTGCTCGGATGGAAATTGAACGCCACAGCGAAGAAATCGTACATGATCAAGAACATAGATGCAACTTGGACAGATAATAACTTGGGGTTTACATGGAACAGACCTATTGACTATCGTAGCCACTGGGGCAAGTCGTTCAACTACGGTTTGTCTGGCTATCCCGAAAATGCAGCGGGAGTTCCCGCCAATTCCACATATCTGAATTATGTCGATTTGGAAAACGGCTTAACCGCATTGGGAAACCCAGCCTATTGCGCCGAGAATACTAACACAAACACCATCGTGACTGGCAACTTTCCTTCTGCCGTTACAAGTGTCCTGTTGAAAGCCAAGATCTGCGATGTAAGCGGCAATGCACTCGACCTCGTACGTTACAATGGTGTACTTTTCAAACAAGACTCCTTCCTCGAATATGTACTCAACGTACTGAAAACGAAAAACCAACTGAACATGTGGTATGAAGACGGTCAAGATGATGGAGGTAATACAAAATATACCCAGATAGGTAAAGAGTATGTGAAGTTGGAGAATATGGGCGACGGAAAAGTGAAAGTGGTATTTACGAATGAGAATGAAACCTCATTATATACAGAGGATGGCGCCAACAGCTCAGACCAAATCATCGCTGCTCTTAATGATAATCTAGCCGCCGCTTCCACAGACGCCATCGCTTACAACGGCGGATCGATGTACTACAACATTCCTATCGAACACCTCAACAATGGAGATATCGCAGAAAACGGAACTATTCCGGAAGCCAAATACGGTGTAGTGCGCAATCACCACTACGTAATCACCATTGACAAATTGGAAAAGATAGGCAAGGGAATCTTCGAAGAAGACGAAAGAATCGTCCCCGGCGAGGATCCGGATGGCGAAACCTATTACATTGGCGCAAAAATCAATATTCTTTCCTGGAAGATTGTCAGTCAAAATGTAGAACTTTAATTTTTATCGGAACAATCTTTATCTTAATAAACAACCATTCCATGAGGGGATTCTCCCACATGGAATGGTTTTAGAAAAGCGCTTCCGCTCCGGCGCAAAGAGAGGACGGAACCGGAAAGGGCACATCTGCTATTTCCCACCGAAAATGAAAATCCCCTGCGGCATTTTCCGCAGCATACATATACAGAATAAATAATATAAATCAAATGGATATACGGTCTTACATAAGAAAAATAAATGTCAAGTCGATAGTGGCTATCGCTTGCACCTCGATGCTATATGCCTGCGACGGCTTAATCTATGACGATGAGGGCGACTGCTCGGTAAACTACCGTGTGAAGTTCCGCTACGATTACAACATGAAGTTTGCCGACGCCTTTGCCCACGAAGTAAACGTAGTAACACTTTACCTGCTCGATATTGACGGCAAGGTGGTTTGGCAACGTACCGAACAGGGAGAATCCCTTGCGGCTGATGATTATGCCATGATCATAGATGTAGAACCAGGCGAATACGACCTGCTCGCCTGGTGTGGCACAACCGACAAAGGTTCTTTCTCAAGACCAGCAACAACCGTCGGCAGAGAACTGACCTGCACGCTTGACAGGCAATACGATGCCGGGAACAAGGCATTCGTCAACGAAGATCTCGACCGCTTATTCCACGGGTGGTTGCCAGAACAGACGTTCGGTGAAACCGAAGGCACGTACACTTATACCGTACCATTGGTGAAAAATACTAACAACGTCCGAGTGGTGTTACAACACCTCTCGGGAGAGGCTGTGGACAAAGACAAGTTCATTTTCACCATCACCGATACTAACGGAAGCATGGACTGGGACAACACGTTGCTACCCGACGAACCGATGACTTTCTACGCATGGCATACCGACGCCGGGGAAGCGGGCATAGACACCCAGCCCGAAGAAATACAGCCTGCGTCTCGTGCCATTTTCAGCGCGGCCATAGCCGAACTGACCGTACCGCGTCTTGTAAAAGGACAGAAAACACAGCTCACCGTGACCAACAAGGAAACAGGAAGAACTGTTTTCTCCATTCCTCTTATCGACTATGCCTTGCTTGTGAAAGGTTTTTATAACCGGGATATGGACGATCAGGAATATCTCGATAGGCAGGACGTATATGACATGGTGTTCTTCCTCGATAAAGGTGACCGTTGGCTCGATGCCTACATTTACATCAACTCTTGGAAGGTGGTGCTGCAAAACAGTGAATTATAATAAAAGGAATGCGAATGAAAAATGTGGTAAAACATATCATCACGGGGACTCTGACGTTCCTTGCGTTGTGGAGTACCTCATGTAGCCATGAAACGGAGGTTTTCGGCATATCCGAAAAAGAAACAGCTCTCAGCATCGGCTTCAGATTACCCACAAGAAGCCCGGAGACCGGTGAAGGCTATGAAGTTGGCGAAACCTATGAAAACTACATAGACATAGAGAACAACAACTACAGGATCTATTTCTTCACCTCCGACAATAAGCTCATCGCTCGTTTTGAGCCGGACGGTTTCGTGGCAACTGAAAAAAGCGATTACAGGGATTATAGTGTACTTGGCAAGGCACCCGCCGCTTTGGCCAATCACAAAAACTTCAAAATGGTCATACTTGCCAACTGGCCGCAATATGGCGATAACGAGATGAAGACCGGAGAAACGTTGCTTGCGGATATCTGCAATGCCGATTGGGGGCAGTTCGATAGTTTTTCTTCTTTCGAGTTGAAACCGGAACAACTGATTCCTTTCTATGGTGTCCATGAATACAACAATATAGAGTTCAAGTCAGGAGAGGTTACATTGTTACCTGAGCCTGTCACTCTACTCCGTGCCGTGGCAAAGGTGGAGATGATCCTCAAGACAGATGACTATTTTGACTTATCGATCAGTGAGGTAAAGGTTCGCCGCTATAATAAAAAAGGATATTGCGCCCCCAAAGATATTTTTTCACAGGACGACTACGATCACGGTGGTGAGTGGAACAACGATTACGTTAACGACTTGCACCTCGTGGAAAATAGCAATGATGCGGAAGAAAAAATACAAAATTTCCGATTCGTAAGCCAGTGGATTGATACTGATGGAAATAAATATGAGAAATGGATTGCCTACCTGCCCGAATACCAAAATATCGACGCAGGCGACAAATACTCGTATATTGAAGTAAGGCTCGATGCTCAGACCGATGAGGACGAATTGTATAAAGTCTATTTCGCAAATTACAACGAAAGTGGAAAGACTGATAATAACGACAATGCCAGGCGTTTCGACATCACGCGCAATAATTTATACCGTTTCACCATCACCGTCCGCGATAACAGGCTCATGGTAAACGTACAAGAATGGAAATATACTTATGATAACGAATATACTTTTGACTGATATGAAACATTATTTCTTATTCATATATCTATTGGCAATCTTTACAATGGGGGGTTGCACAGAAGAACTGCAACTGGAGACAAGTGGAGCAAACGGGACAGACCTTGATGAAAGTGAACTGACGGAAGCCCTATTGAATTTGTCCGTCAATACATTTGCCGTTGAAGCACAAGCAAAAACAAGGGCGTCTCTACCAAGCGACACACCAGAAAAAGAGACTTCGGAAGAAAAAGAGATACATAACATCTGGGTGTTCCAATACGATGCGACAACCAAAGAACTGCTGATAAAGCCGCGTTACTATACCATCGCCGATCAGGCAATGTTACAAGACCTACCCGTATATCTGAAAGCCGGAGTTCCGTCCATTGTATATGTCGTAACCAACACGAGCTATGACAACTGGGCCAACGACGGCACGGATACTTCATGGCAAAAGTTCAAGAATCTGGAACAACTGAAGAAACAAACCCTCCCTACCGCTTTCCCTTTACGATCGATAGATAAGGTGTCGATACCAATGGACGGAGCAAGCGAGGAAGTGGAAGTAACGACAGGTATTAATGTCACGGTACCGGTTACACGTATGTATGCCAAACTCAAAGTAAAGGTAGAGATGCTGAAGGCAGAAATGAAACTGAACAACGTCAATGTAAGGCAAATTCCAAATATTTGCCGGGTAGAGACATTTGCCGGCGATGGAAATGGAGAACCGATGGATGCGGTTCCATTTCCTGACGGAACGACATTCAGTTCCATAGCCTTTGCCGCCTCTGATCTGGAAAAGAACGAAGATAAAGAATGGGCTGTTTTCTATGTCCCGGAAAACCTGCAAGGAGAAATAGAAACTCAAGGTGGAAACAAGTCTGATGCAGCTCCTTCCAATGCGCTTGTAGTAGATGTCACCACCGAAATCGGTGGTGAAAGATATCTCTATGCTGCTTATCCCGGAGGAAACTCATTCAATAATTTTAATATACAACGTAATCAAGTTTACCGTATGACGGTGACTGTCACGGGAGAGAAAGGTCAAAACAATCCATCATCCAACTGTTTTGTTATAAAACCAAACGATTTCCTCTCTTTTGAGCCTTATTACCGTGTAGAGACAGGGGGCGGATATAATTTTGCAGACTATTTAAACCCTCATGACGAGAATCTGAAAATAGCCCGTGTCGGTATTATCTGGCAAACCAAAGACTGCATCGGTGATAATACGAATGGAACGTTGGTTCAACTCGGTGAGAATACAGGCGACATTCATCAGAAAATCTATGTTAGAACGCAAAAGAAAGGTAATGCCTTGATCGGTGCTTACAATAGCAAGGGAGACATTATATGGTCTTGGCATATTTGGGTTACAGACCATGAACCGGACAATCTCGGTAAAGCTGTCACTTATTACACATACGACTGGGACAATAATGGTATACATCCTGAGAAGCCGCGTATTCAAGGCTATGCTGTCATGTCATGCAATCTCGGTGCATTGGCAGATAATCAAAAAGGTATAGGAAATGGTCTCCATCGGTATCCGGATGAAATGACGCAGGCCTTCGGCATGTTGTATCAATGGGGACGAAAAGACCCGTTCCCTCCTTTACGCAATATCATAAATGAACATCAGGATTATAACGACGAACATACAGATCTGCATTATGACAACTCCAACCAAATTGAAGTGCATAAGACATCCCTTACCGATGAAAGCATGCTGTTCCATTCGGTAATTGGAAGCACCCTGACCGGAGCTGTCAGACACGCCATCGCTAATCCTACGATCTTTATCTGTGGAACGAACGAAGTCAACCGAGGCGAAAGTTATGTGCAAACAAAGGGTAGCTATTTCAATTATGGCGACTGGTGCCCGGCAGGAGAAAGCGACAATAAGCTTTGGGGGGGACTGGAACCGGCTTCCGATGGAATGAAAGCCTACACGATTAATCAGAGTAATAATGTACATATATACGATAACTACGGAACGGAAAAATCCATTTTCGATCCCTGTCCCACAGGCTGGAGAGTTGCCTCGGGCGAATTGTGGTTCGAGTTTACAAATACAGGACTCAATCCAGGATCTATGAGCGGTATCAATTATGACGATGGATTTCCGAACGGATATGGAATGAATATGTATATGCAGAAATGGAAAGAGGGTCCGACATCTTATTTCCCGACGCAGGGAACACGTGTGGGCGATGGAGGAGGTTTTCGTGCAAGTAGTTGTGGGAACTACCATAATGCAACCACGGACACGGACAATCGAGTGAATATTTTGCATATCCATAAGGATGCCGGTCTGTTCCATATATTCGAATACCAATTCTATTTTTATTATGTAAAGTCAGTGGCAGGACCAATCCGATGCGTGCGCGATTCGAAATGAGATAGTACACTTTTCTTAATAGTATTGTTTGAATTATAACATAAGTATAACTATTCCCGTTTCAGTTATGTTTTCAAATAAGTACACAATTAATAAAGGTATATGAAAGAAATATTCAAGTACATCGATATGAGAGTCGAACGGAAACGCGAGACCGGCAGACACAGTACTGCCGAACTGTACAGAACATCCGGAAACTGGCTCCGCCGTTTTTACGGGAACAGACCCCTCTCCCTGAATGGCATCACAGTCTCACTGATGACCGACTTCAGCAATTACCTGAAGAACCAGGAGCTGAAGCATAACACTGTCACCAGCTATCTCAGTTCGCTCCGGGCCATCTACAACACCGCTTTAAGGGACGGACTGGTAGCAACGGGGAAAAACCCTTTTGCCGGGCTCAAACTGAAACCACAGATAACCGTCAAACCTGTTATCCCAGTCAAGGTCATGCAGGAAATAGCGAATCTCGATTTGCAGGAAGAGCCCGACCTGGAACTGGCGGCAGACATTAACAGTTTCAGCTTTATGGCCTGCGGTATGCCTTTCGTGGATATTGTCAGGTTAAGCGACGACAACCTGCAAGGCGATATGCTGGTATACAACCGCCGGAAAACAGGAACGCAGGTATGTATTCATCTTACGCAGGGCATGCGGAAGCTGATCGACAAACATAAATCGTCCGGTAGCCCTTTCCTCTTTCCGGTACTCGACAATCAAAAGGTCGATTATAATGCCTACAAAAGGCTCCTGCGTAAACACAATGAAAATATGCAATGTCTTGGAATGCGCCTGAAAATCCCGTACAAACTGACTTCGTATGTACAACGTCGAATCTGGGCGATGGAAGCACAACGACAGCAGGTATCGACAGCCACCATCAGCCGAGCATTAGGACATACTTCGGAAAAAACCACCTGGTTCTACCTGACACGGGATAATACCAGCGAACTCTTCCAAGCAAATACTAACATTATAAAAGATGTGAATAATTCGGTGTTAGAAAGGTAGGAAAACCTTATTTACGGAATAAGGGTGATAACTTGCTCATTCTCTATAAAACAATAGGTATACGATACTCGTCTTTATTCAAAGAGAACGTAAAACGGTACAAATATGGGAAGAGATATTATAAAAAGCAAGGTCTATCGCAAGTTTTATAAAGTAAACTAACACAATTTACTCAATTTAACATTAAAATCAGCTTTCAAGGCCTCCCGCAAAAAATCTATAGACTAGAGTACATAGCGGGACAGGACTGTAGGTGCCTTAACATCCGTTTGGGTAAAACTATCAAATAATGCTGAGACTTTATTTATCCAAACACGTTATTTTCTCTACACAATCCCCAAAAAACAAAACAAATCCGCGCCTTTAAGATCACCGGATCAATTTTCAGGTACTTCGTGACCCTTATTCCGTAAATAAGGTCACAAAGCGACAAACGATATGAAAGACAAGATATACACTAGTATTATATTACTTCTGTTCCTGACTTATTCCAGAGTCGGACAAGCTCAGCAGCTAGCCGTTAAAACCAATCTTTCATATTGGGCAACCACAACTCCCAACCTCGGTGTGGAAGTTGCCCTCAACCGGAAACTGACTCTTGATCTTTCAGCCAACTACAATGCATGGGACTTTTTTCCCGACAATATGAGCCTTCGTCATTACCTCGTACAACCGGAACTTCGCTACTGGACCTGCAAACGTTTTGAAGGTCATTTCCTCGGACTCCATGCAATGGGCGGAAAATTCAATATCGGCAATATCCCGTTCATTCCCCCCCTGAAAAAATATATGTATCGTGGAAACCTGATCGGCGGCGGACTGTCGTATGGCTTCCATTGGGTAGTCGGTAAACGCTGGGGCATCGAACTGGAAATCGGTGCCGGCTACCTCCAAATGAAATACGACAAATACATTTGCCGGGAATGCGCCGAGATCGTCGCCAGCTACAAACGGAACTACTTCGGGCCTACCCGCTTCGCTTTCAATATCGTTTATTTTATCCATTAATACGCGGACAGAGAATGAAAAGGAAATCGCTATACATATCGATCGCAACATTTATCATCCTCTCCCTGCCGGTTTTCAGCGGTAAGGCCGTTGTGCAGGATGAAAACAGACTGTTGATCCGCATGGATAAAGTAGCAGTCGTCGACGACAGTCTCCGCCTGGACGGTTTCTTCCGTATCCCCCGGACACAGATCCCATCGACCGGCAAACTGATGTTCACCCTCAGTCTGGAATATGGCGGACAACAACTGGAATTACCCCCTGTAGTGATTGCCGGCAAACGCCGTATGCGCTACGAACTGCGCGAGCAGACTGTCAACCCCGATCTGCGTCCGGAGGTACAACCCGCCGTCACCCTGCCGGCAGACTGGAAAAAAACAGAAACAATGGATATTCGTTACCGGACAGCCCTACCCTATGCTTCCTGGATGCAACATGCCGGACTACGGCTGGAACAATGGGTGGCCGGTTGTTGCCGGGAAGAACGGATCGCATCCGACTTGCTGAGTGAAGATATCGACCTCGATTACGAATGTAGCCCCAAAAGCAACCGAACAATGGAAATGGCCCCTTCTACGGTTATCCACCGAACAGATACCGTCTTCGTTCCGCAGCCACCGGCCGCAGTTGCCCTGTGCTTGGAATGTACGGTCGTATATATCGACTTCCCGCAAGGAAGTTTCAGCGTCAGGCCGGCTTACAAAGGCAACCGCCGGGAGCTGTTGAAAGTGGACTCACTCATGCAGATCCTCCCGGCAGTTCCTTTCAGCCTGATGATAAACAGCTACGCCTCGCCCGAAGGCACTGCCGAGTCGAACGACCTGCTGGCCTATCGCAGGATGCAAGGCTTCACCGACTACCTCCTGGGCGAATGGATACTCCCTGCCAACTGCCGGTTATCCCCGCAAAGCCGGGGGGAGGACTGGGACGGCCTGCTCCTGCTATTGAACCGCACCCGGAAGCCTTATGCCCAAAGGGTAGCCGCCATCATCGAAGAGCATCCGGATTATGCCGAACGCAAACGCCTGTTGCGGGAACTGGATAACGGCACTGTCTGGAACGACATGCTCAACGACCTTTTCCCGTTGTTGCGCCGTATCGAATTAAAAATTGTAACCGAATGAGCCGGATGATCCACATACTATATATAATGTATGCCACCTCGATGCTCTCGTGCGACATTGACGGAAGATTGCCGGATTGCGACTACAACGTCATGATCTCCTATTCCAGATCGGAAGAGCGTCGTGTAGGGAAAGAGTGTAGATCTCG
>OGJY01004411.1_pt1 | contig 10146 bp, 8 predicted proteins | sample 1572231 | NCBI WGS metagenome assembly OGJY01 (sample SAMEA2582121, study PRJEB24529) | metagenome | biome: Human gut stool | place: China | collected 2011
AAAGAAAAGAGAATTTTTATAAATAATGTATTTTGTGACTTTGTGCTGTGGAATTTTGACTCTAAAAACTTCGGACTCGTTTTTCCGAAGTTTTTGTTTTTTGAGGCAAAATGGAGCGTTTAGCGCAACGGAACAAAATCATATTTATAAAAATTCTCTTTTCTTTAGAAACCTCAATGCAATTCAGTTAAGTAATTTTCTTTAGCGGCGTCTATCTCAACCCCTGCAAATCAGAAGATATCATCCAAAGCGGTATTCTTTATTTAGATTACTTTGTTCGATGACATATTTTTTAAATTCTTCGATCAATGGTGGATGGTATACGTCTTTCAGGATTGCCATATAAAAATAGCGCTTATAAGAGGGCTGTGTCAATTTGAGTACTTTTACATCGACATAGTTAAGACCATCAAACTTAGGAGCGATCATGATGCCAAATCCTTTAGAGACAAAGCCGGCACCGACAAGATCTTCTTCAATCTCACAGAGAATATCCGGATAAGCATTGATGCTTTTGAATAAGTCATCAATAATCTGGCGCAGTCCGCTTTTATGCCGGAAGATAATCTGCTGATAGGCAAGGGTCTCTTTTAAAGTTACACTGTCTTTGGCGGCAAGAGGATGGTCTTTTGGAACAATGACAACAAGTTCCTGAGTCGTGATAGGGATAAATTCGACCATTGGACTATTATTTAATTTAGAACAAAAAACCATATCGTATTCTCTGTCTATAAGACTGCGGACCAGATCGACAGAGAGCCCATGTTCACAACTGAAATTAAACCAGATATTTTTATCTGGATGAAGATCAAGAAAGTTTTTTACGGTAGTTGGAACATAGTCTGTTCCGAGTGTACGGAGAAAGCCGATATTGATTTCACCTTCACCGTTTGCTACTAATTTTATGTCTCTTACTGCATTATCTAAGTTTGCGAGAATTTCCTTTACATTAGAATAAAATGCCTTACCGTATTTTGTCAGTACAATGTTACGTCCACGCTTTTCAAAGAGCTGTATGCCCAGTTCGCTTTCCAATGTAGAAATAGCGTAGCTTAAGCTTGGCTGTGTGATGGAAAGAATTTCAGCGGCCTTGCTGTAATGTTCTGTTCTGGCAAGTGTTTCAAAATAACGTAAGTGAAATAAGTTCATTGAAAAACCCCCCTTTAATAAAAAGTATTGTTTAAAGATCTTAGTATTATACAATCCAATCATAGCTTATTATTGCCATAAATTTTTAAGAAATCCACCTTAAAAATTCCTATGTTTTACCTTAACATAAATGATAAAAAAAATCTATGAATTTACGAATATTCTCGATTGGTTTTATTGAATAAAACGAGTTATAATCTAAGTAACTTAAAAAGTTAAAAAAATAACAAGTAAATTTTTTTAAAGCAAAATTATATTTTTTTCAAATGAGAAGGAGGACATATCATGTCAAAAGAATTTCCTATTACCGTTAGTTCATGGACACTTGGAGACCAGTGTAAATTCGAGGAGCGTGTAAAAGCAGCAAAGGAAGCAGGATACGATGGAATCGGTCTTCGTGCTGAGACTTATGTAGATGCATTAAACGAAGGACTTCACGATGAGGACATCCTTGCAATTCTTGAAAAATATGATATGAAGGTTACTGAAGTAGAATACATCGTACAGTGGGCTGAGGATGCTCGTTCTTATGAGCAGAAATACAAAGAGCAGATGTGCTTCCATATGTGTGAACTCTTCAACGTAGGTCATATCAACTGTGGATTAATGGAAGATTACTCTGTAGAACATACAGCTCAGAAATTAAAAGAGTTATGCCAGAGAGCAGGCAAATTAGTGATCGGTGTTGAGCCAATGCCATACAGTGGAATCCCTAACATGGAAAAAGGATGGGCTGTTGTAAAAGGTTCCGGATGTGACAATGCGAAGTTAATCATGGATACATGGCACTGGGTAAGAGCAAACCAGCCAATCGATCTTGATGTAATCAAAGATATCCCAGCAGATAAGATTGTTTCTATCCAGATCAACGATGTTTGGGATCGTCCATACGCTAAGAGCATCTTAAGAGATGAGTCCATGCATGATCGTCTTGCTCCTGGAACAGGAATCGGATGTACAGCAGACTTCGTTAAGATGGTACGTGAAAAAGGTATTGAGCCAAAAGCAATCGGTGTTGAAGTAATCAGTGATGCTATCCTTGCTAAAGGTGTTGCAGAAGCTGCAAAACATACATTTGATAATACAAAGAAGGTTCTCGAGCAGGTTTGGCCAGAAGTACTTTAATCTTTAATTATTTACTTGAATTATATAGTTAACTCGTCAGAAGCTAAAATGAAATAATAGACCGCAGCCCGCAGGTTAGAGGCTGCGGCGCGGTCACGTGAATAATTAGGAAGGGGTAAATTATGAAGTTTGAAAATATGTTTTCACCAATTCAGATTGGACCTATGGAAGTAAAGAACCGTTTTGTAGTACCTCCAATGGGTAACAACTTTGCAAACACAGACGGAACAATGAGTGATCAGTCTGTTGCTTACTACGGCGCACGTGCAAAGGGTGGATTTGGTTTAATTACACTTGAGGCTACTGTTGTTCATAAAGGAGCAAAGGGTGGTCCTAGAAAACCTTGTTTATATGATGATTCTGCAATTCCTAGCTTCAAGAAAGTAATTGATGCCTGCCATGCAGAAGGAGCAAAGGTTTCTATCCAGTTACAGAATGCAGGACCAGAAGGTAATGCGAAGAATGCCGGAGCACCGATTCAGGCAGCTACAGCAGTATCATCAGCAGACGGAAGAGATATTCCGGAAGAAGTTACAACAGAGCAGGTTTATGAATTAGCAAGAGGATATGGAGAAGCTGCAAGAAGAGCAATGGAAGCTGGTGCAGATGCTGTAGAAATTCATATGGCACATGGTTACCTTGTAAACTCTTTCCTGTCTCCAAGAACAAACAAGCGTGTGGATGAGTTTGGTGGTTCTTTCGAGAACAGAATGCGTTTTTCTCGTCTTATTATTGAAGAAGTTAAAAAAGCAACAGAGGGTAAAATCGCAGTACTTGCCCGTATCAATAGTACAGAGGATATGTTCGGTGGTCTTGATAACCATGATATGTGTGCAATTGCGACTTATTTAGAAGCATGCGGATTAGATGCACTTCATGTATCTCGTGCCGTTCATTTAAAAGATGAATATATGTGGGCTCCTACAGGTATTCATGGTGGGTTCTCTGCTGAATACGTAGCAAATATCAAGAAATGTGTATCTATTCCTGTTATCACAGTTGGTCGTTACACAGAGCCACAGTTCGCTGAGGTAATGGTTCGTACTGGTACAGCAGATTTAGTTGCATTTGGACGTCAGTCTCTTGCCGATCCTGCTATGCCTAAAAAAGCATTTGAAGATAGATTAGAAGACATGACACCATGTATCGCTTGTTTACAGGGTTGTGTTGCAAATATGTATGCCGGAAAGCCAATCTGCTGTTTAACAAATCCAGTTCTTGGTCGTGAGAGCGAAGGAATGAAAGAAGCAGAAACGAAGAAGAAGATTTATGTAATCGGTGGCGGTCCTGCTGGTATGTGTGCAGCATTTACTGCAGCAAGAAGAGGGCATGACGTTACATTATTTGAAGCGAGCGACGTACTCGGTGGAAATATGAGACTTGCTGCTTACCCACCTGGAAAAGGTGATATCACAAACATGATCAGAAGTTACATTACAAAATGTGAAAAATCTGGTGTAAAGATTGTTCTTAATACAGAAGTAACAGCAGATCTTATTAAGAAAGATGCTCCAGATGCAGTGATCGTAGCAACTGGTTCTGAAACACTTGTACTTCCATTCATCAAAGGTATCACAGCTCCTGAAATCGTTCATGGAGGAGACTGCTTATCCGGTAAACGTCCGGTAGGACATAAAGTACTTGTTGTAGGTGGCGGTATGGTAGGTGCTGAAACAGCAGAGTTCCTTGCAGAAAAAGGACATGATGTTTCTATCATCGAGATGAGAGATGCTATCGGACCAGATGTAATCCACGAACATAGAGTATTCCTTATGGAAGGTCTTAAAGAATATGACGTTCATCAGTATGTAGATGCAGCAGTATCTGAGATTTACCCTGATGGCGTAAGCTACAAGAATGCAGCCGACAAATCCGATGAGACAGTATATGAATTAAGAGGATTTGACACTGTTGTTCTTTCAATGGGATATGTTTCTAAATATACACATCGTGAAGGACAGGAAGTTGTTTATGATTTCGTTGACGAATTAAAAGCTATCTGTCCAGAAGTACACGTAGTTGGTGATGCGATCAGAGCTCGTCGTGCTTTAGACGCAACAAAAGAAGCTTATGATGTTGCATTAAATATCTAATCTTATCAGATATAACAGGCAATAATGGAGGGAATAACAAATGGAAAGACGTATTAACGGACACACAGGACTTTTAGCACTGTTTGGAACACCTGTAGGACATTCAGGATCACCTGCAATGTATAACTTCAGTTTCCAGCATGACGGACTTGATTATGCATACATGGCATTTGATGTAAATGTAGAACAGATGCCTGCTGTATTTGACAGCATTCGCTTATTCAAGATGCGTGGTGGTAACTTCACAATGCCATGTAAAAACATTGCAGCAGAGTTAGTTGATAAATTATCTCCTGCAGCAGAAATCATCGGAGCATGTAACGTATTTGTTAACGATGACGGAGTAATCACAGGACACATTACAGATGGTGTTGGTTTTGTAAAGAACCTTGAGGTAAATGGTGTTGACGTTAAAGGTAAGAAAACAGTTGTTCTTGGAGCTGGCGGAGCTGCTACAGCAATTCAGGTACAGCTTGCATTAGACGGAGCTTCTGAAGTAGCAATCTTTAACATTGATGATGAATTCTATAGCAGAGCAGAGTCTACTAAAGAAAAGCTTGCAACACGTTGTCCTGAATGTAAAGTAACAGTGGAGCATCTTGAAGATAAAGAAGCTCTTGCAGCAGCGGTAAACAATGCAGATATCGTAATCAATGCTACAATCATGGGAATGAAACCTCATGAAGACGTAACATTAATCGATAAATCTTTATTCCGCAAAGACTTAGTTGTTGCTGATACAGTTTACAATCCTGAAAAAACAAAGATGATTCTTGAAGCGGAAGAAGCTGGATGTCAGGCAATCGGCGGAAAAGGAATGCTTTTATATCAGGGTGTTGTTAACTATAGTCTGTTTACAGGAAAAGATTTCCCAATCGAGGAATATCAGAAATTCCAGGCAGAACAGGCAAAATAATTTAAAATTAAATCATCAGTCGTCATTTGCTGTTTGGATACAGTGAATGACTGACGATGAGTTAATATAGCAGCATTTTAAAATTACATTTAAATTTAGAGGAGAAAATGTATGAAAGCGAAAAAATATATCTGGTCAATGATCTGTGTGTACATGGCTTATTTGACACATGGTATGCAGGCACTTATTTTTTCACAGAATCAGGTAAACTTTGCAACAAAATGGGGATTTGATATGTCTAATCCGGAATCTGCAGCGTATGCAGCAGGTGTTGCAGCCGTTTCCACAGCAATCGCATGGACTGGATTTGGTAAATTCATTTCTGTATGGATTGGTGGAGAGATTTCTGACCGTGTCGGTCGTAAGAAGTTAATGATTGGTGGAGCAATTCTTTATATCATTTGCTTCGCAACAATGTTTGTGACGAACAATGCAACTGTAGCCGCGATCATGGGCTTATTAGGTGGTATTGCTACATCTGGTTTCTGGGATGCATCCGGATATCCAGCAGTACAGGAAGCATATCCAGCAGCACCAGGTTCTGCATTAATTATGATTAAGTTCTTTGTAGCTTTATCAAGTATCTTCTACCCATTGATCTGCGTACAGACAGCAGCAGCAGGTAACTGGAAGATTAACATTGTAATTCCTTTAGTATTATCTTGTGTTGTATTAGTATTTGCATGTATCGCAAGATTCGTTTATGATGATGAAAAAGCAGCAAATGCTGGCGCAGGAAGCGACAAGAGAGCAGACCAGGCTGAAATCGATGCAGCAAAAGCAAGACAGCTTGTTGCACCTGGAAAGTTTACAGCATTCCTCACATATTTCTATGCATTCTTAGTAATGGCAGTTATGTATGGTGCTCAGCAGTATACAAAGGCGTTCGGTCTTGCATACTGTGGACTTAGCGAAATGCAGGCAGCATCTATGACAACAATGTATCAGGTTGGTTCTATCGTTGCCGTAGCATTCTGGGCTGTAATGATGAGTAAATTAAAATGGCATCCGTTAAAAGTGTTGATCGTTGATGCGGTTATCACAGCAGGATCACTTTTAGCAGTACTTTTAGTACATCAGGTAGCAATCGTTTATATCGCAATCTTAATTCTTGGATTTGGTTGTGCCGGTGGTGCTTTACAGACAGGTCTTTCTGTATTACAGGAATTCGTACCTGGACCAAAAGGACGTAACACAGGTATCTACTATACATTTATGGGCGCTGCTTCTTATCTTATGCCTGTAATTGTAGCAAAATTAACAGTCATTTCCGGTGAAAGTAAAGCGGTATATACATTAATGACTCTTATGTTTATCTTAGCAGTAGTTCAGGTAGTAGCAACACTGTACCTCATCTTAAGATACAAGAAGGTATTTGGAACTACTCCATTAGCAAAAGCGAAATAAAGTTTAAGATAAATAGCGATTTTAAAGTAATTATTTTAAATCCTTGTGAAGTTGTTTTAATTTTAAATAGTTATGGGAATTTAGATGATTACAACTAAAAATAAATGGTAATCAGCCTGTATATGGTCTATACTATATACAGGCTCACCATGTTTTTAGCTGTTTATTTTTTTAATAGCGTTAGTTAAAAAATAAACAAAATTTTATTAAAACCTGCAAATTCATAGAATATATCTATAAATACTAACCGATACATAAAAGGGGAGTCCAAACAAACGATAAATTTGTTATTTGTAAGTATTTTAGAAGAGATCTATGGCAAGTTTGTTGTAGTAATACACTACTGTTTCAATTTTATTTTCTGAAAAACAGATGTAGACCGAAATAGATTTAAACAAAAGATATTTTTGGTGTATTAGTACACAAGTATTAGAAGAGGAGATATTTATGAAGGTATTAAAGTGGCTGGATAATAATTTGGAACAGGCCATACTCCTGATTTTATTGTGTGGAATGACAATCATTATGGGAGGGCAGATTATTGCCAGATATGCTTTTTCAGCTTCCCTGTCCTGGTCTGAGGAAATCACCAGATATATGTTTATTATTTCCGGTTTTATCAGTGCCAGTTATTGTATCAAGAACGGTTTATCCGTTAAGATTGACCAGTTAGTAGGTATGCTTCCGGGCAAAGGAGTTCATTATATGCGACTGGTAAGTTATCTTATACAATTACTCTTTTTTGCTTATCTGGTTCCTTTTGCATGGAAATATGTAAAAGCAGGAATGGCAAGTGGACAGTTAAGTCCCGCTTGTGGAATTCCAATGTATCTGATTCAGTCATTCACAGTAATCAGTTTTGTTTTATGTTGTATCCGTCTGATTCAGAAGTTTATACAGCGAGTTGAAATCATTACAGGAAAAAGAGAAGCGGAGGAGAAATAAAGAATGTCACCATTAGTAGTATTTATATTATTCTTTGTATTTTTATTAATAGCGATTCCAATCTCTGTATCCCTTGGTTTGGTTGCAGTATTACCGGGAGTATTTGATCCGTCTTTTACAGCAAGTGCTTCCTACGTTATCCGTTCTATGTTTGGTGGAATCGACAGTTTCAGATCGGAAGAGCGTCGTGTAGGGAAAGAGTGTCCCACTCCTTGCAGTACCGATGTTTATTTTATCCGGTATTATTATGGCAAGAGGTGGAATTTCTAAGAGATTATTTGATCTCTTTTCATATTTCATTGGAAAACGTACAGCAGGTCTGCCATGTGCAGCAGTAATAACCTGTCTGTTTTATGGAGCCATCTCTGGTTCAGGAATTGCCACAGTTGCCGCAGTTGGCAGTATGACAATCCCTCTGTTAGTAGAGCTTGGCTACGATAAAAAGTTCTGTACTGCCTTAGTTGCAGTTGCAGGAAGTCTTGGTGTTATTATTCCACCAAGTATTCCATTTATTATGTATGGTATGGCATCAGGGGCATCTGTAAGTGACATTTTCCTTGCAGGAATTGTTCCGGGAATTCTTATTGGACTTCTTTTAATGGTATATGCCGTATTTTACTGTAAAAAACATGGAGAAGATAAAGAAAAGATTAATGCAAAGATTGATGATCTTCATGCACAGGGATTATGGAAAGTATTTAAGAGCAGTTTCTTTGCAGTGTTGTCTCCAGTCATCATCCTTGGATGTATTTACTCCGGTGTTGCCTCTCCTACAGAAGCAGCCGTTATCTCAGTATTTTACTCACTGATCGTCAGTATTTTCATTTATAAATCCCTTCCAATAAAGAAGGTTTATGATGTGTTTGTAGAAGCAGTAAGAACATATGCACCAATCTTATTTATTTTAGCAGCATCCATAGCATTCTCCAGAGTACTTACACTGATGCAGGTTCCACAGCTTATCAGCGGATGGATTCTTGCTCATTTTACAAGTAAGGTTGTTGTATTGATCGTAATCAACCTTGTATTATTACTTGTAGGTATGGTTATGGATACTACTCCTGCTATCCTCATCCTTACACCAATCCTTCTTCCGATCGTAGAGGGCTTTGGAATGAATCCAATTCATTTTGGTGTCATGATGGTTGTAAACTTAGCGATTGGTTTTGTTACACCACCAATCGGTGTAAACCTTTTCGTAGCAAGCTCTCTTACCGATATTCCGGTTGTAGATATCGCAAAAAGAGCAATGCCACTCATTGGTTTCTTCTTAATCGCATTATTACTTATTACATTTATTCCACAGATCAGTCTGTGTCTGCTTTAGATTAGGAAAGGAGAATCAAAATGAAAGGAAAATTTACAAGCGTTATCCTTGCAGTTGTTCTTGTCGTAATTACCGTAGGAACAGTATTCTTTGGATATTCTAAGGCAAGTGGTAAGATAACAAAGTCAGGTGCAGAAGAAGAGCAGAGATATGCATGGCCGCTTGCAACCTGTAGTACAGAAGATACGATCACACACATCTTCGCAACACAGTTTGCAAAAGAAGTAGAGAAATTAAGTGATGGCAAGATGAAGATCAATGTATATCCACAGAGTACATTAGGTGGTGACCGAGAACTCATGGAAAGCTGTAAAGACGGGGATATCCCATTCGTTGTACAGTCTCCGGCACCACAGGTAAGCTTTATGCCACAGCTTTGTGTATTTGATACACCATGTGTATTTGAAAATATTGATGATGCCAGAAAGGCAATCGATAATCCGGATTTCCAGAAAGAAATTCAGAAAATTTATAAAGGTGCAGGCTATGATTTACTTGGAATCGCAGACCAGTGTTTTCGTGTAATGACCAGCGCCAAACCATTTACAGGAATAGAAAGCTTCAAAGGGCAGAAAATCCGTACAATGGAGAACGCATACCATCTTCAGTTCTGGAAACAGATGGGAGCAAACCCTACACCAATGAGTTTCTCCGAAGTATACATCGGACTCCAGCAGGGAACAATCGATGCACAGGAAAATGCTTACGAAATTATCGTAAGTGCGAAGCTTTACGAACAGCAGAAATACTTAATCAGCACAAATGCAGTACCGGATTATACAACATTGATTGTCAGCGATGAATTCTATCAGGGACTGACAAAAGAACAGCAGAAGATTATCGACCAGTCAGCCAAAACTGCACAGGAAAAAGCTCGTGAATCTGCTGATGACCGCCGCGTACAGCGTCAGAAAGTTCTCGAAGACGAAGGTATGCAGATTGTAGATGTAGACCAGAAAACATGGAAACAAATGCAGGAAAAATGCCAGCCAGTATATGATGCGATTCGTAAACAGGCAGGAGATAAACTCGTAGACCTGTATATGGGAAAATAGTAATTTGCTGGGGAAACAGACGCCGCTTTAGTAGAAGATATTGAGTTGAATTGTAGTAGTCTTCTAAAGAAAAGAAGAATGGTTATAAGTTTGATTTTGTTCCGTTGCGCTAAGCATTCCATTCTGCCC
>OGJY01004413.1_pt1 | contig 10131 bp, 8 predicted proteins | sample 1572231 | NCBI WGS metagenome assembly OGJY01 (sample SAMEA2582121, study PRJEB24529) | metagenome | biome: Human gut stool | place: China | collected 2011
GCCCTTTGTACAACATTCTTCCCTAGCCGCTTCACAGAAGCAGAACGTAAGTCTGGTATTACAAATTACATCATGGGCCTTTCCTTCATCACAGAAGGGGCTATTCCATTTGCCGCAGCTGATCCTATTCGCGTATTGCCTTCTTGCATCATCGGTGCTGGTACAGCTGGTGCATTATCAATGTTCTTTGAATGTACATTACGTGCCCCTCACGGTGGTATCTTCGTAGTACCAACAATCGGCAATCCACTTCTTTACCTTGCATCCATTGCAATCGGTTCCATTGTGGCTTGCATTATCTTAGCTATCGTAAAACCAAAACTCAAAAAATAATATCACAATTGGTCTATTTAGTTTAATCATTATAAATGACTGACTAATAACTAATATATGCAAAACACCCTATGTCACAATACTGACATAGGGTGTTTGTATGTATAGATTATATTTTTATCTAATTATCGGATTACATCATCATAAAATGTACCATACACTATTTTAAATATGCGATTAGCAACATGATAGCTTTCAAAATCAAAGTCCGTAGGTGTTAAGAATGTAACATTCTCATAGCCTTTAAGAGCTGGTTGTGTTGGTTTACTTTCACCATTAAGAGTGTAATCCTGTTGATTTAATACCATCCCTACAATACCAGATTCCATCATTTTTATATTCCATAGTTCATTTAAAGAAAAATCTGGTAGCCTTGTTTTTAGCTCCGGTGCCTTAGCTACCATATTAGCAAAGGAAAGGTTTAAGTCATAGTCATAACGAACCTTGTATTCCCTAATTAAATCAGATGAAGGCAATACAACATATATCTTAGCCTCTATATTTTTTGTATGCGCATCTATAGAATTATCTCGGATAGTACTTAATTCAATATATTTACCATCTCCACCACCTGTATCACCTTTAGATATAATTCGTGCAAAACGACTAGTATCTTGCAACTCAGTATTGGACACAGCCTTTACAGGATTTAAAGAAGCACACAAAACACATACCAGCGCCACAAGAAATACAAAATGTTTCATAAGGCACCTCATTTCACTACAACATCGTCAAAATGCTGCTGATACGCTACAGTAAACATAGCGTCTGCTACAGCAAATAAGTCTTCATCAAACCGGCCACGATCTATAGGACGTAATTGATGCACTAAAGGAGCTTTACTAGTAATCTCTGTACCGTCCCCATTATATCGTTTCACCTCTTGTAACTCGACTTGTATTCCTGATTCATCCTGTGCAGCCTTAATCACAGCATACATAGATGGTGACGGCTTTACAACATTCATAGCTTGTATTAAGGATCCTAATGAGTAATTCGTATCATAGGTAGTAGTTAATTCATATTCTGTAATAGATGTACTTCGAGGAGATTCATAAACAGTATAAAAAGTACCTTTTAATTTATAGTGTGGTGCTGCGTATTCTAGAGACTCTACAGAATATGTATTTAAATAACTTGTCATCCTATTTTGTAAAGAACCCTCTCCATAGGGATACGATTTTTGATACACATTTTTAAACTGCGGTGAGCTATTTAATTCATTAATTGAAATAGCTTGAATTTGCATGGTGAAAGTAGCCAACACCATACATGCTAATAAGAATTTTCTAAACATGTTCTCTCCTTTAAAAACAAAACTCGGATGATTTAGTTTCTCTTCTGTTCTCTAATCAGCTATTATACCTCCATAACATATGATTTTAAATTTAATTCTAATTTTCTAATTTCCTGTAATACCATTTTATCTTGATATAGTCTATATCCGTGAGAATTGTACAATTAACCATATTTATGATAAACTATATAAATATAAATAATTTTTAAAATTATAAATTATTATTTGAAATTTAGTTCGGAGAATAATTCATGAAATCATCTAAGAAACGTCAAGTGACTGCTGCGTTTTTTGCAGCAGCAGCATTGGGTGGCGTTGCTCACGCAGCTCCGGTCCTTAACATGAATGATTTAGTAGGATCTAAGACTACTTCTGAATCAACGACAGAAACTATTAATAATGTAGTGACTCCAGTCGTGCGACCAATGGATACTCAACCTACGGCACCAACTACACAGCCAACAGTGATTACTCCTCAACCAGCAGTTGCACAAAATGTACAAATACAACAAGGTGGTACAGTACAATCAACTCCAAAAGTAACGCCTATGGTCCCTCGTGTGCGCCCAGTACCGGTTCCAGATACGGCTAAAGCTTTAGAGGAACAATATAGAGCCGTTTCACAACCACAATACGTTGTTAATAAACAAACGAATACTATGATGGAACCAACATTGGCAATGCATAGTTTAATCAATGTACAACGTAAAACTGAACCGATTACCATTCAAAAACAAGTAGATGGCAAGCAACAAACACAAACAACACAAGTACAACGTACACCTATTGTTATACAAGAGCAATCTACAACGCCACTGGTAGTAGCTAACACGACAACGACTAAAGCAGTTGTAGCAAAACGGACATTAACCATTCGCGATCTACAACGTGCTGAACGTGAACGTTTAGCTAAATTAGCGGAAGAACAAGCTGCACAACAAGAAGCAATGCAACAACAAAGCAGTGAACAAGCGCAAGCAGTGCGCCAAATGGCAGCTGAACGAACTGCCGAAGCACAGCGCCAAGCCGCATTATTAGCGCAACAACAAGAGGCACAGCGCCAAGCTGAGTTATTAGCTCAACGTCAAGCTGCTATCAAAGCGGAACAAGAGCGTATTGCCGCTCAACAAGCTGAGGCTCAACGCCAAGCAGCTCTAAGAGCTGAGCAAGAACGTATTGCTGCTGAGCAAGCTGAACAAGCTCGTATCGCAGAAGCTCAACGTCAAGCAGCAGAACAAGAACGTCTTCGTATCCAAGAAGAACAACGCCGTATTGCAGCGCAACAACAAGCGGAACAACAACGGTTAGCGGCTCAACAGGCTGAAGCTCAACGCCAGGCTGCTTTAAAAGCTGAGCAAGAGCGTATCGCTGCTGAGCAAGCTGAAGCTCAACGCCAAGCTGCTATCCAAGCTGAACAGCAACGCTTAGCAGCTCAACAAGCTGAGGCTCAACGTCAAGCTGCTTTAAAAGCTGAGCAAGATCGTATCGCTGCTGAGCAAGCTGAGGCTCAACGTCAAGCAGCTTTAAAAGCGGAACAAGATCGTATCGCTGCTCAACAAGCTGAAGCTCAACGTCAAGCAGCTTTGCAAGCGGAACAACAACGTATCGCTGCCGAGCAAGCTGAGGCTCAACGCCAAGCGGCGCTTAAAGCTGAACAAGAACGCATTGCAGCAGAGCAAGCTGAAGCTCAACGTCAAGCGGCTTTGCAAGCCGAACAACAACGTATCGCTGCAGAGCAAGCTGAGGCTCAACGCCAAGCGGCTTTGCAAGCTGAACAACAACGTATTGCTGCTGAACAAGCTGCTCGCCAACGTGCAGAAGCTGCTGCTAAAGCTGAGGCAGAACGTCAAGCGGCTATTAAAGCTGAACAAGAGCGTATCGCAGCAGAGCAAGCTGAGGCTCAACGCCAAGCGACACTCAAAGCTGAACAAGAACGTATTGCTGCCGAACAAGCTATAGCTGAACGTGAAGCAGCACGCAAAGCTGAACAAGATCGCATTGCAGCACAACAAGCAGAAATGGCTAGACAAGCGGCAATTAAAGAAGAACAAGAACGTTTAGCTGCTGAGCAATTAGCAAAAGAAGAAGCTGAATCCGCTGCTAAAGCTCAAGCTGAAGCAGAAGCTAAAGCTAAAGCTCAATCTGAAGCTGCCGCTAAAGCTCAGGCTGAAGAAGAAGCTAAAGCTGAAGCAGAAGCTAAAGCACAAGCCGAAGCTGAGGCAAACGCTAAAGCTCAAGCTGAGGCAAAAGCTAAAGCTCAAGAAAATAAATTACCTCAATCTTATGTAGATGCTCGTAATGAAGCTTCCACAAAAGGTGCTGGTGTAGCGGAAGAAAAAAATATTCTTTCTCAACCAATGGAACCGCCATTGCAAGCCGATACATCTGCTAAGATTAGCCTTGCTTTCGACGTGAAAAATTACGAATCCATGTCTTCTACAGTAGATAATAAGGAAATCAAATATCGCGCCTTCGAATATATCCCTTACGTGGCTAATCCAATCGATATCGATCAACAGTACATGAACATTTATGTACCAGAAGAATACTTCAACAATGGCACTATAAACGGTTACAATACGCAAACAGCCCCTATCTTCATGCCAAATGCTGTAGGTGGTTATATGCCAAGCCAAGCTATGACTCCAAAAGTAGAAAATGGCAAACCTAATAGTGTTCTTTACGCATTATCCCGTGGCTATGTAGTAGCTTCCCCGGCTACCCGTGGTCGTACAAATAAAGCATCCGATGGCAACTTTATCGGTAAAGCGCCTGCAGTTATTGTTGACTTACAAGCTGCTACAGCATACTTACATGCTAACGATTCCACAATGCCAGGCAATGCAAATCGTATCATCACTAATGGTACAAGTGCTGGTGGTGCTGTATCCTTATTGCAAGGTGCCACTGGTAACAACTCTGACTTCCAACCATATTTACAAGCATTAGGTGCTGCTACCGCGGCAACCAATGTATATGCAGTTTCTGCATATGCACCTATTACAAACCTTGATGCGGCTGATATGGCCTATGAATGGAGTTATAAAGGTATTACATCTTTCAATAAAGTAACGATGGGCCAAGGTGAATTGCCTCAAGCCAACGTAGGTGGTAATACAGCTCCTCCGCAACGTACAATACAACGTGTAAACTTGAATGCTGATGATGTAGCATACTCTAACTTACTAAGTGAACACTTCCCAGAATACGTAAACAATTTACAATTGCATGACTCTATGGGACGTGTATTGAAACTAGATAAGAATGGCAATGGTACTTTCAAAAATTATGTAAAAGCATTCATCATCGATGCAGCAAATAAAGCACAAGCTAAAGGTACTGATTTATCTAAACATACATACCTTGTACGAGATAATAAAACAGGCGCTATTAAAGATATTAACTGGGAGGCTTATAATCAATTTGTAAGTCGTTCTAAAGCACCAGGTGCATTCGACTCCCGTTCTAATGACTCTGGCGAGAATAGCCTATTCGGTACAAGTGCTACAGATAATAATCACTTTACAATTACTGCTGCATTACACGATACAACACCTAACCAAGATGTATACGTAGAAAATGCTAAAATCGTTACTATGATGAACCCAATGAACTATCTCGGTTCTCCAGCAGCGACAAATGCACGCTACTATCGTATCCGCTATGGTACAGCTGATAGCAATACATCCGTAGCCATCCCATTGATCGTAGGTACACGTGCTCAAAACCTTGGGTACAACGTAGATATGGCAACACCATTTGATGTAGACCATTCTGGTGACTACGATTTAGACGAATTATTCAACTGGATGGACAATATCGTTAAAAACGGTAGATAATAACAACTAAATACATACCATAACAAAAAAGGAGCTACCTAGTAGCTCCTTTTTCTTTATGCCAAATTAAATATCTCTAAAATAAAGCTCCAGTATGTTAAGCACAAAAAAGCCCCTCTACCGAGGGGCTTTGCTATATTAGGAAAGCATATTCACAGCTTTCACCAATCATATTCTATTATACTTCTGGGAATAATGCAGTGGACAAGTAGCGTTCACCTGTATCAGGAAGAATTACTACGATGTTTTTACCTTTATTTTCAGGACGTTTAGCCAATTCTTGAGCAGCCCAAAGAGCAGCACCAGAGGAAATACCAACTAAGATACCTTCTGTATGTCCAAATGCTTGAGATGTAGCGAATGCATCATCATTAGTTACTTGGATTACTTCATCGTAAATATTAGTATCCAAAGTATCAGGAATGAAGCCAGCGCCTAAGCCTTGGATTTTGTGAGGACCAGGTTTGCCATTGGACAATACTGGGGAATCAGTTGGTTCAACAGCCACAATTTTTACGTCAGGGTTTTGTTCTTTTAAATAACGACCTGCACCAGTCAAAGTACCGCCTGTACCAACACCAGCTACGTAGATATCTACTGTACCATCTGTATCTTGCCAGATTTCAGGACCAGTTGTTTTATAGTGAATTGCTGGGTTTGCTTGATTTACGAATTGACCCGCCTCGATGGCACCAGCTGTAGCTGTTACGATTTCTTTAGCTTTTGCAATAGCACCTTTCATGCCAAGAGAGCCATCAGTCAACACGAGTTGAGCACCATAGCCAAGCATCAATTTACGGCGTTCGATGGACATTGTTTCTGGCATTACGATTACAACTTTATAGCCAAGAGCAGCACCAACAGCGGATAAACCGATACCAGTATTACCAGATGTAGCTTCTACGATTGTACCACCTGGTTGTAATTCACCAGATTCAACAGCTGCTTGAATAATTGCTGCAGCAATACGGTCTTTTACAGAGCCACCTGGATTAAAGTATTCCAATTTAGCAAAAATATTTGCATCTGCGCCATATTTTTTACCAAAACGTGTAGCTGCCAACAAAGGTGTTTTACCAATTAATTCAACGAAAGATTTTGCAATATTAGACATAATAGTCACTCCTTATTAAATAGAACCATCCCAATTGTCATATTTTGTATCAAGTTTAGCGTAAGTTCCATCAATTACATCTTGAAGAGTTACGTTTTCTAGATAATCATGAATATAGTTTTGTAATCCTGCCCAGAAACCAACAGTTCTTTCATTGATTACTGTATCAGTACTCACCCCTTCATCAAGAGTGGAGATGATAGCCATGGATTCTTCCGTGGCAAGCAAAATTTCAATAATAGTGTACTCTTTAGGGCTTTTAGATAAGCGATAGCCTCCGTATTTACCACGAATACTATCCACTAGGTTAGCGGCACCCAAACGAGCCACAATACCCTCAAGGTATTTCTCAGATATACCTTGTCGTTCTGCAACGGATCGCAAGGAAACCGGTTTATCCTGACCTTGCTCTGCTAAATCGATGAGAACCATCAATGCATAGCGACCTTTTGTGGAAATCCTCATATATCTTGCCTCTCTTTATAAAAGTTAGTGCTAACACACCCCATGTTATAAAACACTCATCCTACTTCATTTATAAAACCTTGTATATCAATAGGAATTAATTTCATTATAGACCACTAAATTCAAAAATGCAAGAACTTATTTCCTACTTTTACAAAGGGATATTTAAAACCCTTATATTTATTGGTCTAAGCCTATATTATTGATTTATTTTATTCTATTATTAGACTAGCAATCACACATATCGATACATTAACTATTTTACATAACACAAAAGGACCAGCCCGAAGGCCAGTCCTTTTGCGTATAGTTTGTAGTTTGTTATATGAGGTTTACCATGATGAATTGGAGAGGGTTCATCTGGTATTGGGACTTACCGTATCGTCAGGAAAACGATGCGCGCCCGTGTTTATGTCATTTGAGGAGTTGTCTAGATTACTCTAGCATTTAAGTATAAGTTTCTTAATTAGATTTTACCTACAAGATCAAGACCTGGTTTCAAAGTGTCTTTACCTGGTTTCCAACGTGCAGGGCACACTTGATCGCCATGTTTAGCTACGAATTGAGCAGCTTGTACTTTACGAACCAATTCTTCAGCGGAACGGCCGATACCCATATCATGAATTTCTGCTGTACGCACGAAGCCTTCTGGATCTACTACGAATGTACCACGGTAAGCCATAGCAGATTCTTCTTGGAATACATCGAAGAAATCAGCCAATTCATGTTTTTTGTCAGCTAACATGTAATACTCGATCTTATTGATGCTTGGAGAAGCATCAGACCATGCTTTGTGAACGAATTCGGAATCACAAGATACGGAGTAAACTTCGCAACCCAATTCTTTCAACTCTGCATAGGAGTTTTGTACGTCTTCCAACTCAGTAGGGCATACGAATGTGAAGTCTGCTGGATAGAATACGAATACAGACCATTTACCCAACACGTCTGCAGTGCTAACTTTTACCAATTCAGGTTTTTTGAAAGCATCAAGTGTAAATTCAGGAAGTTGTTTACCAATAATAGACATGTTATGTCCTCCTTATTTGAGTTCCATATTTAACGAATATATTTACATTGGTGTACTTAGCACCATATTTATATCTATCTTTGTCTATATAATAACAAATATCATTCAATATTGCAAGCGTTATTTTTAAATTTATCGATATATTTTTCCAACTTTTTTCGATGTAAGCAAAAAAAGAAGAAAGATGCTCATTTCTGAGCATCTTTCTTCTTTTTACGAACTACAATAGATTTACTGCTTACAGTAGAATGATCAAAAGCAATTAAACCCGCTATGTTAGCAAGCCCTCTCCGTGCTATGTGACCAGTTGTAGATTGTTCTTTTCCCGATTTACCATATATAAACTGCTCTAGTTTGAGTGCAGCTAATATAAATAAACCTATAATAGATAAAACAGATCCCATCGTTTTAATCTATTTCTTAAGTTCTAAGATTGCATCTACGAAACCACGGAATAATGGGTGTGCATTATTTGGACGAGACTTAAGTTCTGGATGCGCTTGTGTACCAATGAAGAATGGATGATTTTTTACTTCAATACTTTCAACAAGACGGCCATCTGGAGATGTACCAGAAATCACAAGACCTGCATCGGTCAATTGTTGACGGTATTCATTGTTGAACTCATAGCGATGACGATGACGTTCATAAATCAAATCTTCACCATAAGCTTCATGAGTTTTTGTACCTGCTTCTACTTTACAAGGATAAATACCAAGACGCATTGTACCGCCTTTTTTATCTACATCAACTTGATCACTCATCAAGTCGATTACTTTGTATTTAGCATTTTCGTCGAATTCGCTAGATGTAGCACCTTCCATGCCACATACGTTACGAGCAAATTCCATTACTGCAGATTGCATGCCAAGGCATAGGCCAAGATATGGAATATTGTTTTCACGAGCGTATTGGATTGTGCGGATTTTACCTTCTACACCACGGGAACCAAAGCCACCAGGCACGATGATACCTTCAACACCTTCAAATACCTCTTTAGGATCTACAGATGTATCATCAAGTTCTTCGGAGTCAATCCAACGAATATTCACTTTAGTACCCGTAGCAATACCAGCATGATCTAGAGCTTCAACTACGGATAAATACGCATCATGTAATGCTACATATTTACCAACGATAGCAACTGTAATGTCTTTACTAGGGTTCAAGATTTTATGAACCATTTCTTTCCATTCAGTCATATCGCAAGGGCGTTCTTCAAGGCCTAATTTTTTGATAACAATATCATCAAGACCTTGATCTTGCATCATCAATGGCACTTCATAGATGGAGCTGCAAGTTTGGTTTTCAATAACTGCTTCTGGTTCTACGTCGCAGAACAAAGCAAGTTTTTCTTTCATTTCATCAGAAATGTGTTTTTCGCTGCGGCATACCAAGATATCTGGCTGAATACCAATGCTGCGCAATTCTTTTACGCTGTGTTGTGTAGGTTTAGTTTTCAACTCGCCTGCTGCATTGATATAAGGCACCAATGTTACGTGAATGTAAAGTACATCATTACGACCTACATCTTTTTTCACTTGGCGGATAGCTTCCATGAATGGCAAGCTTTCAATATCACCTACAGTACCGCCGATTTCAGTGATAACTACATCTGCGTTATCCTCTTTACCTACGCGGTATACGTTTTGTTTGATTTCATTTGTAATATGTGGAATTACTTGTACAGTGCTGCCCAAGTAATCACCTTTACGTTCTTTATTGATTACAGACCAGTACACTTTACCTGCTGTAATGTTGGAACGTTTACTAAGGTTAATATCGATAAAGCGTTCATAATGGCCTAAATCAAGGTCAGTTTCAGCGCCGTCATCTGTTACGAATACTTCACCGTGTTGGTAAGGGCTCATCGTACCAGGGTCGATATTAATGTATGGGTCAAATTTTTGAATCGTTACATTGAAACCGCGGTTTTTAAGCAAGCGACCCAAGGATGCTGCTGTAATCCCTTTACCAAGAGAAGAAACAACGCCGCCAGTTACGAAAATATACTTAGTTGCCATGATGCCTCCCACCTATTACATTTTTTCCG
>OGJY01004414.1_pt1 | contig 10128 bp, 8 predicted proteins | sample 1572231 | NCBI WGS metagenome assembly OGJY01 (sample SAMEA2582121, study PRJEB24529) | metagenome | biome: Human gut stool | place: China | collected 2011
CGCCCCGCCGCCGTATGTTCCACTCGTTTTCCGCTCCTCATGATACCATAAAAAAGAAGGATTTGCAAGTAGGAGCCTTTTTTGATATAATATCTTATACATTTTTATGTTTTTTGCGCAGGAGGTGGGGGTGCATATGTGGCTGTTTTTTACGGTGCCCGATACGCTGCAGACCCAAAACGGAATGCTTCTGCGCAATTTTCTGCGCCAGTGTGCCGTCTCCACCGACCTTGCCCGTGCAGTCAAGTTCCGGGGCAGCGGCTTTTTTGCGGATGGAGAGCCTGTCCTTGCCAACCGCAGGGTGTACCCGGGGCAGACGGTCAGCTTTGAGCTGCCGCCGGAAGGGGAAGGCGTGGCCCCGCAGCCGGAGATCCCGGTAAACGTGGTCTATGAGGATGCATTTGCGGTGGTGCTGGAAAAGCCGCCCCATCTGGCCGTGCATCCCACCCTGAACTACCCCTACGATACCCTTGCCAACGGGTATGCGGCATGGGCTGCGCAGCAGGGCATCAGCCCGGTGTTCCGCCCGGTGAACCGCATCGATAAGGACACCAGCGGCCTTGTTCTGGCTGCAAAGCACGCCTACGCTGCGCCGCTGCTGGCCCGGAATGTGGAAAAACTCTACTATGCCGTTGTGGAGGGAGAGCTGCCGCTGGGTCCGGGCGTGATCGACGCGCCCATTGGCCGCCAGGCGGAGAGCATCATTGGCCGCTGCGTGACCCCGGACGGCAAGCCCAGCCGCACCGAGTATACCATATTAAAGGCAGAAAACGGCCTGAGCCTTGCAGCCTGTGTGCCGGTAACGGGCCGCACCCATCAGATCCGGGTGCATTTTGCGTCCATCGGCCACCCGCTGGCTGGGGATGACCTTTACGGCGGGAGCCGGGAGCGCATTGGACGGCAGGCGCTGCACTGCGCAAGGCAGAGCTTCCGGGTGCCGGTGTACACCCCGGTGGAGGGCGGAATCCGGGTGGAATGCCCGGCGAATGGAAATAACTGGAAGACTGTTGCGGCAGAAAGCCCGATGCCGCAGGATATGAAACAGCTTTTTGGTGAAAAGTAAGTGAAAGAACCGCCCAAATTTTGTGACAATGCTTGTTTCAAAGACGGCAGGGTGTATAATAAAATAAGAATGTTGTGCGCATGAGCCTGCTGGAAAGGGCATGTGCGCCCAAGACCGCCGCCGTCTTATCCCGGCACCGTGTGTGCATTGGCGGCAAGGAAGGAGAAAAACCTTTTGATCGAAGACAAGACAAAGGAGCAGCAGCCCGCTTCACCGGTAAAACCGAAACGCGGCCAGAGGCTGCGCTCCCTTTGGGCACAGCTGCAATGCATGGGGCTTTTGCACCGGCACCGGCTGCGCCGTAAAACCCAGAATCATATGAATGATTTTGGCAGAAAGCTTGCCCAGAATTCTGCCGTGCCAGTCATCGGGGAGACGCTGTATGCACTGGGCTATTCTACAGAGTATGTATTCGTCCGCGTTGGGCGCGGCCTGCGCAGCGGTTGGCTGTGGCTGTGGCAGGCATTTACGACACTGCTGGCAAATGCTGCGGCAATGGCGTTCCCGGGGGCAGCGCAGATGTTCCGGGACCTGTTCGGCCCGATCTGGCTGTTCTTCCGGGGCTGCGGTTCGCTGCTGGTGCACGCCCAACGGGTGCGGAAAGAAAAAGGCTTTGCCGCAGCCTGCAAAGCCAGCGTACATTATCTGGCCAGCGGCGTGCGCCGCAACCTGAAAACACTGCCGCGCATGGCCATGTATGTGCTGCCGGTGTGCGCACTGGCCGTTATGGTGACCGTGTTCAACCATACCGTCCGCCAGCCTTATGCGCTGGAGGTGCAGGTGAACGGCCAGACCGTCGGCTATGTGGCCAATGAGGATGTGTTCAACTCGGCCCGCGAGGCGGTGCAGGAGCGTATCAACTACGCAGACACCGACCATGCAAAGTGGACCGTGGAGCCTACCTACACCGTTACCGTGGCCCACAAGACCATGGATGAAAACGAGATGGCGGACGCGATCCTGAAGAGCGCCAGCGACGAGATCAGCGAGGGCACGGCCCTGTATCTGGATGGTGAGCTGACCGCAGTGTGCAGCGATGGTGCCAGCCTGCAGAGCTACCTGAGCAGCCTGCTGGAACCCTATGAGGACCCTGAGAACTCCAACGTGACCGTGGGCTTCAACAAGGAAGTCACGCTGGAAAACGGCATCTACTTCAACGACAGCTTTCAGGACGAAGCGGATGTGGAAAAGGAACTTTCCGGTGTGCAGCAGCAGGAAAAGATCTACACAGTGGGCGCAGGTGACACGCTATGGAGCATCGCCCAGAAAAACGACCTGACCTTCCGTGAGCTGTGCGAGCTGAACCCCAGCTTCAAAGGCGCACAGCTGAATGAAAAATCCAACATTCAGGCCGGTGATGAGCTGATCGTGACCAAGCAGGAAGCTACGCTGGAAGTGCGCATCACCAAGGTGGAGACCTGGCAGGAGGAGATCCCCTATACCACCGAGACCACCACCTCCAACGAGTACACGGTGGGTACCAAGAAAACGGTGCAGAACGGTGTGAACGGCCTGCGTCAGATCACGGCGCAGCGTGTTTATAACACCGATGGCATCCAGCTTTCCCAGAAGATCCTGAGCACGGAAGTGGTGCAGGAGCCTGTCACGGAAAAGATCGTGAAGGGCACCAAAAAGGTGACCAGCAGCACCAGCTACATCACCGGCAGCGGTCAGTTCATCTGGCCGGTGCCCGGCTACCGGAACTGCTCGCGCTGGTACGGCGGCAGCCACAAGGGCGTGGATATCTGCGCCGCCGCCGGTACGCCCATTTACGCTTCGGCAGGCGGTACGGTGACCAAGGCCGGCTATAACCGCGCCGGTGCGGGTACAGGCTACGGCAACTCCATCATCATCAGCCACGGCAACGGCTACACCACCTTGTACGCCCACTGCCTGTCGCTGGTGGTGCACGCCGGTCAGTCGGTCAAGCAGGGTCAGCTCATCGGCTATGTGGGCAGCACCGGACGTTCCAGCGGCAACCACTGCCACTTCGAGATCCGGCGCAACGGCTCTTACATCGCACCGCAGAACGTGTTCAACCGCAGCAAATATCGGTAAATAGCAGCAAGGGCTTTTCCGCAGGGGGAAAGCCCCTCTGCAGTATCATGAATAAAAAGGAGAGATCATCTATGTCTACCCCTCACATCAGCGCAGAAATGGGCGATTTCGCCAAGACAGTCCTTATGCCGGGTGACCCCCTGCGTGCCAAATTTATTGCCGACACCTTTTTGCAGGATGTCCGGCAGGTGACTGGCGTGCGCGGGATGCTGGGCTTTACCGGCACCTACGAAGGCCGCCCCATCAGCGTGATGGGCAGCGGTATGGGTATGCCCTCCATCGGCATCTACTCCTACGAGCTGTTCAACTTCTACGGCGTGGAAAATATCGTCCGCATCGGTTCTGCTGGCAGCTATACCGAGAAGGCCAAGCTGTTCGACACCGTGCTGGCCACCGGCGCTGTGAGCGAGAGCAACTACGCCCGGGTGCAGAGCGGCTTTACTGGAAACATCACCCTGCCCAGCGCAGCCCTGAACGAAAAGCTGCGTGCCTCCGCTGCAAAGCAGGGCATTCCCCTGATCGAGGGCAACATCCATTCCTCGGATGTGTTCTACCGTCAGCCCTCGGACGCAAAGCCCACCTACTGGGAAAAGCTGCGGGACGAGGACGGCTGCCTGTGCGTGGAGATGGAAAGCTTTGCCCTGTTTGCCAACGCGCAGGTGCTGGGCAAGAATGCCGCCTGCCTGCTGACCATCTCGGACAGCTTTGTGGCCCCCGGCATCACCACCGCCGAGGAGCGCCAGAAGAGCTTTACCGACATGATGAAGGTCGCTCTGGGCGCAGAGTACTGATCGTATAACTTTCCAGCGCGGCTGCCGCCCCAAGGCACAGCCGCGCTGTTTTTGCCCGTAAAAGGAGGAGACAGCATGACAAAACTGACCATGGAAGAAAAACAGCAGCTGATCCGCATGGCACTGGCCGCGCGGGAAAAGGCCTATGCGCCTTACAGCGATTTTATGGTAGGCGCTGCACTGCGCGCTGCGGATGGTCGCATCTTTACCGGCTGCAACGTGGAGAACGCCGCCTTTACTCCCACCAGCTGCGCCGAGCGCACCGCTCTGTTCAAGGCGGTGGCGGAAGGTGTGACCGCGTTTACGGATATCGCGGTGGTGGGCAGCCGCCGGGGCGAAGTGAACCGCCAGATCACCTCGCCCTGCGGGGTGTGCCGCCAAGCACTATTCGAGTTTGGCGGGCCGGAGCTGAATGTCATTATGGCAAAGACCCCGGAGGATTTCATTGAGCGCAGCATGGACGAGCTGCTGCCCTTCGGCTTTGGCCCCTCCAACGTGGCGGGCAACAGCGCCGTGGAAGGAAAGTAACTGTCTTTCTGTGAAAAACAGCGCAAGCAGGGGAAATTTGGTGAATAAGCATTACTTTTTTATAAATTATACAAGGGATTTGTAAAGAATTTGTAATCGGAAATTGCTTGCATCTGTCACTTCCACCCGCTATACTTGAGCCAGTAGATGTGCCAGAGTGCACATTTCATTCATTTGACGCAATTTTTTAAAATAAAAGGAGAGTTTCTTATGAAGATTTCTCGTCGTAACTTTCTGGCTGTGGCCGGTGCTGCTGCCGCTGCCGCTGCTCTGACCGCCTGCGGCGGTTCCTCCGCTTCCTCTACCAGCACTGCTTCTTCCGCAGCTGCCAGCTCTGCCGCCGCTTCCGGCGCAGCAGACGGCGCTGAGAAGATCGCTAAGGTCGCTCTGACCTGCGATACTGGCACGATCGATGATGAGAGCTTCAACCAGGCTTGCTGGGCTGCTGTTTCCAGCTACATGGGCGACAACTGCCAGTACTACATCCCCGATTCCGATGCTTCCGATGAGGATCGCGAGACCATGATCCGTCAGGCTGTCAACGACGGCGCCGACGTTATCGTCTGCGTTGGCTACCTGTACGGCGCATCTCTGGCATGGGCTGCTGAGCAGTACCCCGACATCAAGTTCATCGCTATCGATGTGACCCAGGGCGATATCGGCACCGACAGCATCCCCGCCAACTGCTACTGCATCACCTTCAAGGAGGAGCAGGCAGGTTATCTGGCAGGCTACGCCGTTGTTAAGGACGGCTACACCAAGCTGGGCTTCCTGGGCGGCATGGCTGTGCCCGCCGTTATCCGTTACGGCTACGGCTATGTGCAGGGCGCTGACGCTGCTGCAAAGGAGCTGGGCACCAACATTGATATCAACTACTTCTACGGCGGCCAGTTCTACGGCGATGCCAACATCACCTCCCGTATGGAGGGCTGGTATGCCAACGGCACTCAGATCGTCTTTGCCTGCGGCGGCGGCATCTACACTTCCGCTGTCGAGGCTGCTCTGAAGAACAACGGCTACGTTGTGGGTGTTGACGTTGACCAGAACTACATCGGTGTCAACGGCGTGGCAAAGGACGGCTACGCATACAACCCGTTCATCACCTCCGCTATGAAGGGTCTGTCTGAGTCTGTCAGCACCGCTCTGGGCGACATCGAGGCCGGCGAGTGGAGCAACATCGCTGCTACCAACGGCAACTTCGGCCTGGAGGACGGCGACTACGTTGGTCTGCCCACTGCCGATGACAGCTGGAACTTCAAGACCTTCACCAAGGACGAGTACGAGACTCTGAAGACCAAGATCGCTTCCGGCGAGCTTGTTGTGGATAACAGCTCCGACGACGCTACCAAGCCCACCGTCAGCGAGTTCACCAAGGTCAACTACATCCAGTAATCGCTTTCCCGGAATTACTCCCGTGAATAGGGGCGGGGTGCTCATGCAGGGGCACCCCGCCCTTTTTGTATGCCTGTGTGGGAGAATCAGGTAGGAAATCGTGCAGACTATACAAAAGTAATACTTTTGCTTGTGCTTTTTGACAAAAAATCAAAAAGCCGTGTGCAAACTGCAAAAAATCAGGTATAATGGTTTGTAGTATAGAAAAGGTGTCGTTACGGCACGAAAGGAGAGTGAGCAGATTGGCAGAGGATTATGTGATCGAGATGCTCCACATTACCAAGGAATTCCCCGGTATCAAGGCAAACGATGATATCACCCTGCAGCTGCGCAAGGGCGAGGTACACGCCCTTCTGGGCGAGAATGGCGCGGGCAAAAGTACGCTGATGAGCGTGCTGTTCGGCCTGTATCAGCCAGAACAGGGCAAGATCCTGAAAAACGGCAAGGAGGTTGCCATCCGCAACCCCAACGATGCCAACGCACTGGGCATCGGCATGGTGCACCAGCATTTCAAGCTGGTGGAATGCTTCAGCGTGCTGGACAACATCATTCTGGGCGTGGAGCCCAACAAGATGGGCTTTTTGCAGAAGGCCGAGGCACGCAAAAAGGTGATGGCGCTGAGCGAAAAGTACGGTCTGCGGGTGGATCCGGACGCCCTGATCAGCGATATCTCGGTGGGTATGCAGCAGCGCGTGGAGATCCTGAAGATGCTGTACCGCGACAACGAGATCCTGATCTTTGACGAACCCACCGCTGTGCTGACCCCGCAGGAGATCGACGAGCTGATGGAGATCATGCGCGGGTTCAAAAAGGAGGGCAAGTCCATCCTTTTCATCACCCATAAGCTCAACGAGATCATGGCTGTGGCCGACCGCTGCACCGTGCTGCGCAAGGGCAAATATATGGGCACGGTGGATATCAAGGGCACCACCAAGGAAGAGCTTTCCCGCCGCATGGTGGGCCGTGACGTGCAGCTGCAGGTGGAAAAGCAGCCCGCGCACCCCGGCGAGACCGTGCTGGACGTGGAGAACGTTACCATCCACAATGACCAGCGCAAGAAGGATGTGGTAAAAGATGTGTCCTTCAAGGTGCACGCAGGCGAGATCGTCTGTCTGGCGGGCATCGAGGGCAACGGCCAGACCGAGTTCATCTACGGCTTGACCGGCCTGAGCAAGCTGTCTAGCGGCAAGCTTACGCTGGACGGCAAGGATATCACCCACGAGAGCATCCGCCAGCGCTCCAAGGACGGCATGGGTCACATCCCGGAGGACCGCCACAAGCACGGTCTGGTGCTGGATTTCAGTCTGGAAAACAACATCGTGCTGCAGCGCTACTGGCAGCCGGAGTTCCAGAAGAACGGCTTCATCCGCAGCGAGAAGGTGCGGGAGTATTCCGACCGGCTGATCGAGCAGTACGACGTGCGCAGCGGTCAGGGAAGTGCCACCATCGTGCGCAGCATGTCCGGCGGCAACCAGCAGAAGGCCATCATCGCCCGCGAGATCGACAAAGACCCCAAGCTGCTGGTGGCCGTGCAGCCCACCCGCGGCCTGGATGTCGGCGCCATCGAATACATCCACCGCCAGATCGTGGCCCAGCGCGATAAGGGCAAGGCCGTGCTTCTGGTCAGTTTGGAACTGGACGAGGTCATGAACCTGTCCGACCGCATCCTTGTCATGTACGAGGGCGAGGTCGTGGGCGAATTCGATCCCAAGACCACCACCGTGCAGGAACTGGGCCTGTATATGGCAGGCGCGCGCAAGCAGGGAAAGGAGAGCAAGTAACAGATGAAAAACAAAAAACTTTCCCGCAGCAATCTGAACAGCTCCATCACGAGCGTTCTGGCCGCGCTGCTGTGCATCGTGATCGGCATGGCCGTCGGTTTCCTGGTGCTGCTGGCCATCAACCCGGCCCACGCCTGGGGCGACGGTTTCGTCCGCATCGTCAAGGGCGGCTTCTACGATGCCCCCTACGGCGTCGGCAAGGAGCTGGCCAATGCGGCACCCCTTATCATGACCGGCCTTTCGGTCGGCTTTGCCTTCAAGACCGGCCTGTTCAACATCGGTGCGGCCGGTCAGTATACGCTGGGCGCTTACGGTGCTCTCTACTGCGCCATCATGCTCAAGCTGCCCTGGTTCGTCTGCCTGCTGGTTGCGGCGGTTCTGGGCGGCCTCTGGGGCGCGATCCCCGGCTTCTTCAAGGCTTATTTCAACATCAACGAGGTCATCACCTCCATCATGTTCAACTGGATCGGCCTCTACCTCGTCAATGAGCTGGTCTACCAGAACGGCACCGGCCCCATGTACGATGTGCGCAACACGCGCACCCTGAACCTGGGCAAGAATGCAGATTTTGCGCAGTCCATCATCCCGGATTTCGGCCTGAACAAGCTGTTCCAGACCAACAGCACCACCATCGCCATCTTCCTGGCGGCGGTCGTGGCGGTCCTGGTCTGGGTCGTGCTGAACAAGACCACCTTCGGCTATGAGCTGAAGGCCGTCGGCCTGAACAAGAGCGCTGCCCGCTATGCCGGCATCAACGAGAAGAAGAACATCATCCTCTCCATGGCCATTGCCGGTGCGCTGGCCGGTTTTGGTGCGGGCCTGTTCTATCTGTCCAACGTGGGCCAGTGGAACCCGCTGAACTCCACCAGCCTGCCTGCCATGGGCTTCAACGGCATTTCCGTTGCCCTGCTGGCAAGCTCCAACCCCATCGGCACCATCTTCTCGGCCATCTTCATCTCCCACATCTCGGTGGGCGGCACCTTCCTTTCCACCAAGTATTACCCCACCGAGATCGCAGACCTCATCAGTGGTATCATCATCTATCTGTGCGCATTCTCCATGCTCTTCCGCGGCAAGATCCAGAAGCTGCTGTTCAAGAACGCGGACAAGACCAACGTGAACGCAGAGCCTGCCCCGGCGGAAAAGGCCAACGCGAAGAAGGAGGGCAAGTAAGATGCTGCTTTTGATCAAATATACTCTGCTGTATGGCATCGTTCTGATGCTGGTGGCGCTGGGCGGCATGTTCAGTGAGCACTCCGGCATCATCAACATCGCACTGGAAGGCATCATGGTCATCGGCGGCGTGGCGGGTGTGCTCACCCTGACCATGCTTCCGGCCGGTCTGTCGCCGTTCCTCACCGTGCTCATCTCGGTGCTGGTGGCTGCGCTGGCGGGCGTGGTGTACAGCCTGCTGCTGGCGTTCGCTTCCATCAACCTGAAAGCGGATCAGACCATCGGCGGCACGGCCCTGAACCTGCTGGCAACGGCCATCGCGGTGGTCATCGCCAAGTATTTCAGCGACAGCGGCAGTGCCAAGCTGAATTATTCCAACAAGCCCTTCCTGTTCAGCATCGGCGGGCTGGAGCTGAGCATCTTTGTCCCGCTGGGCATCGTGCTGCTCATCATCAGCTATGTGGTGTTGTACAAGACTCGCTTCGGCCTGCGTCTGCGGGCCTGCGGTGAGCACCCCCAGGCAGCCGACTCGGTGGGCATCAACGTCTATAAGATGCGCTATGCCGGTGTGCTCATCTCCGGTGCGCTGGGTGCCATCGGCGGCATGGCCTACATCGTGCCGCCCGTCCAGACCTGGAACTTCGAGGTCGGCGTGGCCGGTGCAGGCTTCCTGGCCATGGCCGTTATGATCTTCGGCCAGTGGAAGCCGTTCAACATCTGCGCCGCCGCCATGTTCTTTGCGGTGTTCAAGAGCCTGGCCAACATCGCCGACTCCACCTTCCTGGCCCAGTTCCACTGGTCCAGCAACATCTACAACATGATGCCGTTCATCGCCTCGATGATCATTCTGGCGTTCACGTCGAAGAACAGCATGGCCCCCAAGGCCGAGGGCATCCCCTACGACAAGGGCTCCCGCTGATCCGTTCGCATCGCAACAATTCCACAGGGCGCAGCTGCTTTCGGGCGGCTGCGCCCATTTTCGTGGAAAACGAACAAATGCAGCTTGATTTTGCGGCAGGATTTGATATACTTGAGACAAGAATATTCGAGGAGTGTGACTTTATGCGCATTTATGATCTGATCGCCAAAAAGCGCGACGGCGGCACCCACACCCGTGAGGAGCTGGAAGCCATCGTCAACGGCTTCGTCAGCGGGGAAGTGGCCGACTACCAGATGGCCGCCTGGATGATGGCCGTCTACCTGCGCGGCATGACCGACGAAGAGACCGCCGAGCTGACCGATGTGATGGCCCACAGCGGCGTGATGGTAGACCTTTCGCCCATTCCCGGCATCAAGGTGGACAAGCACTCCACCGGCGGCGTGGGCGACAAGACCACGCTGG
>OGJY01004416.1_pt1 | contig 10109 bp, 7 predicted proteins | sample 1572231 | NCBI WGS metagenome assembly OGJY01 (sample SAMEA2582121, study PRJEB24529) | metagenome | biome: Human gut stool | place: China | collected 2011
ATTACAAGAAGAATTAGTAAATGAGGGAATATTACCTAAAGATTATGATTTTGAAGTTCATAAAAAATTAGTACCAATGCAACCAGGAGATGTACCAATAACTTATGCAGATGTAAGTGCATTAGAGAGAGATTTTAATTTTAAGCCTAAAACAAGTTTAAGAGAAGGATTAGGAAAATTTGTAAGATGGTATAGAGAATTCTATATAGAAAATAAAGGAGGTGAAAATATTGAAAAAAATTAAAAGTTTTCTAAAACAATTTTATTGGATAAGATTTTTCCATTTGTATTTGAGACAACTATATTTAAAAACTTTTTACTCTTCAACCAAAGCCAAAGAAAAATACATAAAGAAACAGTTTAAAAAACATTTAGGATATGAAATAGATTTTAACAAAGAGCCAGAAACATTTAATCAAAAGATACAATTTAGAAAGCTATATGATGATAATCCTTTATATTCTATCTGTGCAGATAAGTATAGAGTAAGGGAATATGTAAAAGAAAAGATAGGAGAAGAGTATTTAATTCCTTTATATTTAGTAACGGATAAACTAACAGAAGAACAATGGGATAAATTACCAAATTCCTTTGTAGCTAAAGCTAATCATGACAGTGGAACAGTAAAAATAATAAAAGATAAAAATAAAGTTGATAAAAAGAAAATAATCAAAGAGCTTAATATGAGTCTAAAATTTGATTATGGAATAATATCAATGGAAAAATATTATGGAGATATTCCTAGGAAAATTATAGTAGAAGAATATTTAGGAGATAATATACAAGATTATAAATTTCATCATTTTAGTATAATTGAAAATGATAAAATGTTTTTACAAATAGATGGAGATAGATTTATAGGACATAAAAGAAGTATATATGATGAGAATTTAGAAAAATTACCATTAAAATTTGTTTCAAAATATCCAAAGTTAGAAATGAATATGAAGGAACTAATAAATAAAGAAAAATTAGAAAAAATGAAAGAGATAGTTAAAAAATTGGGAGAAGATTTTAATTACAGTAGAATTGACTTATATTTGATAAATGAAAAAATTTATTTTGGAGAGATTACATTTTGTGCAGAGAGTGGATTTGGAGATTTTGAACCAGTAGAATGGGATTATAAATTTGGAAGTTATTGGAAAAAGAAGCTATGAAAATAAAAGAAATAAAAAGTTTAAAACATAATTTTCTGATGTATTTTATAAGAATGTTTGCTAATTTTGGGTTTACTCTTTTAATATTTCCATATGTTGCTAGAAAAATAGGAGTTGAAGGAATTGGAAGAGTTCAATATATAGAAACAGTAAACTCATATTTCCTTTTATTTATAAACTTGGGAATTTTAGGCTATGGGAAAAGGGAAATAGCTCAATATAGAGATGACTCTATAAAAATAAATAATATAGTTAATGAGTTGTTATCTATTTTATGTATTTCGACTTTAATAGGGAGTATATTTTACTTGATATTAATAATTTATACTAATAATAGTATAGATAAAATATTGTTAATTATTTATTCAATTATAATAGTGTTAAATTTGATTAACTTAGAATGGTTCTATATTGGAATTGAAAATCAAGAGTATATAACTAAGAGAAATTTATTGATAAAAATAGTTTCAGGAGTTTTAATTTTATTTTTGGTAAAAGATCAAAAAGATATTTATTTATATGCTGGAATTTTAGTATTAGCTACTGCAGGTTCAAATTTTTATAATTTTATAGAGTTAAAAAAATATATAAAACTAAAATTAGTAGGATTTAAGGAATATAAAAGGCATTTAAAGCCTTTATTTTATCTTTTCTCTTCATCACTTGCTTTAAGTCTATCGTATAACTTAGATTCGTTAATGATAAAAAATATAGTAGGAGATATAGAATTAGGTTATTATACTTTAGCATTGAAGTTTGGAAAATTACCATTAATAATAGGAAGTACTTTAATAGCTGTTTTGTCTCCTAGACTAAATAATTTATTAAGTCAAAGAAATAAAAAAGAATATTATAACATATGGAATAAGGGAATAAATACAATGTTTATTTTTTATATTCCTTGTCTTATAGGAATGTGGCTAATTTCAAAATCTTTAGTTCTAATTTTTGGTGGAGCTAAATTTTTACCAGCAGTAAAGATATTTAAAGTATTTTCAATTTATATCTTAATTATGGGATTTGCTGTATCTACTGGAGTAGCTTTAAGTACTCATAGAAGAGATAGAGAATATTTTATTTCAGTTATGTTAGGAAGTATTTTAAATGTACTATTTAATATAATATTTATTCCTAAGATAGGAGCGCTTGGAGCTGCAATAGCAACTTTAATAACAGAAGGAGTAGCAATAATAATAAGAATTTTATTATGTAGAGATATTTTTAAAGATATAAAGCTTTTAAATATTAATATGATGAAAATGTTAATTTCTTCAATAGTTATGGGTTTAATTGTATTTTATATAACTAAAGTTATAACAACTCCATTATTTCAAGTAATAATTTCAGGGGTAGTAGGAGGAATTATATATTTCATAGGTTTACTTTTATTAAAAGAGAATTTAACTTGTGAGGCTATTAATAAGTTAAAAGAAAAAATAATTTAGAGGAGAGTATAATTTATGAAAGTAACAAAAGCAGTCATACCAGCAGCAGGACTTGGGACTAGAGTATTACCAGCAACTAAGGCACAACCTAAAGAGATGTTGGTAATAGTAGATAAGCCATCACTACAATATATCATAGAAGAGCTAGTAGAATCTGGAATAAAAGATATAATCATAATTACTGGTAGAAATAAGAATAGTATTGAAGACCATTTTGATTACTCTTATGAATTAGAAGATACTCTTAAAAAAGATGGAAAAGATAAACTATTAGGAAAAGTAGAGAGCATATCATCTATGGCTAATATCTGTTATGTTAGACAAAATCATCCAAAGGGGTTAGGACATGCTATATTAAAAGCTAAATCTTTTGTAGGAGATGAGCCATTTGTAATAGCATTGGGAGATGATATAGTATACAATGATATACCAGTAGCTAAGCAACTAATAGATAACTATTCTAAATATCAATCTAGTATAGTAGGTTGTCAAGAGGTAAAAGAATCTGACGTATCTAAGTATGGAATAGTAAAACCATCTAAATCTTTAGATGAAAAAACTATAGAGATGGCAGATTTTATAGAGAAACCTAGTATAGAGGAAGCACCATCAAGACTTGCTTGTCTTGGAAGATATCTACTTACTCCAAAGATATTTGAATATTTAGAAAAAACAGAACCAGGAAAAGGTGGAGAGATACAACTTACAGATGCTATAGTGGCTATGATGAAAGATGGAGAGAAGGTATTAGCTTATAACTTTGATGGAAAAAGATATGATATAGGGAATAAGTTTGGACTGCTTAAAGCAAATATAGAGTTTGGACTAAGAAATGAAGAAACAAGAGAGGAACTATTAGAATATCTTAAAAATATCTAGGAGAAAGAAACTTATGTTTAAAATCAACCAAAATATATACAACAAAATAGGAGAGTTAGGTGTATATATCTACACCCTCTCTCTTTTTATATCCAAGTCTGGTGTGAGTATAGGACTAGGATTTTTACTACTAGCCTTTTTACTCTATCTTTTGAATAAAAGAAAAATAAATTTAACAACAGAGGAAAAATACATATTGGCTATTCTTATTCTACTACCAATATTTAGTCTTTTCTCGGCAGGGGGAACTCACTCTTTTCAAAGAGCCTTAGAAAAATCATATAGATATATTGGACTTTTCTTTATACCTTACTTTCTTTATAAGGATAGAGTTGTAAAAATAGTCTTATCACTTTTTTCCCTTAGTATAATAATATCTTTTATTAATGGAATTCTATACTATAAAAAACTTAAATGGAATTTTAATATAAGATTTCTTAGTTTTTCAAGTAATACCTTAGATGAAGCACATATACTAGCTATGGGGAGTATGTTAATTTTAGTAGCTATTGTCTACTATATCAAAGAGAGAAAATATATATTTACTTCATTATTTACATTTACCCTTATCTTAGCAATAGCAGCCTTAGTGATGACACAGGGAAGGGGAGCATGGTTAGGTTTTATAGCAGCTCTATTTGTTGTATTTTTTCTTCTGTTTAGAAATAAAAAGCTATTTGTCATAGTAACTATTCTATTATTTTTATCTGGGTATGGAGCTATAAATAGTAAGACTTTAGAAAATAATAAATATATCAAGAGAATAGAGAGTATAACCAATACAGAAGCAACATCTCCAAAGATAAGACTTCTTCTATGGGAAAGCTCAATAGATATGTTTAAAAACAACCTTCCCTTTGGAGTGGGAAGAGATAATGCTAGTAAGTATGCCTTAGAGTATATGGAGAAGAACAATAAATATGATGAGATGAAGCATAAATGGGCAAAGGCTCATCTTAAAGAGATAGCTGGCTCAGGTAATCTTCACAGTATGTACTTCACAACTCTAGCTGAGGAAGGAATACTAGCTTTTCCTTTTATAGGGATGTTTCTATTTATCCTATACAGACAATTTAGGTACTGTATAGCTAGAGAAAGAGATTTGAATTTCTATCTTGTAGTAGGTACAATGGGTATGCTTGTAGCCTTTTTAGTAGGTGGACTTACTGAGAATGTATGGAGAGAGATATGGAAATCCAATATGTTGGTATTCTCTTTAGGGCTATATCTATCAAGGGTAAAGAGTGAGAATTAGAGAGTTTAGGCTCTCTATTTTTTTTACACATATTATGGTATAATATATGAGAGAAGAAAGAAAAGAGAGGTGGAGATATGTTAAAGGGATTGCCAATAGGAGTAGAAGATTTTAAGAAAATAAGGGAAACAGACTGTTACTATATAGATAAAACTAAATTAATAGAAGATTTACTAATAGATAAGACAGAGGTAAAGCTTTTTTGTCGCCCAAGAAGATTTGGAAAGACTTTGAGTATGTCAACACTAAGATATTTTTTTGATATAAAGAATGGAGAGGGGAATAGGAAACTCTTTGATGGGCTATATATATCTAACTCTCCACTAATGTCAGAGCAGGGAAAATACCCAGTAATATTTATCAGTATGAAAGGAGTTACAGGTCATACTTGGAAATCAAGTTTTAGTGATATTAAATTAAAAATTAAAGAATTATTTAAAGATTATAGCTATTTAGTAGATAGTTTTGATAAATATGATAAGCTAGATTTTGAAAAATATATTTTAGGTATTGAAAGTTTGGAAGAGGCAGATTTAAAAAAATCATTACATATATTGACAAAGTTATTATGTAAATACTACAACCAAAAAGTAATTCTTTTAATAGATGAATACGACTCTCCAATTCTTTCAGCTGTTGAAAAAGGTTACTATACAGAGATGAAGGATTTTTTAAAAGCTTTTTATGGAGATGCTCTAAAGACTAATGAGTACTTACAGATGGGGGTACTAACTGGAATAATAAGGGTAACACAGGCAGGAATATTTTCAGACTTAAATAATATAGAGAACTACACAATATTAAAAAAATCTTACTCTCAATATTTTGGACTATTAGAAGCTGAGGTAGAGGAAGCCTTAAGATACTATGGAATAGAGTATAAGCTAGATGAGGTAAGAGCTTGGTATGATGGGTATAACTTTGCAGGAACAGAGGTATACAATCCACTAAGTATCTTAAAATATATCAAAGAAAAAGAGTTAGAATCATACTGGATAAATACCTCAGGAAATGCACTAATTATGGAGATAATAGCCAATAGTGATGATAGGGTAATCAAGGATTTAGAAAAACTCTTTGAAGAGAAAGAGTTAGAGACAGCAGTAGATTTAGAGCTAGATATGGGAAAAAGTTTGTTAGAGAGTGATATATGGAGCTTGATGTTGTCATCTGGATATCTGACAATAAAAGAGAAGATAGATAGAAAAAATTACATAATCAAAATACCTAATAAGGAGATAAGAACATTCTTTAAGGATGCTTTTATTAAGATGGTATTTAAAGGAACAAGATATGTAGAGGATGTAAAAAGAGCACTACTAACTAAAGATTTAGAATCCTTTGAGATAGCTTTTCAAAATATGGTACTAGAGAGCATAAGTTTCCACAATACTACTTTGAATATGAGAAAAGAGGAAGGTAAAGAAATAGATGAGCTAGCCTACTCAGAGGTACCATACCAAATGTTTATGTTGGGCTTTTTAACATCAATGCAGGATAAATTTTTTGTAACACCAGAACAGGAGAGTGGCTTAGGGAGAGCAGATATCTTACTAGAACCAAGGAATAAAAATGGAGTAGGATATATATTAGAGATAAAAGCTGCTAGAAAGAACAATAGAATAAGTAACTTGGCTAAGAGAGCTCATAAACAGATAGATAGTAAGATATATGAGACAGAGCTAAGAAAAAGAGGGGTAGTAGACATAGTAAAAATAGGGATAGCCTTTAGAGGAAAAGAGGTAGAGTTTCATTATGAATAGAGAGTTTAGGCTCTCTATTTTTTTTACACATATTATGATATAATATATGAGAGATAAAAGTAGAAGAGAGGTGTAGATATGTTAAAGGGATTACCAATAGGAAGAGAGGATTTTAAAGAGATAAGAGAAAATGATTTTTATTATGTAGATAAGACAAAATATATAGAGGAGTTATTACTAGATGGAACACAGGTAAAATTATTTTGTCGTCCAAGAAGATTTGGAAAGACTTTGAGTATGTCTACCTTAAGATATTTCTTTGATATAAAGAATGGAGAGGAGAATAGAAAACTCTTTGATGGGCTATATATATCTAACTCTCCACTGATGTCAGAACAGGGAAAATATCCAGTAATATTTATAACTATGAAAGGAGTTAGTAATTCTAATTTTAAAGAGGCTTTTGAAAGGATAGCAGATAAAGTTTCAACACTATATAGAAATTACACATTTTTGCTTGAGAAATTAGATGAATATGAGAAGGAAAAATTTAGTAGTATAGTAAGTGAGAACTGTAACTCTATTCAATTATCAAGTTCCCTTCGTTTTCTAACAGAACTTTTATACAAATACTACAATCAAAAAGTAATTCTTTTAATAGATGAGTATGACTCTCCAATTCTTTCAGCTGTAGAAAAAGGTTACTATACAGAGATGAAGGATTTCTTGAGAGCTTTTTATGGAGATGCATTAAAAACTAATGAGTACTTACAGATGGGAGTACTTACAGGAATAATAAGAGTAACACAGGCAGGAATATTTTCAGACTTAAATAATATAGAGAACTACACAATACTAAAAAAATCTTACTCTCAATATTTTGGATTACTTGAAGAGGAAGTAGAGGAAGCGTTAAAATACTATGGAATAGAGTATAAGCTAGATGAGGTAAGAGCTTGGTATGATGGGTATAACTTTGCAGGAACAGAGGTATACAATCCACTAAGTATCTTAAAATATATCAAAGAAAAAGAGTTAGAATCATACTGGATAAATACCTCAGGAAATGCACTAATTATGGAGATAATAGCCAATAGTGATGATAGGGTAATCAAGGATTTAGAAAAACTCTTTGAAGAGAAAGAGTTAGAGACAGCAGTAGATTTAGAGCTAGATATGGGAAAAAGTTTGTTAGAGAGTGATATATGGAGCTTGATGTTGTCATCTGGATATCTGACAATAAAAGAGAAGATAGATAGAAAAAATTACATAATCAAAATACCTAATAAGGAGATAAGAACATTCTTTAAGGATGCTTTTATTAAGATGGTATTTAAAGGAACAAGATATGTAGAGGATGTAAAAAGAGCACTACTAACTAAAGATTTAGAATCCTTTGAGATAGCTTTTCAAAATATGGTACTAGAGAGCATAAGTTTCCACAATACTACTTTGAATATGAGAAAAGAGGAAGGTAAAGAAATAGATGAGCTAGCCTACTCAGAGGTACCATACCAAATGTTTATGTTGGGCTTTTTAACATCAATGCAGGATAAATTTTTTGTAACACCAGAACAGGAGAGTGGCTTAGGGAGAGCAGATATCTTACTAGAACCAAGGAATAAAAATGGAGTAGGATATATATTAGAGATAAAAGCTGCTAGAAAGAACAATAGAATAAGTAACTTGGCTAAGAGAGCTCATAAACAGATAGATAGTAAGATATATGAGACAGAGCTAAGAAAAAGAGGGGTAGTAGACATAGTAAAAATAGGGATAGCCTTTAGAGGAAAAGAGGTAGAGTTTCATTATGAATAGAGAGCAAGGGCTCTCTATTTTTTTTATACATATTATGGTATAATATATGAGAGATAAAAGAAGAAGAGAGGTGTGGATATGAGACCAATAGCAATAGGAGTATCAGATTTTAGAAATATTATAGCAAACAATTGTTTTTATGTGGACAAAACAAAATTTATAGAAGAGCTAGTAAATGATATGACAGCTGTTCATCTGATAACAAGACCGAGAAGATTTGGAAAGACACTAAATCTATCTATGCTCAAATATTTCTATGATATAGAAAAAAATACTGAAAATAGAAAACTCTTTGATGGACTATATATATCTAACTCTTTAGCAATAAAAGAACAAGGTAAGTATCCAGTAATATTTTTATCTTTTAAAGATGTAAAGGCTGATAGCAGTTTGGAGATGATGGAAAATATAGCAATACTTATGAAAAACCTATATGATAAATTTGAATATATTAGAGAGAAGTTAAATCAGAGTAACTTAATGGAGTTTGATGAGATTTGGTTAAAGAAAGATAATGCAAATTTAAGAGGTGCTCTTTTAAATCTATGTAGTTACTTAAAAGAGTATTACAATCAAGATGTAATCTTACTAATAGATGAGTATGATACACCAATGGTATCAGCTTATGAGCATGGATATTATGATGAGATAAAGATGTTTTTTACTACCCTATATGGAAGTGCTTTAAAAGAAAATCCTGCCTTAAAAAAAGCAGTGCTTACAGGGATAATGAGGATATCTAAGGAAAATATCTTCTCTGGGCTAAATAATGTAAAAGTAAACTCAATATTAGAAGAGGATTTTGCTGAGTATTTTGGAATAACAGAGAAAGAGGTGGAGGAATCTCTAATAGAGTATGGATTAGAAGAGAGATTACCAGAGGTACAGAAGTGGTATAATGGATATATTTTTGGTGGAGTGAGAGTCTATAATCCATTTAGTATAACTAATTTCTTAGATAGAAAAAAAATTATGCCGTACTGGGTAAATACCTCAAGTAATACACTAATTAATAAGGTATTAAAGGAAGCAAGTAGCTCAATATTTGAAGAGCTATCTAAATTATTTCAAAGAGAAACAATAAATAAAACAATAGATGTATATTTAAATTTTAATGAGTTAAAAAATACAGAGCAAATTTGGTATCTACTAACAAATGCTGGATATCTAACACCAGTAGAGGAGATAGATTTTGGAAAGTACAGTATAAGGATACCAAATGAAGAGGTGCACTATTTCTTTGAAAGAGATTTTATTCGTAATTTTTTAGGAAGCGTAGATAATTTCGATAGAACATTGAGCTATCTATTAGAGGGAGATTTTGATAACTTTACCTATGAATTAGAAAACATTATGTTAAATAGTGTAAGTTGTTTTGATTTTAATTCTAACTCAAAGGAGAGCCACTACCATGTATTCATCTTAGGAATGATGTTAGGACTTAGAAGAAGATACTACATACACTCTAATAGAGAGGGTGGAAGAGGAAGGTATGACTTAGTAGTAGAGCCAATGGATAAGAGTAAAAATGGACTGGTGATAGAGTTTAAGGTGGCAAAAGAAAAAGAGGATCTAGAGAAAGCAAGTGAGGAAGCCTTAGCTCAGATAGAAGAGAAGAGATATTATGAGGGGCTAAGAGATAGAGGAGTAGAGAAGATAATCTTAGTGGGAATATCTTTTTACCAGAGGGATTTTAAGTTACAAGGAAAGATTATAAAGGGAGTTGTTGCAATTTAAGAAATTAAAGTTATTATAAATAATTCAAGAATGACTTTCGTTCGAAGAATAAAGAGTAAGTAGGCTTATCTCACTAAAAACACAAAACTCGTTTCACTCAAACAGTTGTGTT
>OGJY01004422.1_pt1 | contig 10095 bp, 10 predicted proteins | sample 1572231 | NCBI WGS metagenome assembly OGJY01 (sample SAMEA2582121, study PRJEB24529) | metagenome | biome: Human gut stool | place: China | collected 2011
AACAAGAAAAACGCTTCTGGAGTGCTGACCAAAAGCGTTTTGTCTACAGTCTGAGACGGATGACCTAAGTCATCCGCCTTTTGATGTTTAGCAGTTTACTCTGTAATGGGAATGAGTTTTAGGTCTTCAGTCCGACCACCATAAATAAGTTTTAAGTTTTCATTCCGACTATAACATCTTCTTGTGACCTAAATATACACTATCATATGCTAAAAGTCAATTGTAGCGCTACTTTATACGTTCTATCCATTCTACGGGTTTCAAAATGTTCTTATACCATAAGGCAACGAATATGCATATAACATTTTTATTGTCCAACTTCAAAAATGTCCCGTTTCCGGGTGCATCCTCTTATCTACTCCTCTTTAGAATACAATTCATCCAACACTTGATCCAGCGTTCCTTCCTTTGCATAAGGCAAAGCATCTAACTGTCTGAAATTATGCTTGATATTCTTCGTATCCTCATCAAATCCCAATATGTAACTTGTTGCTATCTTATATATGATTTCCGTTGGAGCAAGTCCGTACACCTGCTTTTCAAAGATATGCTTCAAGCGTTCCTTATTGTCTGGGAATTGCTTTTTCATCTCGTCACTCTGATACAGCCTTTTTACAATCTCTGTAATATACAGACCGGATTTCATATACAAATCAATAAAGGTCTTATCCGGCATATCAAAACAACCAGGATTCTCCTGCTCTAGCATGTCCACCATTTTCTTAACCATTGTCTTTGGTGTGAATATCTGGTTGGTTTTCTGCGGTGGAATATAATCAAATATATCTTCCACACTCTTTTCATCAAAATAATCCGCCAGCTTTTTCTTTAAAGCAAGAAATTCTTTTACCGAATCATCAAATACCACCGAATCAAATAGCTGTCCATCAAAGTGCTTGGTCTGTCCGGTTTCTTCCTCTACATAATCGCCACCATCACGCAGAAATTTGAACTGATCCAGTGTGATGCTTGTCACTTCAAGAAACACTTTATCTGGAATAATCGTATCAAAAGTCGCAAGTGTTACCGTATTATCTCCGTATGCCATAAGGAATGACGGGATTGTCCTCGAAAAACCACGCAGATGATCTCTGACACCATCCTCGATTGTTTCCTTTTCACGCTCCTTTTTCTTGGTTTCTATGGTCTTGACTGTCTCTTTTGTAGATTCTTTTGCAAAATCAGAAATAGCAGTTGTCAGTTCCTCATTGAATTTCTCCATAGCCACTTTCTGCTTCTGCTCAAATTCTTTATCAATCTGCTCTGAGGTTTTACCGGTTTCATATCTTGCCTGCTGTTCAGCAACACGTTGATTTTCTATAACATTTCGCTCAATCTCATAATTGGTATGCAACTTATCAATCATCCGATCGGCTTCATGATTCAATTTTGATTCAATCTGTCTTTTATCTGCTGCTTTCATATCAGAGCCATAGGTAGACTGCGCAGTATCCACAACAGCCTTGACTGCACTCTGTTTTACTGCTTCTTTCAGTTTGTCGATGGCTTTCTGCGCCTTGTCCGGTGCCTGCTTCATCTGCGTCATTGTTTCCTGTACCTGAGATGTCACATCATAAATTTTATCGCCAAAAACATCCTGTGTTCTTCCAATCACAAATTCATCACTAAGAGCCACTTCCCCATTTTCATCCAGCGATAGATCTTTCTGCACTTCCTCCGTCAGATTTACCTTGCTCTTTGGTTCTTCTATTGGTTCAAACTTTGTGATAATATCAATGACTTCCTTCGGCGCCCCAAAGATGTTACTGATATTCTGAAACAGGAAATTGCTCATAAACCCACGCTTTACAACCTCAATAGAACGAATTTTTCTCGGAATTGTCAGTACCTTTTCCGCATCCAGTTCTACTAATTCTCCCTGTTCATCTTCACCAATTACAGGGAAGAAATTAAGCAATTCCTTTACATTTTCCTTCCGCTCCTCTGCAGTACCGCCGCTCTTCGCTGTATTAGGATTCAGATTGTTGGCAAACTGCTCAAAAATAGTAAGGGTTCTTGCCGGATCAAAGTCAAATACATAAGCATTTTCTTTTCTCTTGAAAGATGTCCCAACTTTAAACAGACAAGGATTCTGTGCCCGGAATGCCGCCTGCATATAAAGTGCCGGGGATCGCATATTACTAAGCATCAGCACTGCTGTCCATTCTGGAATTGTAATTCCTGTCGTAAGCTGTCCTACCGACAAAGTAATGGTCTTTTCATGCTGTGCAATAGCCGCAACCACTTTATCATAAGATTTCATTGTTTCCTCATCATCGTCCAGTTTGCCGTCGCCAGCAGCAAGAACAACTTCATATTCCTGGAATATTGGATGTTCCCTTAATTTTTTTGCCAGCACCTTTGCACTGTCTACCCTATCGAGCAGCCAGAAGGTGTGCTTTAATTCATCTCGCAATTTTTCCGTAGAAAATGGAAATTTTGTCTGTCTTGTCAGGGCATCGAGAAATTTATCAACGGAAGATTCATGGTTAAACTTACCATTGGTAACCGCAAAAAACTCATTCAGATCAAATGCATATTCTTCTGTCTCCCCGTCAATTTCTATGCCCTGCTGAAGCTCATCCTTGATAATTTCTGACATCTGATAAGTATAGAGATTAAGCTGTGGCAATGTTGAATACGGATTTTCTTCCTCTGCTGAAACATCCCAGTCACGTTTTTTCTTCTGTTCATCTGCATAAGTCCAGTTATAGATAGCATCATCAGCAAATTTATTATTGGCAAGTGCTTTAAACGGTGTTCCTGACAAATGCAACGTAAATTTACGCTTAATACGATCAAATGCAACATCTGTTTTGTAGGTATCCACACCCTCATGTGCTTCGTCGATGACAAGGATATCCCACTCCATATTTGCGACCTCACCTAATTTATCATACTGACCTCCAAAATAAATGGAACCTTTCATATCCTGCAAGGATACAAATTCAATACATTTTACATTTTCACTGTCTTTTCCTAAAAGAAAATGTGTATATTCTTCTCTTGTCAACACACCTCTTTTCCCTTTTAGTGCATCAACTTCACTCACAAAAAGATACCCTGATTCACTACCCAGAAATTTGGCATAATCTGAAAACCACGAATTTGCAATTGCTGGTCGGTTTGTCACAATCAGTACTTTTTCTGCACCGGTTTTCTGCACAAAATCATAGACCGATAATGTCTTTCCAAATCTCGGCTTGGCATTCCAAAGGAACTCGCCATCTTTATGCGCTGCCTGATAATCAACCGTCATTGTAACCGCACGCTGCTGTTCCTCACGCAATTTGTACGGAATCACTGCATCTGTGGTTTTTAGGATACCATGATCTTCCCTGAAATCACGAAACATCTGCTTTGATGTAGCACCATCCACATGAAACCACTCATTATTCTTGCCTTTTTCCTGCTCTATACCGGATTTCCGCAAATAAGCATGAAAGTCCTTATCTATGAATGTCTCCCCTGAACCATCATCAAAAGTGGCATTTCCTTTCCATTCAAGATGCCACTTAACATCAGCAGTATGTGTCTGTTGATTGATACGAGTTTCTACATCCTGCTCTGTATATCCTATCTTCGTCCAGCCATTATGTCGAACTACTTCCGGAGTGGAATAGCCATAAAGCATCGGAACTACCTGTTTGGTTGTTTGAATGTTAGGTTTATTCATGCTATTCCATCTCCTTTACATTAGTTTCGATAAATGCGATTTCCTCTTCGGAAAGCCCATATTTTTTATAGAGTTGCTTGTCAATGTTTGCTATGGATACAGACCAGTCGATATCGGATTTATCAGTGAAATCTTGACGAGGGACATATTTCCATACATCAGGCGTTAAATGCTGCGTAATTTTCAATACATTTAACATAGCTCTGGCAAACTTACTTTTTATATATTTCAACAGATTTGTTGCTTCAGCCTTGCTATCAAAGCATCCCACACTGATAAATGTTTCCGTAGATCCTATTCCCGGAATACCTAATACAGGTGCAGTAAGCGTTTCTCCAAAAACACCATTTCCATTTGCGCTTGGTAAAAAAATCTTATACTGAAACAAATTTTTAGGCTGATTAACATAATCGGAACGAATATACTTATATACTCTTTGAGAATTTTCTCTTCCCAAAATTCGAATATATTTATTACCGTCATTAGGTGCTTCATTAAAAAAGAACTGAGGAAGCCGATTAAATATATTCGTTGACATGTCGTATGGATGTCCTTTGCTTAACTGATCCATCGCTTCCGTATGTTCTTGATGTAACTTTTCAGTTAAACGATAAGCGGTACGTGTAACTACAAGAGTATCCATCGGAACAAAATCAATCGTATTGTTTACTTTATGAAGAATATGATTGAGTGCTGGATATTTAGTAAATACAACAATGGGTTCATACTTAGCATCAGAAGTTCGATAAGTAATAGCTACTCCACCTTTAATATCCGTATTGGCAAATACCTTAGAAGCATCCTCCTCATAATGCATTACTTTAAAATGTGGATCATTTAGCATTTTTTCATTCCATGCCTTCGGAGTAGATCCAGCATTAAATAGAAATCTTGCCGGATGTATCATTTCCACAGAATCTGCTACCGCATAAGCCGCATCTAAAAATTTGTTATATACCGGTGGTGCATATGTATCATTTTCTCCTATGGCATTATCTTGATACGGCGGATTTCCAATCGCAAAATCAAACTTCATATCATCTACCTTCCTTCATGCTTTTGTATGTCAGTGACTTATCGCTACGCCAGTCATAGATCCGGCAGTACACTTCTTCCGGTTCTTCTGTATCCTGCTTTTCCGGCTCATCTGCTACCACAAAGTCAAATAGACTAAATTGATGGTATTCCTCTTTGGGCTTTCCAAAAGGGATTGTCCCGGATATTCCATCCATCTGCCACAGGTTCCAGACAATGACATTCACAATCTTTCGCAGTTCTGCATCTGTTGGAACTCTACCCCACCTGTCCTGCATATAGTCCACAAAAGTTATTAGCAGATTGATTCTTGCAATCAGAAGGCTGTCTCCCTGAAATTCATAACCATACACACTCTGATATGCCCGAAGCACCCATTTGAACCATTCTGTTTCATTGACTGTATTTTCATTTACCACACGTAGTTTTCTGTCTAAAATTCCTATCCGCTGCCTAATCTCAAGCAGTTCTCCGGTAGCTGCATCATAACGCGACACGATGTAGGGAGCTTCGCCACAGGTAATCTCAAGCCTTTTGGAATCGACATATTTTTTCCATCCATCCTCTGTGTCAAACCCCACTTTTTCTGTGTTTACCAGCCAACCCTGTTCCTGTTCAGTATTAAAAACATTCTTTCTTCCAAACCACTCCTCATCACAGTGGTTATTCATTTTGTTGCAAATCCATGAAGGCGTAAACACCTCTGCTTTGGCTTTGGTACGCTCCTGCTGTTGTTCCTTATTCTTTAGCACCCTCGGTTGTATCTCATACTGCGTAAATCCTTTTAAGATTTCCTCCGTCATTTGTTCCGTTTCCTTGATTGGAGTACCTTTAGAACTATATACCGAAGTTGCAAATATAATATTTTTCTTTGTTGTCTTATCCTTCAGCAATGCTTTAAGATTTTCACTGACCGGATAAGTATTCAGATTAATTAACTTATCCATTTTTATCCTCATTTCTAAAGCCAGCTATCCTTGATAGCCAGCTTGGAAAAAATGTATACTTTTTTTCATGAGAAAAATTTGGATTTGTAACTGTGAAATTTCACGAAGTTTTGACAGAAAATTACTGAATTTCGACTGATTTCGTGATACAATATGTAAGAATGGTTTTATGTATACGATTACTGGAAATGTATACCATTTCAGTTAGAACACATGAACTATTTAACTGGATTTTTCATATTTTACTGCCTTGCTGTAAAACGTCTTAGGGCACATATTACAAGCCTTTGCTGCTTCTTCTATTGTGATTTTCCCTGCCCGCCAGTCTTTGTGCATCTGATAAAAGTTTTCTGGAATTGGTAATGGTGGTCTGCCGAACTTTACGCCCCTTGCTTTTGCCGCTGCAATTCCCTCCGCCTGTCTTTGCTTGATATTGGTACGTTCGTTTTCTGCGACATAGCTGAGCAATGCCAGAACAACATCGCTGATAAATGTTCCGAGCAGATTCTTTTCTCTGCGGGTATCTAGCAGTGGCATATCTATAACAACAATATCTGCTTTCTTCTCTTTCGTGATAATGCGCCATTGTTCATTCAATTCCCCGTAATTCCTGCCTAAGCGGTCAATCGACTTGATATACAGCACACTGTTTTCATTTAATTTTCGCAATAACCGCTTATATTGTGTTCTCTCAAAATCCTTACCCGACTGCTTATCCATATAAATGTTATTCTCAGGTACTCCCATCTCCGTTAATGCGATTTTCTGTCTATCCTCATTTTGCTCCTTGGATGACACTCGCATATATCCATAAATGTTTATTTCTTCCATGTATTTTTGCCTCCCATCTGCCAATTTTTCCTACTTAGGTCTAGTATTTGCATGCATATTGGTATATAACCAACAGAAAGCTGATTCGATAAAATCAACCTTCTGTTGTAGTGTGTAATCATCATTGTATTATTCTTGATAACCGCCATCTATCCCACCTCCTTATCCGTAGATAGCCCGTAGATTCGTTTCATAAAATACTGTGTACTGACACGTCCTTTTATTGTCACGAATCCATCACCCTCAAGTTCCGCATTCAGCCGTCGTATCAGTTTATAGGAATACGATAGTGATACTCCCAGCATTTCCATGACATCCTGTGCTGTCAAAAATCTCTTGTTCTCCATAAGTTAATACCTCCTCTCTTTTGTTTTTATTATTCAGTTCATTTTCGAACGGTTTTGATGCGTTTTATATTATCAGTTCATTTTTGTACTGTCAATACTTTTCGGCAAAAAACATTTCATTTTTGCACTGTTAGTGATATAATGTACGCGAAGGCAAAGTGAGCATGGAGTTTTGACGATTGATATGCGAAGCATAAACAAGCGGCAAAGCACCATGAGAACGCGCCCGCGAACGAGGAAAACCGAAGGTTTTTCGAATTTTTGCCTTCGCAGAAAACATATTAAGTATTAATTTTATATGCATGTTTTGTACCTCGTGCCTTCGTGCATTCTACAACACTCATTCCACAAATAAGGAGCAGTTAAAATGGGCGAGAAATTCACCAGCCGAGTAGGCTATTTGATTCGAAATTTCAGAATTGCATCTGACATGACGCAAAAAGAATTAGCCGATAAATGTGGATTAAACGAATCCACTATCAGAAACTATGAACTTGGAAACAGATATCCGGATGAAGCCACTTTATTAAATATTGCAAACAATCTAGGTGTCAGCTTTTATGCGTTGTCCGACCCTGATGTAGCAAATATATTCATAGTGGTTCATACCGCCTTAGTGGCATCCGCACTGGCAAGCTTGGTCTTGGTCTGTCCCTCAAAAATCGGGTCTGGATGCTTCACTGCTATGATAGCCGTCATGCCGTTCCTGGTGTCTGCACCTGTGAAGTTCGCATCCTTTTCCTTTAAAATCCCCAGTTCCTTGGCATAGCTGTTGATCAGCATGGTAAAACGGGTCTTAAAGCCCACCAGATGGGTACCGCCCTCCTGGGTGAAAATATTATTACAGAAGCCTAAAATATTCTCCTCGAAGGTATCCACAAACTGAAATGCCACCTCCACCTCAATCTGATCCACCTGTCCCTTAAAATAGACCGGATCATGGACCGGGGTCTTGCCTGTATTTAATTCCTTCACATAAGCCACAATCCCCTCTGGCTCTGCATAGACAATGGATTCCTCCTCGCCTGCACGCTTATTGGTGTAATTGATGGTCAGACCCGGATTCAGATAAGCAGTTTCGTGGATTCTGCTCTTTAACCACTCTGCCTTAAATTTGGTCTTTTCAAAAATCTCCCCATCCGGAAGAAAATTGATCTCTGTACCGGTCTGTCGGGTCTTGCCGATCACCGGAAGCAGTCCATTCTCTAGTTCCACCACCGGGATACCACGCTCATAAGCATCGTGATAAATCTGTCCATCGCGGAAGATCTTCACATCCATGTGCTCCGAAAGTGCATTCACAACGGAGGAACCAACACCATGCAGACCGCCGCTGGTCTTATATGCCTGATTATCAAACTTTCCACCTGCATGAAGAGTTGCTAACACCACTCGCTCCGCGGAAACACCCTTCTTATGCATCTCCACAGGAATTCCTCGTCCACTGTCCTTCACTGTACAGGAACCGTCCTTCTCCAGTGTCACCCAGATCTGCTTGCAGTAACCAGCCAGATGCTCATCCACCGCATTATCCAAAATCTCATAAATCAGATGGTTCAGTCCTTTCGTCCCGACACCACCAATATACATACCCGGCCTTTTTCTGACAGCTTCCAGTCCTTCCAGGACTGTGATACTGTCCGCATTATATTGTGCCTTTGCCATGAAATTCCTCCTTAACTGAAAAAAAGCGCCAGCCTGTATGCTGGCGTATACCTGTTTATTATTATGGCACAAACATATGTTTTATTCAAGTGAAAAACCTTGATTTTTTTCACAAACGTGCTATAATCAATATGTTCATTTAAGCAGGCATAGTTCATTGGTAGAACATCAGCTTCCCAAGCTGAGGAGGCGGGTTCGATTCCCGTTGCCTGCTTTTCATTATTTTCAGAAATCAAATCTCTTGTTCTTTTTTCCATACCTGATCTATTTTTTCAATAAAGAACTATACAACTCCCCATCTCCTGTGCTATATTTTTGAGCGGTTGTGAAAAAATCCACAAAAGATTAAAGGAGTTTTATTTTATGCAGACGTTACTTAACACCCCTCATGAGATCATCCAGCAGAACATCCTCGGTGCGGCAGCAAAGGCCAAGACCAGGATTTTGAATATTCTGGTGCTGGGAATGATGGCTGGCGCTTTTATTGCTATGGGAGCACAGTCCAGCAGTCTGGCGGTCCATAATATCTCCAACGTAGGTCTGGCGCGGACACTGGCAGGCTGTATTTTCCCGGTCGGACTGATGATGATCGTCTTTGTGGGCGGCGAATTATTTACTGGAGACTGTATGATGTCTATGGCATGGATGCAGAGAAAAATCCATTTTGCAGATATGCTCCGCACCCTGGTTCTGGTGTATGTGAGCAATTTCGTCGGTGCGGCTCTGATCGCGTTCCTGGTGGCTCACTCCGGCCAGTATGATTACTCTTCCGGCGTTCTGGGGGCTTACACCATTAAAGTCGCTTACGGCAAGGTACATTTGTCCTTCGCCAACGCCCTGGTTTCCGGAATCCTCTGCAACATCCTGGTGTGTGTGGCAGTTCTCATGGCTGCAGCAGCGAAAGACATTGCCGGAAAAGTATTAGCCATCTTTTTCCCGATCCTGGCATTCGTAGTATCCGGGTTTGAGCACTGTGTTGCGAATATGTATTACATTCCTGCTGGTATTTTCGCATCAAAAAATGCTGCCTATGCCACAAAAGCCCTTGAGCTCTACAACATTGACAGCACACAGTTATCCAGCTTAAACTGGGGAAGCTTTGCAATCTCTAATTTAATTCCGGTAACCATCGGCAACATCATCGGCGGTGCCTTATTAGTTGGCGGTGCCTGCTTCTATCTTCACGGAAAAGCCTTACATGAGTCCTGATTCCAGGCTTCCATAGGCAATTAATGGATCTCCCGCCTGGACTCCAAGGCTCACCGTATAATATAAAATTACGCCTTTTGCCTCGGCATAATAGGAGGCAAGAGGAGTTCCATCCATCGATTTTAATTGTCCCAGAAGTTCACCTTTTTTGATGATCTGACCAGCTTCTTTGACCGCCGGATACCAGAAACCACGTTCTGGTGCTTCCAGGTAATAGGACTGACTGATCTCTTCCTGTTCTTCTGGGACATTTTTTTTCATTTCTGTCATCTTAAGATGTGCCATTAATTCCAACACATTTTCCTTATATGCTTCAATCTCCCGTTCTGACCACATTCCCTGTCCACCGCGCTCCAGAAGAAGTGCCGGAATCCCACACTGGGCT
>OGJY01004423.1_pt1 | contig 10088 bp, 9 predicted proteins | sample 1572231 | NCBI WGS metagenome assembly OGJY01 (sample SAMEA2582121, study PRJEB24529) | metagenome | biome: Human gut stool | place: China | collected 2011
GTAGCCTGCCGGCAGCATGATCTACTTGTAAGAAACTTTGAAAGGCAGATTGGTGGCTTGCTTGGAAATATCGACCGTATTCTGGAGCATGCGCAATTCCGGACGGGTATTCATCGCAGAATCAGAAGCTGCTACTCGCTGCTGCTCTGTATCCACAGGAGTTCCCGAAAGAGCCAGCGTCTCCTTGTCTTCATCGGCAAGAGTCACTTCCTGGTTCATCGGAATGCCGCAAAGCTGACAGAGAAGCATCTTGGAGAGCACCAGACCGTCTTCTGCCTGGGTAATCTTCATCTCCGCCTCGTTCACCTTTACATCTACCTTCAGCCCATCTGCCTTGGTGGCTACGCCCTGCTGAATCATCTTGTGAACATCGTCGTTGAGCTTTTTCACCAGGTCTCTGTAGCTGGTGGCGAGCTTGTACTTCTGCTTCAGCGAAACGGCAAGCCAGTAAGCCTGGTCTATGCTGTAGAGGGTCTTCTGGGTCTGCATGTCGAGATCATTGTCGGCTATCTGCTCACCGATGTCTGCAATCTTTTTGGCTAGCTTAGTGGCAATATCACTAAAGCTAGGCTGGCGGAGCATCACGCTACCAGCCCACATGTTGCGGGTGTCGGTGCGGAAAGCATCTACCACGCTCTGTCCGATGGCATTGCCCTGCTGCTGGATAACGCTTCCTTTCTCGTTGAGCAATCCTCCGATTTTCTGTGCCTGTTCAGGGGTGAGCATTCCCTTGCTTACCAAATCGGCCATCACGTCGTTGGCATTGCCGGTGATTCCACCTACGATGTTGGAACCCAAATTGCTGAATGCTGACTTCTGACCATCATTGAGCAAAGAGATCTCCTTGCTGAACCATTCATATCCGCCCATGGCATCTACCTTTGGCAAATATTTCGTGCGCGCCGATTTCTTCAGGTTGGTCGCCACGTCCTTCTTGAGCTTAGAGGCATTGATCTGCTTGTTGTTGCGTAGCGCCATCGCGCGACAACTGTCGAGGTTCAGAACCATCGTTTGAGCCTCGGCTGCAGTCATTGCTCCCATCAGCATGATAAGAGTTAATATTTTTTTCATTCCTTTACTATAATATTATAATATCGGTGCAAATTTATGGAAATATTCGCAAACCACAAAGGATTTTTTATTATCAAATCTTTAAGAATCGAAAATTACCTTACATTATGGAAAAATGGAACATTCTTCTATTCAAATTCAACAACGATTTCTCCTTCCCAGTCGGGATTTACGGTGAATCCCAGGTTGCCTTTTCCGGAATCACCATCTTCTTTCTGGTCGGGGTCGGAGATAGTATGGTCTTTGATGCTGATATTGGTCAGGGTGATGTTGTTGCGTTTCACTGGGACGCCTTCCTTGGAATATTCCTTGATGCTCTGAGCATCTGCATCCAGGATGTTGATGGTCATTTTCAATCCCTTGTTCTCTTCGCGAGGGAAGGTATAGACCGAATAATCTCTTTTCCCTTCCTGAAGCTTGAAGCTTTCGGTTTGACGGCTTTGTACGCATCCATAACCCGTTACGGCATCAAGGGTACTGCTGCCTCCGGTATAGTAAAACTTGATGCTGTGTGCCTCGGCGGGGATGGTGGCGTCGGTAATATGGACCTTAAACTGTGCCACGGCTCTATTCAACAGGATGTAATCATCCGTATCTTCTCCATCTATCACATTGAAAGTGCCGTAATAGAAGAAGGTATCGGTCATCTTGTTCTTGTAGAATTTCACTTTCTCAGGGGAACTGATCGTACAGTTTCCGCTTCCGTTATGGCCGATGGCAACCATTCGGTATTTTCCCGCATCCAGATTAAACCCGATATCATCGTAGCTATCTTCTGCTTTCAGATTCAGGGTCTTCACCTTTTCCTCTCCATCAAAAATGGCGATGGATAGTCGAGAGCAGTAATCTTCCAGAGGCTTTCCCTCTATTTCCTCATCTCCTTCATCCAATCCGTCTTCATCTCCTTCCTCCTCATCTTCGAAATTTCCTTCTCCGCTTCTTGTTCCCGTAGAATTGTTTTTTGCCACGGACGCATGGATGATTACGTTGGCGTTTGCGTCATGTGAATTGGTACCCGAATCATCGAGTGCAAACTTTTCGCATGAAGTAAGCGTAGCTACCAGCATCAGCAAGAGGGATGCCAGCCAGACATAGGTCTTCTTCTTCATATCACTAAGTTTTTAAGTTTGCTTTCTATGCGTGATGCAAGACGTTTTCTTGCGCATGAAAGTCGCAGCAAATATACGGTTTTTCTGCGAAAAAGGCAAGGATATTTTAAAAAGAATGCATATTTTTGGCTAATTATCTTTTTTTTCGTATATTTGCACCCGTTTTGTCAGCGAGAAGAATCATTTGTATCTATATATAATAAGGTACGCGCGTGAGAAATGGGTAAATATGGTATGGTATTTACATGAAAAGGAATTGGGTTTAAATAATAAGGAACAAGATATATTTATGGATAAGAAGATAAAAGCATTGTTTTTCGACATCGACGGCACGTTGGTGAGTTTCAAGTCTCACAGGATTCCGCAGAGTACTGTGGATGCTTTGGAGCAGGCTAAGAAGAATGGGGTAGAGGTGTATATTTCTACGGGACGCCCCAAGCAGATCATTAATAACCTCGGTCAGATAGAGCATCTCATCGATGGTTACATCACAGCCAATGGTGCCCGCTGCTTTGTGGAGGATACATTGGTGAGCCAGCACGCCATCCTTCCTTCTGACGTGAAGAAAATCATCGAGGCTGCTGATAGAGACAACTATCCTGCCATCGTGGTAAGCGAGAGCCGTTTTGCCATTCATCATTATACCGACGAGGTTTATGAAATCTTCTGCAAGGGATTGGGAGTGGATAGCAGCGTTTTTGTTACCGATCTCAATCGTTTGGGTGATGAGGCGATCTTGCAGGTCACACCTTTCTGCACCGTAGAGCAGGAAGCGCTCCTGATGCCTACGCTCGAAAACTGCACTTCCGGCAGATGGCACCCTGCCTTTACTGATATTACTGCGCATGGAGCCGACAAGGGAAAGGGACTCCAGGCAATGGCTGATTATCTTGGCTTGAACATTGAAGAAACCATGGCGTTCGGCGATGGCGGCAACGACATCTCTATCATCAAGAAGGCAGGTGTAGGTGTAGCAATGGGCAATGCTGGTGATGAATTGAAGCAGGTAGCCGATTACATTACGACTCATGTGGATGAGGATGGTGTGAAAAATGCCCTCATCAAGTATGGTGTTATTTAAAATAGATGAGCATTTGTACAAAATTAGATAAGGATTCATATAAAATAGATTGAATTTTGATTCCGTATTCAAAATGGAAGCAGATGGGTGCCTTTCATTTTGTTATAGAATATAAGGTAAGCGTGGTGTTTTGTTTGAAAACATCACACTTACCTTTTGTTTTGAAAACTGCCTATTTGCTTGGTATGTCCTTGAAAAATGTGTCTTTTTGTTGGATAAAGTGGTTGAAAACTGTCGAAAAGTAGAGAAATATGCAGAAAAAATACAAAAAGTAGAAGAAAGTTTGTTTTAGATTGCATTTTGTTAGCTAAAAATTTGTTTATTTTATAAAAAGTATGTATCTTTGCACCCGATATTTGTAAGTTGTTAAATTTAAGAGAGAGAAATTATGACAAAAAGACTAACCATGTTAATGGGGGGGCTTGTTCTTTCAACAGGAATGGCTCTCGCACAGACTACTGTTACAGGTAAAGTTGTTTCTCAGGAAGACGGTGAGCCAGTGATTGGCGCATCTGTAAAAATCGCAGGAACAAAGACTGGTACAGTGACAGATGTGGATGGTAACTTTACTCTGCCAAATGCAAGTAAGGATGCTGTTCTCGAAATCACCTATCTTGGTATGGAAACCCAGAAAGTGAAGGCTTCTGCTAAAATGAAGATTGTTTTAGTTTCCGATTCCAAGAATCTTGATGAAGTTGTTGTTACAGCGATGGGTATTACTCGTAATGAGAAAACCCTCGGTTATGCTGCAACAACAGTAAAAAGCGACGAAATTGTCGGTGCACGTACTACCAATGTGGCTGATGCCCTTTCTGGTAAGGTAGCTGGTGTTCAGGTGAACGCTACCAGCGCAGACCCAGGTTCTGTCAGCAACGTGGTAATTCGTGGTTATGGTTCTATCAATGGTAGCAACCAGCCTCTTTACGTGGTTGATGGTGTGCCTTTGCAGAATAATATGGTTTCCGGTCAGGGTAAGAATATCTCAACTGGTGGTATTTCTAATATCTCGCCTGAAGATATTGCGAGCATGACCGTATTGAAGGGTGCCGCTGCTACCGCTCTTTATGGTAGCCGTGCTGCCAATGGTGTCATTTTGATTACTACCAAGACAGGTGCCAAGGGACAGGCTCGCAACTATACTATCAATTATAGTGGTAGCGTTCAGGCTCGTATGGTTTCCTGCTTGCCAGATATGCAGAATAGTTTCGGACAGGGTTGGAATAGTCGCCAGACATTCATCGAGAATGGTTCATGGGGTCCTGCGTTCGATGGCTCTCTCCAGGTGTATGGTCCGGAGTGGAACCATCAGCAGTTGCTTCACCCTTATAAGGCTTTGAAGAACAACGTGAAGGATTTCTTCGAGGAAGGCTGGTCACAGAACCACAATGTTTCCTTGAGCGGTGTTTCCAAGTCTGGTGAAATGACTTATTACCTGTCTTATTCTTATACGGGTGATGATGGTATCATGCCTGGTGATAAGGATACTTACAAGCGTAATACACTGGCTTTCCGTAATACTTATCAGGCTAACGACTGGTGCAAGTTGTCTTCTTCATTCAACTTTGCCCGCAGTGCAACTGATGCAGTGGGTACTTTTCAGGGTACATCTGTAGTAGATGGTCTCTATGAGTTGCCACGTGATGTTTCTTTGCTTGACAAGAAGGATTTGAGCAGCCCATTCAATACTCCTGAGGCTTACTTTACTCCTTATGGAATCACCAACCCATACTGGGCTTTGGAGAATAACTATAATCATACCGATGCCAAGCAGATTAATGGTAAGATTCAGGCAGATATTAACCCTATCAAGGATTTGACCCTGACTTATCGTTTCGGTTTCGACTATACAGATTATGATTCCAAGACAGGTTATCCTCAGATTGCACTTGATGATAAGCTGATTACTGACGACAAGGGTTATGCGCCTAGTAATATGAACCAGAGTGGTTATGTCTGGTCACGTTATGGAAGAACTTATGAGTTCAACCATGATTTCATGGCAAACTATAAGAAGAAGTTCTTCGATGACAAGCTCGATTTGGCTGTTATCGCCGGTGTGAACATGAATGAGCGTAGCTATACTCACATGACTGGTGAAGCCGATGACTTGACTTTCGAGACAGGTTTCTGGCAGTTGAGCAATGGTGCAACCAAGAAGACTTTGAGTGAATATCAGACCAAACGCCGTCTGATAGGTGCCTTCGGTGATGTAACCTTGGGTTGGGATGATATGCTCTATCTCGACTTGACAGCCCGTAACGACTGGTCTTCTACATTGCCAATCGACAAGAATAGCTTCTTCTATCCTGGTGCCACCTTAAGCTGGATTTTCACCAAGGTGATTCCTGAAAACAAGGTCTTGACTTTCGGTAAGGCTCGTGTGGCTTATGGTAAGACGGGTAATGATGCTGATCCATATCTCACAGGTGCCTCTTATAGTCAGGCTAGTATCAGAGGTTACTATGATTTAGGTATCTCTAAGTTCCCTATGAACGGTAAGAACTCATTCCTCCTGGGTAATACAAAGGGTAGTAACTCTTTGAAGCCTGAGATGACTACCGAGATTGAAGTGGGTTTGAACTTGCAGTTCTTTATGGGTAGAATCGGTCTCGATGCTTCTTTCTATAACAGAACAACAGATGACCAGATCTTTACCTTGCCGGTGGATCCTGCTACAGGATACTATTATCAGGTAACAAACTTCGGTTCTGTCCGCAACCGTGGTGTTGAGTTGTTGCTCACCACAGTTCCTGTACAGACCAAGAATTTCAAGTGGGAGCTGGGCTTCAACTTCTCAAAGAACTGGAACAAGGTACTTGAGATGCCTGCATCTCTTGAGGGTGGTCGTGTCTCAATTTATGATTACTCTTCTGGTAATGATGCAGTCTATATGTATGCTGAGGAAGGCAAGCCAATGGGTGAGTTCTATACTTATCTTCCACAATATACAGAGGATGGTAAGGTAATCGTTGATGCAAATGGTCAGCCTGTTATCGGTACTCAGGTAGAGGATACCGGTAAGAACATGAATAGCGACTGGACGGGTGGTGTAACTACTGCCTTGACTTACAAGGGCTTCACCCTGAGTGCAGCTTTGGATGTCCGCAAGGGTGGTTATATGTTCTCACGTACAAAGAACCTGATGCAGTTTACTGGTAATGGTACGATCACTACCTATAACGACCGTCGTCCATTCATCATCCCTAACTCTGTAGTAAAGAGCGGTGATACATACGTTGAGAATACTACTCCTATCTATCAGACAGATGGTAGCTATCAGAAGTATTACGATACTTATGGTTATGGAAATGGTGGAGAGGCTTACTTGCTCGACCGTTCATACGTGAAGTTGCGTAACATCAGTCTTACCTGGAATTTGCCACGTCTCTGGACCCGCAAGTTGTCGTTGAGCAATGTAGCTTTGACCGTATTCTGCAACAATGTCTTCACCTGGACAGCTAGCAGCAATACCTTCATTGACCCAGAGACTACAACTATCAGCCAGAGTAGTTATGGTGATTTGGCCACTCAGTTTGGTGAGATGTACTCAAACCCATCTTGCCGCACCTTCGGTGCCAACTTGAGTGTAACATTCTAACACATTGTGGTATTAGTAATTTAAAGGATATTCGATATGAAAAAATATATAGTAATGTCGGCTCTCGCTTTGGGTCTCTGCATGAGCTCTTGCGACAGCTATTTGGATATTAACCAGAATCCACAGTCTCCATCTGAGGCAAATGTCACATCTTCCATGATTATGCCTGGTGCTGAGATGGCGATTGCAAATGCATACGGTAACTATTTGCGTATCACTGGTGGATATCATTCTCAGGTTTACGCTCAGTTGAATGGTACTTCTAACTATGTGGATTATTCTGAGTTCCAGCAGTCTGCTACCCGTTGTAGTGGTACTTATACTCAGCTCTATCAGAGTGCATTGGTCAACCTGAAGAACATCTTGGAGAAATCAGAGGCATCTGGAGAATGGGGAACCTATCTTGCTGCCACTACTCTGCGTGCCTTCGCCTTTGAGACATTGGTAGATTGCTTCGGCGAGACTCCATATACAGAGGCTTTGGATGCAGATAATCTTTCACCAAAGTATGATGATGGTAAAACCGTATATGATGGTCTCATTGCCGAAATAGACAATGCTTTGTCTAAGGCAAGTGCTTCTAACACTGTTTGCACCAACTTCCTCTTCCCTGATGCCAGTGCAGAGCAGTGGATTCAGTTTGCCAAGGCTTTGAAGTTGAAGCTTCTGATGCGTGAGGCTAATGTGGATTCTTCTGTATTGCCAAAGGTAAAGGCTTTGATTGATGAGAATGATTTCCCAACCAAGGATATTGCTTACACCAGCTGCTGGGGAACAGAAAGTGGTTCCATGAACCCATTCTATTCAGAGGAGTTCTCTTCTGCATGGGGTTCTACTCAGGAAAATGTCTGTGCAAATTTGGCTATCATCGGTTCTATGCAGATTAAGAATGCCAATGGTGATGTGGTTTATACCGATCCTCGTCTGGCTGCTTTCTTCGAGAAGAATGCTGATGGTAAATATGTGGGTGGTGTTTCCGGTACCAATTATCCAAGTACCACAAGCCTTACCAAGTGGTGCCGTCCTATTGAGACTGCAACTTCTCCACTCAGTTTGCTTTCTGTTGCTGAGACCGAGTTCTTCATCTCTGAGTATTATGCACGTACTAATGACGAGGCTAATGCTAAGGCACATTATAACAAGGCAATTGAGGCATCTTTTGCATCTGCTGGTGTAGAGGGTGCAGCTGAGCACATCGCTCAGTTCCCATTCGATATGGCGAATTACAAGAAGAGCATCGGTGTTCAGAAGTGGATTGCCCTGGCTGGTGTAAATACTTTCGAGGCATGGTGTGAGCTTCGCCGCCTGGATTATCCTGCTTTTGATACGACCAAGAAGGGTTCTGATTTCTATACCAAGGGTGATGACGGTTCCTTCACCGACAGCGGTTATCAGGCGGGTACACTCTATACTCCTATCGATGTGTTCAGTCAGGTTGGTGCCAACAAGCTTCTGGAGCGTTTCCCATACGCAGAGTCTTCTTCTTCTCGTAATAGCAACACTCCTGCATTCACCAATTCAGACTATACCAAGCCTGTGTTCTGGGGTGAGTAGTCTAACAGTGTTTCATTAATAAAATGAATATAGCAATGAAAAAGAATATATTTTATATCATGCTTTTGCTGTTGACATCGGCAGTTTCCTTCACCAGTTGCGATGATGATAGTTCTGCAGGTGTAACAAGCATCACATATTATCCAGTGCTCACTCTGAAGGGTGATGCAACCATGTACGCTGATAAGGGTGCTGCCTTTACAGACCCTGGATGTGCTGGTGATCTGAATGGCGAGGATATTTCTTCTCAGCTGAAGGTAACAGGAACGGTGGATACCTCCAAGTCGGGTATTTATACATTGACCTATTCTGCTACCAATGCAGATGGATTCAGTGCTTCGGTTTCCCGAACCGTCATCGTTACCGATCCTGCGGATGCTAAGGAGGGTGTCTTCTATACAGATGCTGCCAACAGTTATCGTGACTATAGCGGTAATAAGGCATTTGGAGATAATTTCGAGGTTATCATTATCAACAATGGCGATGGTACTTATCATGTAAGCGATTTGCTGGGTGGTTGGTATTCTCAGAAAGCTGCATATGGCAGCAATTACAATATGGAAGGTGATGTGAAGTTTGCCGAAGATGGTACGATGACACTTCTCAATAGCCTTATTGGTGGTTGGGGTGATAGCTTGGTTGGCTTCTCTGGTAAGTTTGACACAGCTTCTTCATCTTACACCTGGGATGCTGAATATGCATCATCCATGAAGTTCCATATAGTTTTGAATAAGTAATTTTAGAAGATATCGTTATGAAGAAATTAATATATTTATGTATGGCAATCCTCTGCATGACTTTTGCTTCATGCGAGAAGGATGAAGTCGGTGGTACTGCTACTCAGGCTCTCGCCGGTGAGTGGTATGTTACTGTGGATGCGGTTGATGCTAATAATAATGTGACAGCTCTTGATCCTTTTGGTATGGGTAAGTTCCTTGTCAATACATTCAATACTGCAGCTAATGTGAGCGACCAGATGTGGATTAGTGACAATGGTAATTTCTGGAACTTTAAGGTGAGAATGACATCTGATGTTCAGAATCTCAGTTTCACAACTAATGGTGAGGCAGCTAATGCTGCTTATAATAAGGATGGTTCTCTTTATGACTGTAAGGTGAATGTTGAGGGTGGTAAGGTCTTGCCTGGACAAGGTCTGACTCCTCATGGAACTCCTGCCGACAGCATCGTTTTCTATGTGTCATTCAATGATGACGAACCGGGAAACAAGTATAAAGTTTCTGGTATTCGTTATTCTGGTTTGACACAGGATGATTAATTTAGATTTTATGTTATTAGGTACATAAAGATATAAGGCAAAGTGATTTGCCTCGTTGTTGACTTAGTCAACACTTATATCTCTCTCGTCTTGGGGACTGGCAGTGGCCGGTCCCCTTTTTTTGTAAACATCAAAATATATACGTATTATGCCAAGAAACACGAAAAAATCAGAGTCTTTATTCCAGTTTATGAACCTCCTTATTGCCCTGTTGCAGAAAAACGGGCAATACCGCACCTCGCTGCATTACAGAGCAACCCTCAACAGTTTTAAACGATACCGGGACAACAAAGACATCGCCCTGAGTGAGATAGATGCAGAAGTGATGCACTCGTATGAGGCATACCTGCATCATACGGCTAATACAGTAAGCACCTTGATGCAAAGCTGTGGGGAAAA
>OGJY01004429.1_pt1 | contig 10066 bp, 10 predicted proteins | sample 1572231 | NCBI WGS metagenome assembly OGJY01 (sample SAMEA2582121, study PRJEB24529) | metagenome | biome: Human gut stool | place: China | collected 2011
CCGCACGGAGCGTTCTCTCCGTTTTTGTGGCATATTTTACAAAGATAATACCACATCTGAAACGATTTTTAAATATATCGTTTCAAATTTTAGCAAAAGCGCCTGCCAAACTTCCGGGCACTGTTTTGTGCAAGTTGACATTCGGGTGCAAAACGGGTAGGTAGAAAAAGCAGAACTCCCGGCAGCGCGTACAGGCGCGGAGCCGGGAGTTTTCGTTGCAAATATGCGGTTTTTGTGGTATGCTGTAAGTGCCGCTTCGGCGGTGAAAGGGCGTTGATTGCATAATCGGTGGTCTAGCTCCTTCCGGCTGCGCGCCAGAGGGGACGAAAAACTTTTTGCTTCCCCTGACGCGAAAGCGGAAAGGGGGGATGCCTCATGACGTTTGAACAGGTCGTGCTGTTGCTCACGCTTCTTGGCGGAGCAATCTACATTACCTTCGAGATCGCATGGACGATTTCCAACGGCAAAAAGAAATGACCGCTCATGCCCTCAGAAAGCAAGCGGTCATTCTTTACGACTGATTAGCCGGATGAGGAGCTGACCATTGCAGTCAGCGCTCTTTCTATTCGTAGTATAGTCTATTTTTCCGGGTTTGTCAAGCCGCAGACCCGCCGGAAGAGGCAGGAGGTTTTACGCGATGAAGCGCGAGGATTATATCAACTGGGACGAATATTTTATGGGCATTGCGCTGCTTACCGCCATGCGCTCCAAGGATCCCAACAGTCAGGTGGGTGCGTGCATCGTAAGCCCGGAAAATAAGATCCTTTCCTTAGGCTACAACGGGATGCCCATGGGCTGCAGCGATGACGAGATGCCTTGGGAGCGGGAGGGAGCCCCCCTGCAGACCAAGTATATGTACGTCTGCCACGCCGAGTTGAACGCCATCCTCAACAGTGCCCACAACAACCTGAAGGGTGCCCGGGTGTATGTGACCCTGTTCCCCTGCAACGAGTGCACCAAGGCAATCATCCAGTCCGGCATTGCCGAGGTGGTGTACTACGGCGACAAGTACCACGACAGCGATTCCAGCATTGCGGCGCGGTTCATGTTCGAGCACGCCGGTGTCCGGCTGACCCCCTATAAGCCCACCGGACGCCGGGTAGAGCTGGAGCTGTAAGCTCCCTCTTGACCTTCCCGATGCAACGTATTATAATAGAATCACAGATTGAATAAATATTCAATAGCACTTGCATGGAGAGGGAAATATACAATGGAACTGAAAAATCGCAGCTTTTTGAAGCTATTGGACTACACCCCTGCCGAGATCGGGCAGCTGCTGGAGCTGGCCGCTGACCTGAAAGCCAAAAAGAAGGCTGGTATCCGGCACGACCAGCTGCGGGGCAAAAATATCGCTCTGATCTTTGAAAAGACCTCCACCCGCACCCGCTGCAGCTTTGAGGTAGCCGCCCACGATCTGGGCATGGAAGTAACCTATCTGGACCCCTCCGGCAGCCAGATCGGTAAAAAGGAGTCCATCGCCGACACCGCCCGAGTGCTGGGACGGATGTTTGACGGCATCGAGTATCGGGGCTACGGCCAGCAGATCGTGGAAGAGCTGGCGCACTACGCTGGTGTTCCGGTGTGGAACGGCCTGACCAACGAGTTCCACCCCACTCAGATCCTGGCCGATTTCCTTACCATTCAGGAGCATTTCGGTCACCTGAAGGGCATCCACTTTGTTTACTTTGGTGACGCCCGCTACAACATGGGCAACAGCCTGATGGTGGGCTGCGCCAAGATGGGCTTACACTTTACCGCCTGCGCACCTAAAAAGTACCAGCCGGATGCCGCACTGGTGGAGCAGTGTCAGGCCATTGCCGCCCAGACCGGGGCGACCCTCTCCTTTGAGGAGGATCCCGTCAAGGCAGCAAAGGGCGCGGACGTGCTGTACACCGATGTGTGGGTGTCCATGGGTGAGCCGGTTGAGGTGTGGGCAGAGCGCATCCACGATCTGGCCCCCTACCAGATCAATCAGGATCTGATGAACATTGCAGGCCCGGATGCAGTATTTATGCACTGCCTGCCCGCCTACCACGACCACAAGACCACCGTGGGCAAGGAGATGGGCGAGCGCTTTGGCCGCGATGCCATGGAGGTGACCGACGAGGTGTTCGAAGGCCCACAGAGCATCGTGTTTGACGAGGCCGAGAACCGGATGCACACCATCAAGGCGGTCATGGCAGCCACCTTGGGATATCAGGAATAAAGAGATAAGCCCGGAAGGTTCGCAGACCCTCCGGGCTTATTCTATCTGAAAATAATTTTCCGCTCAGCGATCATTCCGAAACTGCATTCTGCAGTTTCAGCACGCCTGCCTGCGTCAGGCGCTTACGCAGCAGCGCACCCACGATGCAGGACACCACGATCTTTGCAAGATCCAGCGCAATAAAGGGGTAGACGCAGACGGTCAGTGCGTAGCCCAGCTCGCACTGCATCTGGAACACGAACCATGCCGTGCCCAGCACATAGCAGGCGGCATCGCCCAGCACCAGACCCACAGCGGAAACTACCGGGTTGCCCTTGCTCTTTTCAATGAACATACCGCCGATGAAGGCCAGCAGCAGATAGCCCACCAGATAGCCGCCGGTAGGGCCTGCCAGCTTGGCAAGGCCGGCGCCGTAGCCGGAGAACACCGGAATGCCGATGGCACCCAGCGCCAGATAGATGACCACGCTCAGGGTGCCGAACTTCGGCCCCAGCAGCCATGCGGTCAGGCAGATAACAAAGTTTGCCAGCGAGATGGGCACGGCTCCGATGGGCACGGTCAGCGGGCCCAGCACGCACAGCACGGCAGCCATCACTGCGGTAACAGCCATCTGGTAGGTGGTCAGTTTTTTGTCTTTCATAGTCAGTTTTCCCCTCTGTTTTTTCGTTTTGTAAGGCATCTGTGCCCGAGTATACCGCACCGGTGCGCCGCAGGTCAACTGAAAAGTTTGCAAAGGGTTTACAATCAGAATTTTGATTGTAATACTGTGGAAAGTATGTTAAAATAAAAATGACCGCCCACAGTCTCACAAACACTGAGCGGTCATTCTTATTGACTACTTAGCCGAAGGAAACTGACCCTTGCAGCCAGCACCCTTTCTATTTGTAGTATAGCCTATTTTGTACGAAATGTCAAGAAAAACACGGAGGTTCCCATGGGTGGAGGTCATGTATCGCGGCCGGATTTCGGGATGCCGCAGCCGGATGCTGCGTACCCGCTGACCGAGTTCTATCTGTTGGCGCAGCAGGCGCTGGAAAAAAGCGGCAGCTTTATGCTGCCCGCCCTCTACGCAGGGCTGCAAGCCCCTGCCCGGCGCATCTACCGGGAGGAAGCCGCCGGGTATCTGCAGCTTGCGGCTGCTCCGGCAGAGGGCCTGACCCGGCTGCTCTCCCCTGCCCGGATGCAGCTTTTATACAGCAGCTTGCAGGTGCAGCCGGACGGCACCCCCGCCGCCCTTTTGCTGACCGAGGAATGTACCCGCCTGACCGTGGCGGTGCAGCTGCTGCCGCCCTTTGTATGGGAGGACCCGCTGCCGCCGCTGCCGGATGTTCCGGCGGCGCTCACCCTGCAATTGACCATGCAGGACGTGGTAGCCATCGACACCGCCCCCGCCGCACTGGCGCAGAAACTGGTGCACAGCACCGATGGCAAATGCTGGTTGCACCACCCCAAAGCAGAGACCTTTCTCTCCGAGCGGCTGGCGCTGCTGCAAAGGGTCTATAAATAAAGAAGGAGCACCCTCCCCTCTTTTACTTTCTGCGATTCCGTGGTATACTGACCGGTAAACCGGCAGGATATCCAACCTCTGTCGGAGAACGTGGACACACCTTGCGGTCCGGTGCGTCCGGTACACAAAAAATGGAAGGATCCGGGTTTTGTTCTGCAATAATCGGGGATGCTGAGCCGTATATTGAGTGAACGTCCCCGTGAGAACCACAAACATTCCATCGAGAAGCCCGCTTCCGGGCATCCAAGGAGAGTTTATACAATGGGACAGCTGACCAGAAACGAAGTATTTACCTTGGCGGTGCAGCGTTACAGCGACACCGTCTACCGCACTGCGGTACATAATTGCCGCTGCACAGCCGATGCTGAGGATGTGGTGCAGGATGTGTTTGAAAAACTGCTGCACTACAACGGCATCTTTGAGAGTGAGGAGCATCTCAAAGCATGGCTGCTGCGGGTGGCCATCAACCGCTGCCGGGACCTGACCCGCGCCGCCCACCAAAAGGACACCGAGCTGGACGAGAACCTGCCCGCCCCCGATGTTCTGGAGGAGGACGGCAGTGTGCTGGATGCCATCCGCACGCTGCCGGAAAACTACCGCAACGCCATCTATCTGCATTACTACGAAGGATACACTGCGGCAGAGATCGGGCGGATGATGGCAGTGCCCACAAACACGGTACTAAGCTGGCTGCGGCGCGCACGGGCACAGTTACATACGATGCTGAAGGAGGAGATCGAAGATGAGGTGGTATGAATATAAGATGGAGGTCGATGACCTGACTGCCCCGGACGATCTGAAAGCAAAACTGCTGGCCATGACCGACACCCTGACCGCGGAGGAAAAGGCTGAACCCATGATGGCTGCCCCTGCCCCGCAGACCGCTGCACCCGCAGCACCCCTGAACACCGAAGCCAAGAAGAAAAAGCCCATCCACTTCCCGGTAAAGCAGCTGGGCACGCTGGCTGCCTGTCTGGCCGTGTGCGTGCTGGGTTACAGCACCCTGCATCTGGGCATCGGAATGGGCAACGCAAAAAGCAGCGCACCCGCTCTGTACGCAGCCGAGGGCGCTGCCGACAGCTCCGCTGCCTCTGTGGCAGCGGGCGGGTTTGATCTCCAGCACGCCGCACTGGACAGCACCCCCGAGGCGGTGAATTACAGTCTGGATGCAGACGACCGCTCTCTGGAAACGGAGTACAGCGGCGCCGGCAGCACCGAGGCTGCTGCGCCTGCGGTGGACAGTGCCAAGATCATCTACACCGCCAATCTGACGCTGGAAAGCAAGGATTACGAAGCGGCCCGCAGTGCACTGGACAGCGCTCTTGCCGAGGCGGGCGGCTATCTGGAATCCAGCAGCGAGTACACGCGCACCGGTTCCAGCCGCTCCGTAAGCCTGACCTACCGGGTGCCGCAGGCCAACTACCAGAGCTTTCTGGATGCTGTGGCCGCTGCCGGTAATGTGACCTACCGCAGCCAGCAGGCCGATGATGTGACCACCCAGTATATGGACGTGTCCGCGCGGCTTTCTAATCTGCAGGCACAGCGCACCCGCTTACAGCAGCTGCAGGCACAGGCCGAAACTCTTTCGGACTTGCTGCAGATCGAGGACTCCCTCACCGAGGTGCAGTCCCAGATCGAAAGCTGGCAGAGCCAGCTGGACTGGTACAGCGATCAGGTGCAGCAGTGCACCGTGTATATCGACCTGAACGAGGTGCAGACCTACACACCCGCCGACGAGGGCTTCTTCTCCCGCATCGGCACGGCCCTTGTCTCCGGCTGGGGCAACTTTGTGAACGGCTTGCAGCAATTTGTGGTGGCGCTGGCCTCCGTCTGGCCGCTGGCAGTGCTGGCGTGTGCCGCTGTTGCCGTGGCGCTTGCATGGCGCAAAAAGCACCCGAAGAAGTGACCCCATAGAAATTCATTTTTCCGCATAAAGGCTTCCCCGGGCCGGGGGAAGCCTTTTGTTTAACCCCGTTGAAAAAACCACCTCCTGTCCCGCCGGGCTGCTGCACCGGGAGGCAGGGGTGGTTTTGTATATTTCACAGCACTTATTACACGCCGGAATAAGCCGAGAAACCGCCGTCCACCGGCAGACAGATACCGGTGATGAAACCGGCTGCATCATTGTTCAGCAAAAACAGCAGCGCGCCCACAAGGTCTTTTTCGCTGTCGCCAAAGTGTCCCATGGGGGTGGCAGCAAGGATCTTTTTGGTGCGGTCGGTGGGGGTGCCGTCCTCGTTGAAGAGCAGCTTTGCGTTCTGCTCGCTGGCAAAGAAGCCCGGAGCGATGGCGTTGACCCGGATGCCCACCTTGCTGAAATGTACCGCCAGCCACTGGGTAAAGTTGGTCACAGCGGCCTTTGAACCGGAGTAGGCGGGGATCTTGGTCAGGGGCAGGTAGGCATTCATGCTGGAAATGTTCAGAATGTTGCAGCCCTCGCGCCCTACCATCTGCCGTGCAAAGGCCTGCGTGGGCAGCAGGGTGCCGATGAAGTTCAGGTTGAACACCATCTCCACGCCGCTTTCATCTAGGTCAAAGAAGGTGACGGTGTCGCTTTCCAGATCGGCCATCTCAAAATATTCCTTGTCCGTGTTGGCGCGGGCGTTGTTGCCGCCGGCACCGTTCACAAGGATATCGCAGGGGCCAAAGTCTGCCAGCACATCCTCTGCTACCTGCAGACAGTTGGCCTTGTTCATCACGTTGCAGGTGTAGCCCTTGGCGGTGCCGCCTTCGGCCTCGATCTCGTCCGCAAGCTCCTTGAGCTTATCCATGTTGCGGCCCAGCAGCGCCACCTTTGCGCCCGCCCGGGCCAGCGCCTTGGCAAAAATGGAGCACAGCGTGCCGCTTGCGCCGGTGACGACAGCCACCTTGCCGGTGAGATCGGTGTTCAGTACATTCTTTTCCATAACATCCTCCTGTTACAGCTGTATTCATTGGCTAGAGTATAACAGAAACGGACAGTCTTTGCCAGAACATTCTTATTATAAAATGGGATGGTTTTACGCTTTTAGCTGGTCAACAAGCACGATATCTCCCGGATGCGGTGCAGACACAATCGTACAAAATCGCAAAAATGACCGTTTTTACCTTGAAAATCTTCTAACCCCTTCTGCGGCAAAACCAGTATGATAAATGCATGACAAACACATACTGACTTCGGCTCCGCACGGCCTGCGGGGCAAAGCGAACGCAAAGAAGAAAAGGAGATTTTTATGGCATCTGAAAGCAAGAGTGCCCTGCGTCCCTTCGGCATGAAGGACAAGCTGGGCTATATGTTCGGTGACTTCGGCAACGATTTCACCTTCATCCTCTCGTCCCTGTTCCTGATGAAATTCTACACCGACGTGATGGGCGTTTCCGCCGGTGTGGTGGGCATCGTGATGATGGCGGCCCGCATCGTGGACGCCTTTACCGATATCACCATGGGTCAGATCGTGGACCGCTGCAAGCCCACCAAGGACGGCAAGTTCCGCCCGTGGCTCAAGCGGATGTGCGGCCCTGTGGCCATTGCCTCCTTCCTGATCTTCCAGTCCGGTTTGGCCGGGATGCCTTACGGCTTCAAGGTGGCCTGGCTGGCAGTCACCTACATCCTGTGGGGCTCCATCTTCTACACCTCCATCAACATCCCCTACGGCTCCATGGCTTCTGCCGTTTCTCCCGAGTCCAAGGACCGTGCCGAGCTGTCCACCTGGCGCACCATCGGAGGCAGTCTTGCAAGCCTTGTCATCGGCGTGGGCACCCCGATGATCGCCTACGTTACCGTGGACGGCAAGACCATGCTCTCCGGCTCCCGCATGACCATCATCGCCGGCGTGTTCTCCGTTTGCGCCATCCTTTGCTACCTGCTGTGCTTCAAGATGGTGCAGGAGCGCGTGCAGCTGACCACCAAGAGCGAAAAGCTGGACCTCGGCAAGCTGGTCAAGAGCATTGCCACCAACCGTTCCCTGATAGGCATCATCGCCGCCGCCCTGATGCTGCTGCTCTCTCAGCTGACCATGAGCGGCATGAGCAGCTATGTGTACCCCAACTACTACGGCAGCGCTGCCGCACAGTCTCTGGCAAGTCTGGTGGGCATGGCAGGTACCCTGCTCATCTGCGCCCCCACCGCCGTCAAGCTCTCCCAGAAGTTCGGTAAAAAGGAGCTGGCTACCGCCGGTGCCATTGTGGGCGCAGTTGCCTACCTGCTGTGCTTCCTCCTGCGTCCTTCTAACCCCTTCGTCTATGTTGCCTTTGCTGCTGTGGCTACCGTCAGCATGGGCTACTTCAACACTGTGGTCTGGGCTATGATCACCGACGTTATCGACGACACCGAGGTGCGCACCGGCGTGCGTGAGGACGGCACTGTGTACTCTGTCTACTCCTTCGCCCGCAAGCTGGGTCAGGCCATCTCCTCCGGCCTCATCGGCGCTCTGCTGACCATGATCGGCTACTCCGAGGCTACCGCCTTTGACCCCGCCGTCACCGGCAAGATCTTCAATCTGTCCTGTCTTGCACCCTTTGCAGGCTTTGTGGCACTGGCACTGATCCTTGTTTTCCTCTATCCGCTGAGCAAGACCCGCGTGGAGCAGAACGTTGCTACGCTGGCTGCACGCCGTGAGGGCAAGGAAAACTAAGCTATTTTCCCTTCCTTATCATTTACCTCCGTTGCGCAGAGCAGGCACTCTGCCGGAGCACAGAAAATGTGCCCGACGGGGTGCTTGTTCTCAGTGAAAAAAGGCTGTATACTGAGCCTGTACGAATCGCCGCACGGGAAAGGAGCAGACCCATGAACGTAGATCCCTTACAGGTGCTCAGCAAACTTGCTGCTGTTTACAATATCCCCGCCTGCCGGGTGACCCCGCCCTTTGCCGGGCTGGAAAATTTCGATTACGGTCTGCGCAAGGCGCTGGACCCGGAGTTTGACTGGCAGGAGTTCGGCTATACCCTGCTGAAGCACACCCCGGAGCAGACGCTGCTGATCGCCGAGGGCACCTTTGAGTTGAAGTTTGCCCTGTTCCGCGTGCCAGACGAAAAGGACACCGTGTTCATGATCGGCCCGTGGACGGATGGCCCCCGCAGCGAGGATTCCCGCCGGTGGGCGCAGAAAAATCTCGGTAAAGCCGGGGACGAAGCTGTGCAGGAATACTACAACGGCGTCCACACTCTTTCCGGCGATGACTTTGCCACCGCCATCTACGCCGTGGTGTCTGTTATGCTGGGGCAGGAGGAACTGCGCACACAGGAAGTGAAGGAGTTTCTGCCCTTCATGTTCCAGCCGGATATCCGCTACTTCACCGAACCCACCTTTGAGCGGGACATCCCCGTTGCCATGATCGAGCAGCGCTATCAGATCGAAAACGAGATGCTGGAGGCTGTTACCCAGGGCGATGAGAATGCCGCGATCCTCAGCATCCACAAGTTCGGCCGCTTTTCGCTGGGTGACCGGTTCATCGGGACGCTTTACCGGGAAAAGAGCCAGTTCATTATTATGAACACCCTGCTGCGCAAGGCCATTGAGCAGAACGCGGTGCACCCCTTTTATGTGGATAAAATTTCCTCCAGCTACGCCCGCCGCATCGAGACGCTGGACACGGTGGAGGACGTGCAGGCCACGCTGCAGCAAATGCTGCGGGACTACTGTGCCTACGCCCGCCGCTACTCCCTGAAAGGCTACTCCCCTACGGTGCAGAAGGTGATCAACCATATCAATCTGAATCTCTCGGAGCCGCACACCCTGAAAAGCCTTGCGGCGCTGTGCCACATCAGCCCGTCGTATCTTTCCTCCCTGTTCAAGCAGGAGACCGGCAGTACCCTGATCGACTATATCAACACCCAGCGGGTCAAACGTGCCGCACAGCAGCTGACCACCACCGACCGCTCCATCTCCGAGGTGGCGGAAGAAATGGGCATTCTGGACGTAAATTACTTTGCCAAAATTTTTAAGCGCACCTTCGGCATGACCCCCACCCGCTACCGCCGGGAAAACCGGAAAAAGTAAAAAAATCTACGATTCCGGCACGAAAATGTTCTACCTCTCCCAGCGTTTCCCATGCTAGAATAGCATCAGTAAAAGAAGATGCCCAAACCCTGAACGATAGAAACAAAACAAGAAATAAGACAGGAGAATTCATCATGCGAGAGATCATTTCCCTGAACGAAGGCTGGACCCTGCGCTTCCCCAAGGGCGAGCGCGCCGCCGAGACCGTCACCCTGCCCCACACCTGGAACGCCGTGGACGGCATGGACGGCAACGGCAGCTACCTGCGCACCACCGGCGTATACAGCCGCACCTTTAAAAAACCCGTGCAACCGCTGACCGGCGGCCGCGTGTATGTGGAGGTGCTGGCAGCTGCGCTGGATGCCACCGTCAAGGT
>OGJY01004436.1_pt1 | contig 10043 bp, 9 predicted proteins | sample 1572231 | NCBI WGS metagenome assembly OGJY01 (sample SAMEA2582121, study PRJEB24529) | metagenome | biome: Human gut stool | place: China | collected 2011
CGGGAACAGGAGGTAGAAATCTTCTACCGCTTTATCGGCAAAATTGATTGAATGACACCAATATCTTTAACTATGTGATACCGGAAGATCATTCCCTGACATCACCCTTCTTGAAGCTCTATGCGAAACATTTGACATCACTGTCAGCGAACTCCTGTCCGGAAAGAAAATAGAACCAGAAGATTACAAAAGAGAAACCGAACGACTGTTGATCCAGTACATTGGAGAGAAACGTCTGAGAGGTTTCCAGATAGGAATTTATCTTCTGGGTCTGGTAACAATTATATTGGGAGGCATTGGTTTCGGTATCTGGGGCACTCATATTTCATGGAAGATAGGTCCTGTACCCATAAAATGGATTTTGCTTGCAGCAGCCCTGATCACTTTTGGTGTCATGGCATACTTCGACCGCAATCTGCCTGGGAAAAATTACCGTAGTTCCATTATATGGCTTGAGTGTATTGTTGAAGCATTTACTTTAGCCTGGACTTTTGGAAATTCCATAATCAGTTTCTGGGATATTGATAATATGACGGAGAGTATAGTTTTTATTCTGATTATAGCTGTAATTATGCTCTGCTTATTTGCCGCTCGAATAATCGCAGCCCGCACAAACCGGGAAGAATATGAGATGCAAAAAAAATGCAGATAAACATGAAACAGAATAGTGAAAAGAAGAATTTCTTACATAAAGCAGACAGGCAGAATATGCCTGTCTGTTGTATAACTGGAAAAATATATAGAAAGCAAGAATATGAAATCAAAACAGAAACAGACTGTAAAAGCAATCGTATAGATGATTGTAAACATATAAAATTTGGAATTGTTTGATATTTGTGTTATCATATTTATATAATCGAAGAAGCAAGTACGCAAAAAAGTGTGCAAGATAGTGTGCAAGATAACGGAAATCCTGGAGGTGTTTTTGTGGGAGAATATGAACCGCCATTTACAATAACGAATGAGATACTGTCATATGTGTCTTCAATTTCTGAAAAAATAGGGCGAATCACGGCAATCAGCAGTCTGGAAACAAAACCGCACCTGAGAAAGAATAACCGAATTAAATCTATTCATTCATCTTTAAAAATAGAAGCGAATTCTCTTTCTCTGGAGCAGGTCAGGGATGTAATCAATGGCAGGCTTGTACTGGGGGAACAGAAAGAAATACAGGAAGTTAAAAATGCATATGCGGCGTATGAAAGCCTTTCGGAAATTAATCCCTATAGTATAAAAGATTTAAAGAAATTTCATGGGATTATGACAAAATATCTTGTGGAAGAATGTGGGGAGTTTCGCCATGGAGAAGAGGGAGTCTTTAATGGAGACGAATGTATTTTTATGGCACCTCCGGCGCAATTTGTACCACAGCTCATGGATGAACTGTTTGAATGGATGAAGAAATCAAGGAATAGTGTTCATCCATTGATTATGAGCAGTGTATTTCATTATGAGTTTGTCTTTATTCATCCATTTGCTGATGGTAACGGAAGAATGGCAAGATTATGGCACACAGCGATTTTAGCTAAATGGAAACCTGTATTTGAGTATATTCCAATCGAAAGTCAGATTGAAAAATTTCAGGATGAATATTATGATGCGATTGCCAGATGTCATGTTTCAGGAGAATCTACCATTTTTATAGAGTTTATGTTGTCACAGATAGACAGGATTCTGGAAGATATTTCGCTTCATATGAATGAAGAAAATGAACAGTTTTCAGAAACTGTCAGGAAAATGCTTGAAATCATGGAGTATGATACGCCTTATACAAGAAAAACACTTATGGAAAAACTGGGGTTAAAGTCCAGAGATGGATTCCGCAGAAATTATTTGCAACCCGCACTTGAGATGAATTTGATCCAAATGACATTACCAGATAAACCGAATAGCAGAAATCAGCGATATATGAAAGTATGAATAGCAGGAAGTTTATCTGATTTATAGCAATCTATAGCAATTCCATAAAATAATGCAAGCAATCCAGCCCATCATAGTGTGAAGTCCTGCGTCAGATATCTTTCTTGTCTTTCGCACTCTGCTGAACTGTCTTGATTGCATTATTTATAAGGATTGCTATAGTTAAATGGATTGAATAAATTCCTCTACATAATGCAGAGCCGCTCCGATCGCCGGTGTATACTGTCCATTGGTACCGACCAGAATCTGTGTTTTATCCAGTATGAATGGTGCGGCTGTATGGAGATGTTCTGTCAGATATTCAATATCTTCTTCTGTAAAATAAGGTGCCAGATATCCGCTGAGGATGATCGGTGCATCAATAACAAGGTTAAGATTTTTCATGGCAAATGCCAGATGGTTTAAATAATCTTTCCAGATCTGTATGATCTGGGGAGATTTTTTTTCGCGCAGAAGAGGGAAAAATTCTTTGGAAGGCATGCCTGCAGCCTGTTCCAGTGCATTGGCAGAGCAGTAGGTTTCCAGGCAGCCGCGGCTGCCGCAATAGCAAAGCGGACCATCGGGATTAATGCACATATGTTCAAGAGTTCCGCTGTGCATGGAGATTCCCTGATGAATCTGATGATTGGTAATGATGCCGCCGCCCAGATTTCGGTTCAGCAGGATGATAACAGCACTGTCAAGCTCCGGATGATTCCATAATTCAAGGAACGCAGCTGATTTCGAATCATGTTCCAGATAACAGGGATAAGGAAGATATCTGGAAAAATCATCCAGTTTCATGCCAGCGTTATTCATGATATCTCCATATAGTACAGTGGTATGATCCGGGGATGTGATACCCTGTGTGGCAATAGAGATGCCAAGAACTTTGTCATTGTCATACTGGCGCGATGAGATGAATTTTTTTACTGCGTCAGTAACCTGTTTATAGTAATCCGGTGTGTTGGAATATGGAAGCGGAATGGTGTCTGTATAGAAAGCATTTCCATACAGATCTACAGCAGTAATATGAAACATCCCTTTTAAAATACCGATACCAATGGAAATTTTAAAATCTGATACAATCTGAAGGGCGTTTGCCTTTCTTCCACCGGTGGATTCAAAGAAACCATTTTTTTCAATAAGACCTTCCTGCTCCAGAAGATTCAGGTTCTGGCTGACAGTGGATAAACCCATCTGCAGTTCCTGAACGATCTGCAGCTTGGAGGTCGTTTTTTTTCTGTAAATGTACTGGTAAACCTTTGATTTATTTATTTTCTTGAGACTAATGTTGGTCAATCCCTTTTCACTCATAATATTCTCCTGATTATGTTATAAGATAATGTTAAGTTTCAGATTTATTGTAGCATACAACGAAAAAAAAACAATAAAAATATCCGGTGTGAACAGTAACGAATCAACTTGTTAATACCTATAGTAAAAATAAACAAAAAAGTCATTTGAAAATTAGAATTTCTGTCAATGGATTTTTTAAATAAAAAAATATATACTCGACTTAAAGTTAAGATATAAACGTAAGTAAAAAACATAACAACAAACAATAAGTATCGAATAAGACAAATAAGGAGGATATAACATGAAATTATCAATCAATGGAATCAAGGAACAGGAAGCATGGAAAAAGGCAGGAATCGCTCTTCCGGGTTATGATGTAGAGGCTGCCTCTGAGAAAGCAAAGGAGAATCCGGTATGGGTTCACTTTGGTATCGGAAATATTTTCCGCGTATTTATCGGTGGAATTGCAGATGGTCTTCTGGAAGAGGGAGTGCTGGACCGTGGGATTACCTGTGTGGAAACTTTTGATTATGATGTAGCAGATAAGATTTATGCTCCATATGACAATCTGGGATTAAGCGTGATCCTGCATGGGGATGGAACCCGTGAGTATAAAGTAGTCGGAGCTTTTGCAGAAGCAGTGAAGGCACAGTCTTCTAATGCAGCACAGTGGAAACGCCTGAAAGAAATCTTCACAAGCAAATCCCTGCAGATGGTTTCCTTTACGATCACAGAGAAAGGCTATGCATTACAGAAAGCTGACGGAACATGGTTCCCGTTTGTAGAGGCAGATATTAAGAATGGTCCGGACAAAGCGGCTGGTGCCATGGCAGTTCTGGTTGCAATGCTTTATGAAAGATATAAAGCTGGCGAATATCCCATCGCACTGGTTTCCATGGATAACTGCTCACAGAACGGTGCAAAGCTTCGCGAGTCAGTACTGACAATGACAGAAGAGTGGAAGAAAGCAGGATTTGTTGATGAGGGATTTGTAAACTATGTAAGCGATGAGAAAGTAGTTGCTTTTCCATGGACAATGATCGATAAGATCACACCTCGTCCAAGCGAGCAGATTGCAGCAGACCTTGAGAAGCTGGGTGTTGAGAACATGCAGCCGGTGATCACAGGTAAGAAGACATACATTGCACCATTTGTCAATGCTGAGAAACCACAGTATCTGGTAATAGAGGACAGCTTCCCTAACGGACGTCCGGCTCTGGAAAAAGGTTTCGGCGTATATATGGCAGACAGAAATACAGTTAACCTTTCTGAACGTATGAAAGTAACAGTATGTCTGAATCCGGTTCATTCTGCTACAGGTCCGCTGGGAGTAGTTCTTGGATATGATCTGTTTGCGCATATGCTTAATACAAATGAAGATATGATGAAAATGGCACGTATGATTGCTTATGATGAAGGTCTTCCGGTAGTTGCTGACCCTGGAATCCTTTCTCCTCAGGCATTTGTGGATGAGCTTTTTAACGATCGTTTTCCAAATGAATATCTGGGAGACACCAACCTTCGTCTGGCAGTAGACGTATCTCAGATGGTTGGCATCCGTTTCGGCGAAACAATCAAAGCATATGTACAGAAATTCGGAGATGCTTCCAGATTGACAGCTATTCCTCTGGGAATTGCAGGATGGCTCAGATATATGCTTGGTGTAGATGATGAAGGAAATAAATTTGAACTTGCACCGGACCCAATGAATGAGGAACTGCAGGAACAGTTTAAGGATATTGTTGTAGGCAAACCTGAAACATTCAAAGATCAGTTAAAACCAATTCTTTCCAATGAGCGTCTGTTCTTCACTGACCTTTACAAAGACGGTGTGGGAGAGAAGGTTGAGGATATGTTCCGTGAGATGATTGCAGGACCTGGAGCTGTAAGAGCAACAATACATAAATATGTTGGATGATTTTCATCAGATGGATATTATAACTGACTTTCAGGAGGAAAATGAAAATGAATTTAAAAGAACAGTTTAATGGAATTCAGCATATTGGAATTCCGACCAATGATATTGAAGCAACCATTGATTTTTATAAGGCTCTGGGATTTGAAATTGCTTTTCGTACAGTAAATGAGGAAGCAGATGAAGAGGTTGCTTTTCTGAAATTAAATACACTTGTTGTTGAGACATATGAGAATAAAGCAGCTAAGATGGAAGCCGGTGCCATCGATCATATGGCGATTGATGTAAAAGATATTGAAAAAGTATATGAAATGATTAATCAGGCAGGATTAAATACAACCAACGATACCGTTCATTTTCTTCCCTTCTGGGAAAACGGAGTAAAGTTCTTTACAATTGAGGGACCGAATAAAGAGAAGGTTGAGTTTAGCCAGTATTTATAAAAGGGACAACTGTCCACAAACTGACATAATTCTGAAGATCGTATTCATACCAAAACAATTTATGGAATAATAACATTTGTATAGAACATTCATGGATTGAAAAAAATGGTGAAAAAACATATAATAATAAAAAAGTATGGTTACGATTAAGGATATAGCAAATATTACAGGGGTTAGTCCGACTACAGTTGCAAATGTCATTCACGGAAGGACTAATAAAGTTTCCAAGGAAAATGTGGAACGTATTCAGAAAGCGTTAAAAGAAAACCACTATGTCCCGAAGCTGGCCCAGGAGACAATGACCAGGGGAAAGACCAGGCTGATCGGTGTGGTGATTCATACAACAAAAGTTTATGAAGATACAACCATTGCAGACCCATTCTATGGAACAATCGTGGGAATTATAGAAAGAGAACTGCGTAAAGCGGGATATTATATGCTTTTGTATGCAGAAATGGATCTGGATAAAATTTTCCAGATGTCTGCATCGTGGAGTGTGGCAGGGATCATTACAGTTACATTTGCGCAGAAAGATTATGAGAAACTAAGAAATCTTGTAGACGGTTGTCCGGTGGTTGGAATTGATACATATGGAAAACAGGATGCGGATATTTATAATATTGGACTGGATGATTTAAATGGAAGTTATAATCTTGTAAATTATTTATTTCAATGCGGTTATGAGGAAATCCTGGTTTTGATGGAAGAAACCGCCAAAGGTGCAGAGCTTGTGCGTGTAGAAGGGTACAAAATGGCACTTAGGAAAAATGGACGGGAATATCAGGCGAAATATCATATTTATGTAGATCCTGCAGATTCAGAAAAACGGAGAAAACGTTTAAAAGAGTTAGAACGCTTTTGTGGCAAAAATTATGCTATTTTTTGTGTAAGTGATCAGTTGGCAGCAAGAGTCATGAGAAGCTTTCAGGAGGATGGGTATAAAATTCCGGATGATATAGGAATTGCAGGCTTCGATAATAATATTTACGGGACAATGCTATATCCGCGCCTGACAACAGTTAATCAGGATATTCCGAGAAAATCGGAAGAGGCAGTGAAGATGCTTATTGATCTTATTGAGGGAAAAGAGGTAAGAAAAAAGGAAGTGATTCTTCCCACACAGTTAGTGATTCGTGACAGTACCAGAAAACAGAATTAAAATAAAAGGCTTGATAATGCGGGAAATGAAATATATTTTTCGTGTTTTCAGGCTTTTTTACTGTTTGACATAAGCGGACTGTTGTTGGGCCAATAATTATGCGATTGTGCAAAATGTATAAAAACAATAGAATAACAATATGTAAATATACGGTGTTACACAACACCTATTGCGCGTTTTAGGAATAGATGCTATTATAAATACAAGCTAAGTGTTGCGCAACACCTATAGAGAATACAATGATTTTAAGGGAAGATAGCAGGAGGTAATCAAAATGAAAGGAAAGAAAGTATTAGCATTAGTTATGTGTGCAGTTATGGCAGCAGGAATAACAGTTCCGGTAATGGCAGAGGAGAAAGATGACAGCGGACGTGAAGTCATTAATTTTTTCAGAGCAGATGATGGACATATGGATGTTATGCAGAATGTAATTGATGCATTTGAGGCAAGTCAGGACAAATACGCAGTAAACATTGTGGTTGCTCCTAATGATTCAAATCAGGAAAAGAGTCAGCTGACTACTTCTTTTTCTGCCGGAAGTTCTGAATATGATGTAGTTTCTATTGATACTGCCTGGGCTGGCGATCTGGCAGGTGCCGGATATCTGGAAGCACTGGATGGATATATGAAAGAATCCGGAAGAAAGGCATCTGAATATAATAAAGGCTCTCTTGATTCAGGAACTTATCGTGCGAAAACATATGCACTGCCTATTAATCCGGATTATGGTGTATTATTTTTCCGCAAAGATATTGTTTCACAGGAAGATGCGGACAAACTGGTAAGTGGAGATTATACATATGATGATCTGATCACTATGGCAGAGAACTACAAAGGTCAGGAAGGAACAAAGACCGGACTTGTATTCCAGGCTAATCAGTATGAAGGACTTGTATGTAATGCAAATGAATGGACAAATAATTTCAATGATGTCAAGGGTGGCCTGGAATTAATGAAGAAAGCAGTTGATTCTGACGCGACTCCGGAAGATATTCTAGTATATCAGGAAGATCAGACCGCAAACAGCATGGTCAATGGAGACTGTGTTTTTGCAAGAAACTGGCCATATGCATGGGCACTCCTTACAGATGAGACTGCTGTTCATCAGGATCAGATAGATATTGCACCTCTTCCAAATGGATCCTGTATCGGTGGATGGCTTGCAGCAATTAATGCAAACAGTGAACATAAAGATGGCGCATGGGCATTCCTTGATTTCCTTACTTCCATGGATGGACAGGTGATCTATGCAGCTGGAAGCGGAAGTGCTCCCGGATGGACTGCAGCAGCTGATGATGAAAAAGTAAAAGAAGGAAACAAGCTTCTGGAAAATCCTGGATTTATTGCAGCATTAAATAATACGATTGCCCGTCCAAGCTCTGACAATTATCAGGAATTATCTGATAATCTGCAGATTGCTATGCACAAATATTTATCTGGTGAGGCTGAACTGGATGATACAGTAAATCAGATAGAGACTTTACTGGACACAGAGGGAAAATAAAAACTTCAGTGAATAAAAGGGCTGTCCGGTTTGTCAGACAGTCCTTTTGAACTTTCAGATATCAATTTTGCAGAGAAAAGCCTCACCGCTGCTTCTCTTCTTCCATCCTCTATCATTTCATCCACTGCCTGACACATATCTGTTTTTTCTCCTCCCGTTTTGATTTTTATTGGTGTTTTTTCTATCTATCCAATTGTAACATCCTTTATGTATACATTTTTTGATTATCGCATTAATGATCAGACCGCAAACAGCTTCTATTTGTCAGAACGTTTTAATGGAGAGCTGTTCTATGAGGATTGTGATTATATCAATTATTTTCTGGATGATGATAAGACTTTAATGTCAGAAGAGGATCAGAAAGCAGTAGAGGAAATCCAGGCAACAGTCAGCAGCGTAATGAGTGAATATGAAAATGCAAAGGGAACAGAGAAGATTGCTTCTGATAAAAAGGATGAACTGGTTGCTTTTAAAGAAAAGCTCAGAACAGATATTACTGCACTTTATGATAAATATCCGGATGTAGAGTTCTATAATAAAGACAAAATACCGGAGATTTTAGATGAAATGGACACATGTATTGTAAAGTCTAATTTTATTGGCCTGAAGGCTTATGGGAATCTGATCAAAGATACCCGTTTCTGGAAAGCTCTGGGACATACACTGATTTTTACAGTGATCTCAGTAGGAATTGAGCTGGTATTGGGAATGCTTCTGGCATTGATTATGAATAAAGCAATGAAAGGAATCGGTCTTGTCCGTACGGTTGCGCTGATTCCGTGGGCAATCCCCACAGCAGTATCAGCTATGATCTGGAGTTATCTGTATGATGGAAGTTATGGAATTGTTTCTTTTCTGTTTAATAAACTGGGAATTATAAACAGTCAGTCTGCAATGCTTCTGACCTCTCATGGGGCGATGAGTGCTGCAATTATTGCAGATGTATGGAAAACAACTCCATATATGGCACTTCTTCTGCTGGCAGGCCTGCAGGTTATTGACAGAGGCCTTTATGAAAGCTCTGCGATTGATGGTGCAGGTCCGGTGGTGACATTCTTTAAGATTACATTGCCACTGGTGAAACCAAGCCTTCTGGTTGCCTTGTTATTCCGTACACTGGATGCATTCCGTGTATACGACCTGATCGCAATCCTGACAGGTGGCGGTCCTGGAAATGGAACAGAGAGTTTATCTATTTATGCTTATAAGCTGATGTTTGACCAGAGTAATTATGGATACAGTTCCGTAGTTGTTATGGGAATGTTTGTTGTAGTAGCAATTATTGCATTCCTGTATGTAAAAGTACTTGGGGCAGATGTCATGGGAAACGACTAAGGAGGGGAGAAAGGATGAAAAAGGTAAGTACGTTTAAAGTAGTAAGCTGGATTTTTATTATTGCTTTTTTGCTGATTTCAGTATTTCCATTCTTCTGGATTCTGGTCACATCATTTAAACCTGAAACAGAAATATTCGGAGATGGCGCATATCGTATTATTGCGCAGCACCCTACACTAGATGCATTTAAAACAGTTATTTTTGAAAAAAATATTCTCAGGGCAGTATGGAACAGCTTTGTTATGTCCGGATTTACTACTTTGTATGTAATTGTTGTTGCGTCTATGTCTGCATATATCATATCCAGATTCAAATTCAAAGGAAAAAATCTTCTGATGGCATTGATCCTTACAGTAGCAATGTTTCCGCAGATGATCATTATCGGACCGGTGTTCAATATGTACTATTCTCTTGGAAAACTGAATTCCTACTGGGTATGTCTGGCGTATTCATCTATTACTCTGCCAAGTGCAGTATGGATTATGGTGG
>OGJY01004444.1_pt1 | contig 10027 bp, 10 predicted proteins | sample 1572231 | NCBI WGS metagenome assembly OGJY01 (sample SAMEA2582121, study PRJEB24529) | metagenome | biome: Human gut stool | place: China | collected 2011
AGAAGAGCTGACCACAGAAAAGCTATGCTAAAAAACTTAACTATATCTTTACTAAGTGCAGAGAAAATAGAAACTACTGTAACTAGAGCAAAAGAATTAAGAAAATTTGCTGAGAGAATGATAACTTTAGGAAAGAAAAATACTCTAGCTTCTAGAAGAAATGCATTTGCTTTCTTAAGAAACGAAGAAGTAGTAGCTAAGTTATTCAACGAAATAGCACCTAAATATGCAGAGAGAAATGGTGGATATACAAGAATCATCAAAACTACTGTTAGAAAAGGTGACTCAGCTGAAATGGCTATAATCGAGCTAGTTTAATAATTAGTTAGATATGAGGAGTAGAAATACTCCTCTTTTTTTTCATTAAAACTTGAATAAGTTGAAATAAAAAAGTATAATTAGATTAGTGGTAAAATATTTAGAGTAATAAGGTGGGATAAGTATGAAAACGATAAATAAGTTAGTACTATTAGAAGGGAATGAAGTGGTTCTATCTAAAGAGGAAGCTATAAAAAAATTAGTTGATAAATTAGAAGAGGCTGGGTTTTTAACTAGTTGTAATGAGTTTTTAGAGTCTGTATATTTAAGGGAAGAGATATCTCCAACAACAGTGGGATATGGAATAGGGCTTCCACATGGAAAAGGAAGCTGTGTAAAAGAATCAGTGGTAGCATTTATGAGAGTAAAAAATCCTATTCTTTGGAATATTCAAGATGATGAAAAAGTTAAAATAGTTTTTATGCTAGCTGTATCTGAAGAAGAAGGAAAAGGAACACATAATGACATCTTAGTAGAGTTATCTAAAAAGATATTAGATAGTAATTTTAGAAATAGAATAGAAAATAGTAATAGTATTGAAGAGATAGTAAAATTAATTAATGAATAAAAAGGGAGGAATTTACTAAAAATTTAAAGTAAATTCCTCTCTTTTTTAATATCTTAAATATATATAGATTAGACTAAGAATTGTAGATTGAGCTACAACAATAGTTCCCCATTTTAAAAATTCCATAAAGGAAATCTCTATTCCCCCTTTTTTAGCTACAGAAGCTCCAACTATATTTGCAGCAGCTCCAACTATTGTCATATTTCCTCCTAAGCAAGCTCCTAGAGATAGTGCCCACCAAAGTACTTGGGTATCTCCAGAAAAATTAGGTGTAATCTCTAATAATATTTTACCAAAAGATAAGGTATGAGGTATTGAACCTACTATAGGAGATAAAATAGTTGAAGTAATAAGTATTAGACTAGAAGTAAATTTTAGATGACCATTAGTGAAGTATATTAGATATTCAGATAATTTACTAATGATACCAAGATTTTCAATTCCATCAACTAATACAAATAATCCTCCAAAGAAAAATAAAGTATCCCATTCTACTTTTGCAAATATCTCTTCAGGTTTCTTTTTACTTAAAAATATTAAGACAGCAGCTCCAAGGATAGCTATTATAGCAAGTCCAATATGAGTAAAGCTATTACTTAAAAATCCTAAAATAACAAGAGAGAAAATAACTATAGATTGAATAAGTAATTTTTTATTTGTAATAGTTCTTTCTAAGCTTAGTTCCATTATTCCAGCTTTTAATTCATTAGATACTTGTAACTTATTTTTGAAATATAGAGCTGAACTAGTTAGAAGAACAGCCATATTGATTATAATAAATGGAGTTAGATTAAAAATAAAATCATTAAATTCTAATCCACTAAGGCTCGCAATAATAAGGTTAGGTGGGTCTCCAATCATTGTAGCAGTTCCACCAATATTAGAAGCAAAAATTTGTAAAAGAACAAAAGGTTTAGGATCTACCTCCAATCTTTTAGCTAAGAATATAGTGACTGGAACAACCAATAAAATTGTAGTAACATTGTCTAAAACTGCTGAGAAAATAGCCGTTACAATTGAAGTAAAAACAAGAATTTTAATAGGATTTCCTCGTACCAATTGAGCTATCTTTATAGCTACCCACTGAAAGACACCAGTTTCAGACATAATTTCAACGATCATCATCATTCCAATAAGTAGAAAAATTATTTCCAAATTAAATCCAATAGTTTCAAGAGCTTCTTCTTCAGTGATAATTTGTAATACTACCATAAGGGCTCCACCAATAGTTGTGATTATGGATTTCGGATATTTTTCACTAATAATGAAATAAAAAGTAATAATAAAAATAATAGTTCCCAAAATAAGTTTTAGTATTTCCATAAGTTCGCCACCTTTTGTCAGTAATGAAAAAATTTTGTTTAAATTGTACAGTATTATTATATATCTTTAAAAATAAAGTGTAAAATATTTTTTAAAAAATGTGATATAAAAAATAAAATTATTTTATATATTGATTATATATAAAAAGATAAGATATAATTGGATTAGAGGTGAATATATGAAAAATAATTATAAAATAGAAGTACTATCAAAAAAATTTTGTGAAAGTAATATAGAAAAAATTTTGGATATTTTAAAATTAATACCAAATTCTAATTATAAGAGAGAGTATTATATGGGAAGTGGGAATATAGTCTAGTTATTTTAAATGATAAAGATATTGTGGGGATATTGATAGGATATGAAAGAGAAAAAGAAAAGAGTGAACTATATAGAGAAAATTGTTTTTATATTAATGAGATAGCAATATCTAAAAAATATAAAGGAAAAGGACTAGGGAAAATGTTATTAGAAACTTTTATTGAAAGAGTAAAAAAATTTAAATATTTAAGTGGAAAAATTAAGATAAGGATTCAAACAACTAATAGTATAGAAAATAGAAAAGTAATAAGTCTATATGAGAGTGTAGGTTTTAAAAAGATAGGAGTAGAACAATATCCAAATAAGGAGGATGTTGTTATGGAAATAGAGAAGAAAAATAATTATAAGTAAGGAGAGTAATGATAACTACTCTCCTTATTTTTATAATATTGATGGAAAATCTTTTTTTTCAAGTAAGTCAGATATAGTATCTTTTAAAATTTGTAGTCCATCTTTTATTTCTTCTAAGGTAACTGAAGTGAAACTAAGTCTTATAAAATTATTATTTTGTTCTTCAGCTAAGAAAAAAACAGAACTAGGTAGAATAGAAACTTTTTTTTCTTTTAATAAATTGTAAAGAATATTTGAATTAATTTCAGAAGGAAGCTTTATCCAAAAATAGAAACCACCTTTAGGTAAAAAAGGTAATTCTAAACCTTTAATATTTTTAAGTAATGATAGTGAGAACTCATAACGTTTTTTAAAGATATCTCTTAATTTTTCAATATGCAAGTTTAAGTAACCACGCTTTAAAAATAGATAGATAGCCATCTGCATTAATCCTGATGAAGAGATATCACTAGAAAATTTTGCTGCAATGACTTCTTGAGTGAGTTTATTAGGCAAAACCATATATCCAATTCTTAAACCTGGCATAATTACTTTAGAAAAAGAGTTTATATAAATAACATTATTATTACTATCTAAAGCTTTTAAAGGAATTGAAGGATTATTAAAATAGTAAAAATCAGACATACAATCGTCTTCAATAATAGTAAATTTATATTTATTAGCTAATTCTAAAATTTTTAATTTTTTTTCTAATGACCAAGAAATACCAGTAGGGCATTCAAAATTAATCATTGTATAGATAAAATCTATTTTATTATTTTGGAGTATTTTTTCTAGTTCTATTAAATCAAAACCATCTTCAAGTACAGGAACAGAAATCATTTTAGTAACTTCTGAAAAAGTGTTAATAGCTCCATAATAGGAAGGGCTTCCGATTACAATAGTAGTATTTTTCTTTTTAGACATAATTTTTTTTAAAATATCTAATGCTTGTTGTGAACCCGAGACAATTTGAATATTAGAAGCATTAGTAGTAATATTTAAAGCTTTTAATTTTTCTACTAAGATTTCTCTCAATTCTAAAAGTCCTTGAGTATCAAAGTAATTAAAGACTTTATCACCATAGTTATCAAAAATTTCGTTGATAATATTTTGAAATTTTTTTACAGGATAAAGCTCTGTAGAAGGAGTAGCACTAGCAAAGTTAATACTTTTATTAATAATAGCAAAATTATTAATAATTGGTTTTTGATTTTTAGAAGATAGATAATTATTTTCTTTTACATAACATCCTTTACCATTTATTTTAAAAATTAAATTATTTTTTTCAAGAAGTTCATATGCTTTGAGAACAGTCAAATGGCTGATATCATATTTTATAGCTATTTGTCTAATAGAAGGAAGTTTCTCATTAGGAAGTATATCTCCATTTTCTATTATATTTTTAAAAGCTTCATAAAGTTGTAAATATATTTTTTGAGGTAGAGTTTTATCTATAATAAAATTAAGCTTCATAAAAATCTCCTTTATACTGTTAAGTTGTGTTATATTAATATTATACCATATATATAAATTAAAAATGATAAAAACTGTTATATAACAGAAAGTATTGTAACTTTTTATAGGGAAAATAACTGAAAACAAGGTAAATTCTTAGTTTTTTAAAATTTAAAACCGTTATATATCGGTTATAACGGTTTTAGCTATTGACTATTTTAATATAACGGTTTATATTTATAGTATAAGAAATTCAAAATAAAAGTAGGAGGATAGAATGAAATACAATTTTAATGAACATATTGATAGAAAAAATAACCACTCAGCAAAATGGGAAGAGATGGGAAAAAAATTTATTTCAAATGATTTATGGCCTATGTGGATAGCAGATATGGACTTAAAAACTGCTCCTGAGATAACTTCTGCTATGAAAGAAAAAGTAGAACAAGAAATATTTGGTTATGTGTATAGACCTGATTCTTACTATAAAAGTGCAGCAGACTGGTTAGAAAGAAGATTTTGTTATAGAATTTTACCAGATACTTTGATAAATAGCCCAGGAGTTGTTCCAACACTATCAATCCTAGTTAGAAAAATGACAAAGCCAGGAGAAAAAATTTTAATTCAGACACCAGTTTATTATCCTTTTGCAGCAACTATAAAAGATAATGGAAGAGAGGTAGTTGAAAATAGATTAGTTAATAATGGAAATGGTTATTATACAATAGATTTTGAAGATTTTGAAAAGAAGGTATCTTCTAATGATATAAATTTATTTATTTTATGTAGTCCACACAATCCTGTTGGAAGAGTATGGAAAGAAGAAGAGTTAAAGAAAATGGCAGACTTATGTTTAAAATATAATGTAAGAATAATAGCTGATGAAATTTGGAGAGATATTATTATGCCAGGTTTTAAACATATACCAATAGCTTCTTTAAGTAAAGAGGTTGAAAATATTACAATAACTTGTTTTTCACCAACAAAAACATTTAATATTGCTGGATTACAAGCATCATTTGTAACATTTCCAAGAAGAGAAGAATGGGAGATGTTTGATACTGAGTTAGGAATATTGGATATAAAAAGAAATAGCCCATTTAGTTTAGTGGCTTTTGAAACAGGTTATACAAAGTGTGATGAGTGGGTAGATGAATTGGTAGAGCATTTAAGTGGAAATATGGATTATGTAATTAATTTTATTAAAGAAAAAATTCCAGAAGTAAAGGTAAGAAAACCAGAAGGAACTTACTTAATGTGGCTTGATTTTTCAGCATTAGGAATGAGTAAAGAGGAATTATCAAAATTTATGCAAGAAAAAGCTAAGATAGCTTTAGATGATGGATATTGGTTTGGACAAACAGGAGAAGGGTTTGAAAGAATGAATATAGCTTGTCCAAGATATATGGTAGAAGAGGGAATGAAAAGAATAGAGAAAGCTATAAAAGAGTGGAGAAATAAATAAATTAATATAATAGGGAGGATAAAATAATGGAAGAAAGAAAATATGGGGCAATATCATTTTTACCATTGATAATATTTTTAGCATTATATATTGGAAGTGGATTATATTTTACATTTATGGGAGCAGAAAGTGCTTTTTCAAAATTTCCAAGACATGTAGCACTTTTAATAGGAATAGTTATAGCTTTATTAATGAATAAAACTATGAAATTAGATAAGAAAATAGATATTTTTTGTGAAAATGCAGGGAATTCAGGAGTTATTATTATAGGATTAATTTATTTATTAGCAGGTGGATTCCAAGGAGCAGCCAAAGCTATGGGAGGAGTGGAATCAGTTGTAAATATGGGACTAACTTTTATACCAAGTAGTCTATTAGTTCCAGGAGTATTTGCAATATCATCATTCATATCAACAGCTATAGGGACTTCTATGGGGACTGTAGCAGCTATGGCACCAATAGCTATAGGAGTAGCAGAAGCTGCAAACTTAAATTTACCATTAACATGTGCCGCTGTAATAGGAGGAGCATATTTTGGTGATAACCTATCAATGATATCTGATACTACAATTTCAGCTGCTAAAGGTGTAGGCTCAGAAATGAAAGATAAATTTAGAATGAACTTTTTAATAGCTTTACCTGCTGCAATAGTAGCAATTATAATGTATTGGGCTTTAGGAGGAACAGGAGTAATAACAGGAGAACATAATTTTGAAATTATTAGAGTTATTCCATATATAATAGTTTTAGGAGCTGCTTTAGCAGGATTCAATGTTTGTGGAGTTTTATTTACTGGAATAGTAATGAGTGGATTAATTGGAATTTTTGAAGGAACAATAACTATATTAGAATGGGTTCAAGCAATAGGAAGTGGAATGTCAGATATGTTTAGCATTACTATAGTAGCAATATTAATTTCAGGATTAATAGGATTAATAAAATACTATGGTGGAGTAGATTGGCTTGTTAATTCAATAGTTTCAAGAATAAAAGAAAGAAAAGATGCAGAATATGGAATAGGATTATTATCAGGACTATTATCAGCAGCTTTAGTAAATAATACAATAGCTATTATAATTAGCGCTCCTATAGCAAAGGAGATTGGAAAAACTTATCATATAGCTCCAAAAAGACTAGCAAGTTTAATTGATATATTTGCTTGTGCATTCTTAGCTTTAACACCATATGATGGAGGAATGTTGATAGTTACTGGTTTAGTTGATGTTTCACCATTAGCAGTATTAAAATATTCATTCTACATTTTTGCTTTAATTATAGCTACTTGTATAACTATTCAATTTGGATTATTAAGAACAGAAGAAGAAAAGAGATATTTAAAAGAGAATAATTTAAAATAATGGAGGATAAAATTAAAATGGAAGATTTAAAAAATAAAGGGATAGGAACAATAGCAATTCATGCAGGACAGCATAAAAATCCTTTTGGAGCATTAGCAACTCCAATATATCAAACATCAACATTTGTATTTGATTCAACAGAGCAGGGGGGAGCTCGTTTTGCTGGAAAAGAAGATGGATATATCTATTCAAGACTAGGAAATCCAACAGTAGCAGTGGCAGAAGCTAAAGTAGCAGCTTTAGAAGAAGGAGAAGCTGCAGCAGCTACTTCATCAGGAATGGGAGCTATTTCTTCAGTTTTATGGACATTGTTGAAAGCTGGAGACCATGTTATAGCAGATAAAATACTATATGGTTGTACATTTGCTCTATTAGCTCATGGAATGACAAGATATGGAGTAGAAGTAGATTTTATTGATACTTCTGATTTAGAAGAAGTAAAAAAACATATGAAGGAAAATACCAGAGTAGTATATTTAGAAACTCCAGCTAATCCAAACTTAAAAATTTCTGATATAGAAGAGATAGCTAAGATAGCTCATACCAATTCAAAAACAATGGTTGTTGTAGATAATACATTTGCAACTCCATATTTACAAAAACCATTAAAACTAGGAGCAGATATAGTTGTTCACTCAGCTACAAAATATATTAATGGACATGGAGATGTTATAGCAGGATTTGCAGTAGGAAAGAAAAAAATAATAGATGAGATAAAATTATTTGGAATAAAAGATATGACAGGATCAGTATTGGGACCTACAGAAGCTCATTTAATAATTAGAGGGTTAAAAACTTTTGAAATAAGAATGCAAAGACATTGTGATAACGCTCAAAAAGTTGCTGAATTTTTAGAAAAACATCCTAAGATAGATAAAGTATATTATCCAGGATTGATAAAGCATCCAGGTCATGAAATAGCTAAAAAGCAAATGAAAGGATTTGGAGGAATAATGTCTTTCGAATTAAAAGGTGGATTTGAGGCAGGAAAAACATTATTAAATAATGTGAAATTATGTGCTTTAGCTGTAAGTCTTGGAGATACTGAAACATTGATTCAACACCCAGCTTCAATGACTCACTCAGCATATTCAAAGGAAGAATTAAAAGAAGCTGGAATTCCAGAAGGATTAGTAAGATTGTCTGTAGGATTAGAAAATGTAGAGGATATAATTGAAGATTTAGAACAAGCTTTAAATCAAGTTAAATAATAAAAAAGAGCTATGGAAATAATTTTCTATAGCTCTTTTTAGTTAAATAAAATAAACAGATAAATAATTTAGAATACTTCCTACTAAAACAAATATATGCCAAACACCATGCATAAATCTAACTTTTTTCATTCCATAGAATATAGTACCAACAGAATAAGCAATTCCACCAGCAATTAAAAGTTTTAAAGAAAGGGGGCTAATTAAAGTTTTTAAATCATCGAAAACAAAAATAATCATCCATCCCATAAAAAGATATATTAATGTAGAGAGTATTTTAAATTTACCAGTAAAGAAAATTTTAAAAATGATACCTGCTAAGGTCATTCCCCATTGAGCAAAGAATAAAATCCACTTAACTTTTCCGTCAAAAAATCCTAGCAAATAAGGAGTGTATGATCCTGAAATAAGGATATAAATAGCTGAATGGTCTAAAATTTTAAATATTCTTTTTAATTTACCAGTATATAATATATGATAAGTACCAGACATGGAATAAAGTAATATTAAAGAGAAACAAAATAACATTGAACCAATAAAATATCCAATATTACCACTTTCTAAAGTTCTTACTAGTAGAGCTCCTGTGCCAATTAATGCTAAAATAACTCCAAAGTAATGAGTAAGTGAGTTTACCCATTCTTCAACTCTTGAAACTTCATTCATAATAGCCTCCTGTTAAAATAAATAAAGTAAAATAAAATAGCCATTAATTATATCTTTTATTGAAAGTATTTTATCATATTAGTCATGAAAAAGTATAGTTAAATTTCAAAACTTTTAGTAATTATAGCCCCTTTATTTTTCATCTCTTTAATAGCATCTTTAGAAGAGCTAGGAGTTAAGTTTACTCCTTTGCAACCATCTTCTATTAAATATACTTTATATCCTAATTCTAATGCATCAAGAACTGTAAATTTTACACAAAAATCAGTAGCTAATCCCATTATATATAAAGTGTCAATTTTTTTTTCTTTAAAAAAATTATCTAAATCTGTTTTTTGTAATTTTCCATTATCAAAAAAAGCACTATATGAATCAATTTCAGGATTATTTCCCTTAAATATAGTTTTATCAATATTGTTACTATTTAATTCTGAATGAAATTCACTACCAAAAGTATTTTCTACACAGTGAACAGGCCACCAAACTTGAGGTAAACCATTTAAGATTCCAAGTTCTCCAACTTTTCCATTTGAATTAATAGCAAAACTTTTATGGGAATTAGGGTGCCAATCTTTAGTTGCAACTATTAAATCATTATTTTCACTAAATTTTTTTATTAAAGAGTTGGCAACAGGGATAACTAAATCAGCATCTTTTACTTCAAGAGCACCATTTTTGCAAAAATCATTTTGTAAGTCAACTAATAATAAAGCTTTCATAAAATCCTCCTAAAATATTTTTCTAATTTTATTATACCATTTTTTAGAAGAAAAAACATATCTATCCATTGAAAATATTGACATTTTTTAAAAAATATGATAAAATAAGCCGTTGTGAAATACACACATCAGTTATTTCTAAGCCAGGTGTTTTCAAATGAAAATTGCTTAGTTTTGAGACTGATGGAAGAAAAACCAAAAGACTATTAGGAGGAAAAAATGGCAGTAATAACAATGAAACAATTATTAGAAGCTGGAGTTCACTTTGGACACCAAGCAAAAAGATGGAA
>OGJY01004446.1_pt1 | contig 10023 bp, 9 predicted proteins | sample 1572231 | NCBI WGS metagenome assembly OGJY01 (sample SAMEA2582121, study PRJEB24529) | metagenome | biome: Human gut stool | place: China | collected 2011
TAGCCGCCAGGAGCAAGTTAGACAGTTTCTTCATGGGTGATGCTCTCCTTTTTCGTTTTGTAAAGTATGGTTGTGCGGTCAGACAGTCGCAAAGGGGCAGGCCCCCTTTTAATGTTAGGGCCTGCCCCTCGCGGCTTACAGGGGAAATTGGACAATGGGGAACCCGAAGGTTAGTAGTTCAGGCCAAAGCCGGACCAGTAGAAGTTGCCGTCCGCGTCCCGATAGGCGTAGGAGCCAGAGGGGGACTGGGCCAACACCGCGGGGTCCATGTACTGTTCCTTGTCGTAGCCCGGCACATCGTTGGGGGAGACGCAGATGTCATAGGTGTTACCATCCTCCAGGGTCACCTGGTTCACGGCGATGACCTCATCGCAGGAGACCATGGTGACAGGCAGCTTGCCGGTGGGGTTAAACGTGCCGATGACAGCACCGATGAGAGCCTCGCCAGAGGTGCCGAACCCGCCGAGCAGGGCATCGCAGTAGGGCTCCAGGTTGGTCAGAATCCAGGGGCTGGTGATGTCAATGGTTCCGATGACCGTGCCGCCGTTGGCGTGGACCGCGTCAGCAATCTCCCAAAGCTCGTCGATATCGGCCACGGTGGTGACAGAGGTGGTATCGCCGGTCCGCTCACCTGTCTCGCTGTCATACTCCGGCGACTCCTGATCCTCCACCAAGTCAAGCACATGCAAAGAGTCGTCATCCCAGGAGATGGCAGCAGGCTCTACCATTAGGATGGCCACGTCGGCCTCGTTGTAGTCATCCACCACATTATAGCCCATAGCGGCGAGTCCGCCGGCCGAGTCGTAGTTACCCGCCCCGGTATAGCCCATAGCCGTAAGCGCATCGTCGATGGCGTTGTCGGAACCGGTGCCGGTAAATCTCTGGATATAGATGTTCAGGCCCTCGTCACCCGCATCCGCCAGGGGCAGCACGTTGTTGGAGTTCTTCATCAGAACCACGGACTTCTGGTTGAACTCAGTCTCGTAATCCTCCCGCACTTCGGCATACTGCTCACCCACGGCCTTGCTCTCGGCGGGGTCGCGGTAGGGGTTGTCGAACATACCCAGGTCGATCCAGGACTTCATGCGGTTGGTGGTGGCCCGGTCCAAGGCCTCTTCGGTCACCATGCCGGAGGTAACGGCCTCTGTGACATCACTATAATCAGTAGTGGAGGTCCATTCCTCACCGATTACGTCCGTGCCGGCATTGATGACAGCGGCATAACGCTCGACTGGCGTCAGATCCTCAGCACCATAGGGATGACCATCAGGATGGTCAGAGATAACCCCGGAGTCGGAGTTGACAAAACCCTCAAAGCCCATGGTGTCCCTCAGCAGAGTCTGGAGGATGGTCGAATTATAGGCACTGGCGAGCTCCTCCGGCTCGATCAAAACACCATTCACAGTCTGGGGTTTGCTGCGGGCATCGGTAGTAGGACGGGAGTAACTGGGCATGACGCCGGTCACGCCTGCGTCGATAGCCGCCTGGAAGCCCACCAGCTGGTACTTCTCCAGGGAGCCCTCCGTGCTGTAAATGCGCCACTGACCGCATATGCTGTGACTGGAGAACCCATTCTCAGCCGCGCCATCGCCGGGGAAGTGCTTCATGATCACGGCCACATCGCCGGGCTGTACGCCATCGGTACCATGCTGATAGCCGGAAACCAGAGCGGTGACGATCTCAGCCATCATCTCAGGATTCTCGCCATAAGTTGTGGAGTTCCGGGTCCAGCGGGGGTCGGTGATCAGGTCAATCTGGGGGCCGTACATCTGGTGGATGCCCTTGGCGTCCCAGATGTCGGCGTCAATTTCCGCCCATTCCCGAAGGGCGTCGGCATTTCCGTCGCCGTAAACAGCTGCGGCAAAGCCGATCTCATAGGGGTAGCCGCTGATCATCGGATTGGAGATCAGCATGTAGGGGATGGTGACCTCGCCATTGATGGCGCCCACATGCTCGGCCAGCATGTTCAGGGTGTTGTTGAACAGGGCGCCGGTCTCCGTATCGGTATATTGCCGGATGACGCCGGAACGGCAATAGGTGTCAAGTACTTGTGATGCCTGATAGGCTTCCGAGTCCGCAGTGAGCCCGACCAGCTGCTCCAGGATCACGTTCCCGTTTTCATCGTACACTTCCTCGGCAGAAGTGGCGATCGGAGAGCACATCATCACATTCTTCAGCAGGCCGATACGCTGCTCCTGGGTCATCTTGCCTACCAGGTCTTCCACACGCTCATCGGTGGTCAGGCGCCAATCCTCATAGGGGTCCAGCTCCTGGTCGTTGTCGCTGTCGCGGAAGTACTTGCCATCCTCCACGATAACGCCGTTGTAGGTGACGCTGATAGTGGGGCCATCCGTGTTCTGATAGAAAACAGGAGCCAGGTACTCAGTGGGGGCCTGGCTGGAATCGGCAGTGTAGGGAGCGGGGATGTAACCATCCTCAATGCCGGCGCTCACCGAGGGGCTGGGCGTATTCTCCGCAGTATTGGTGCAGGCGGTAGCCATGGAGACGAGCATGGCTGCTGAGAGTACCAGGGGGACAATTCTCTTTTTCTTCATGAATAACTCTCCTTCATCGTAATGGGGCTCATTTCGAGCCTGTTGAAATATATTGTATTGGCATTCTCTATTTTCAACAACAAACTATGCATAAGCCGCATATTTTTTGCACAAACTGCATCAGCGTGCCCGATCACTATCAAGCCCAGGCAGAAACCATTTTTCTCCATTCTTTACCGCAAATTTTCTTGGCACAAAAAAAGTGCCTGTACCGGCCTCTATTGGGCCGATACAGGCACAGAAATACAAAAAACAAAGGGATGTTGTATTCTTTGTTATATTCTTCTTTTCTGCATTTTGAGCATTGTGCTTATGTGGGCTGCTGGCTGTTGTCAATCAGCCAGATGGTCAGCTTGAACACGCAGTTCTCCGCCTTCACTTTCAGCTTTCCGCCGTACTTCTCGGCGATAGCCTGCATGCTCTTCATGCCGTAGCCGTGGAAGTCCTCCGCGTTGGGCTGGGTGGTGACGGGCAGTTCCTCTTCAAAGTGCAGCTGCCCATGGTAGTAGTTGGTCACACTGATGGACACCAGGTCGCCGCTGTTGCGGATGATCATACTGATCTGCCGCTTCTCCTCCTCCACCCTGCGGGCGGCCTCCACCGCATTGCCCAGGGCATTGCCCAGCAGGGAGTAGACATCCGCCTCGGTGAGAAATTTCAGGCAGCTTCCGTCACCCAGAAAGCTCAGCTGAATGTGGTCCTTTTCGCACAGCAGCGCCCGGTCCGCCAGCAGCACGTCCAGCGTCTGGCTGCCGGTGCGGTAAGTCTGGTCGTAGATGCGGATCAGGGATTTGAGCTCCTTCTCCTCGTCGTCGGTAATGGGCAGATGGTAGTCCTCCAGCTTGTGACGGATATCATGGCACTTCATGTTGATCATCTCGATGGTGTCTTTCCGCTCGGCCAACTGCTTGCTGTCCTTCTTCCACAGCATACGCACCATCTCAATTTCTTTGGTCAGTCTGGCCTTTTGATAGATCTCAAACTGCATGACCATGCACAGCAGGCAGCATATGATGGCGTACAGGCTCTCCGCAATGACAGTGCTCTCCGGCCGGACGGCGCTGCTTTTGACCAACCGGGTGATGCCCACGCAGGTCAATACCATGACCGCGCTGAGCAGGGCAAGGCTCCAGCGGTATTCAACAGTTTCAAAATCAAAGTCAAGGGCATCGAACTTTTTGGGAATCACAAGATAGACAACCAGGCAGAAGGGCAGATAGGTGAGCAGCGCTCCCATGAAATACAGGAAGGAATCAGAAGGCAGATATGCGGACGGATCAAATTTCAGGGCAATAAGCTGCAGAATCTGATAAATCAGGTGCTGTGTGGCGCGGCCGGCGCTGGCACAGCTCAGCGCCTGTTCCCAGCTGGTCTCAAAGCAAAAATGGAAGAGCGCCATCAGCATGCAGAATTCAATGAGATAGTAAATGAAGACAAGCAGGCTGGAGACGGCCAGCAGCTGTCCCACCAGGCAGACTCCTGCGGCGCCCAGACCTACGGAGAGAATAAATCGCAGCAGGAAATGCTTCTTCCGCGGAAAATTGACAAAGAACAGGAAAAAGCACATCAGGTTTTCAACATATACCAGGAGAAATTCGTTCATCGTTTTAAGTACCACCTACCATGTATTCCGCATAGGCCTGCAGGAATTTCTGCTTGTACGACCGGCCGATGTGGAGATTTTCCTCCTCCACCAGCACGTCGTCGCCCACCACACTGCGCACATACTGCATGTTGACCACATGCCAACGGCTGATGGCACAGAAGCTCTTGGGCAGCTGCTGGTCGATGGACTTCAGCATTCCCAGCGAACGATACACCTGATCCCGGGTGTGCCAGTTGAGATAGTGTCCGTCCACCTCCACGTAGTATATCTTCCGCACCTGAAGGCCGATGGTCTCCCCTTCCGTTCGGATCACAATCCGCTCTCCCACGGTGCTGCCCACATGGGCCATGATCCGGTTGAGCTTCAGGTCCAGGGCGAAGTCATTGACCGGCTTGAGGATGTAGTCAAAGGCCTCCACGGCGTAGCCCTCTACGGCATACTGGGCCATATTGGTCACAAACACAAGGGTCACCCCGTGGTCCATCCGTCTGATGGCCTTTGCCGCCTCCATGCCCGTCATATGGGGCATCTCAATGTCCATAAAGATCAGATCATAGTTTGATTTGTAGGCATTGATCAGCTTAAGCGCGTCGGGATGCCGTGTGATACGGAACTCCAGCTGATTTTTCGATGCATACCGTGTCAGTGAATTTATGATGGTCTTTACGTCCTGATCATTGTCCTCAACCACCGCAATATTGAACATCTTACTCACCTACCCTGTGCCCGTCCTTTCCTGGGAGACGGCCGCCGCGTATCTCTTCAACCTGCAATGAACGGATCGCTCGCCTCGCTTATCCAGATTCATTATACCATGCGCCGAGGCGGAATGAAACAGCATTTTCCGTTTTGAAATCAAAAATTACGGTACATTAGAGTGCGGGATTCCGTAAAATTCAAATTCCAAGTCTTCTGCAAGCAGGGCTTTCGTGACACGAAAGCGATTTTCTGCTTGTTGGGGAAACTCCCCAATCCCCATAGGACGCTGCCTGCGGCATCGGGCTGCGCATCTGTTCCGGATGCTTTAACGGCGGTTCCTGCCAAAGAAAAAAAGCCCGGTGCAGCATGAGCATTACACCCACACTGCACCGGACATTCCATCATCTACTATTCTCTTTATTTTCTTCTTCCTGCCGCACTTCCTGCTCATGCAGCTGCTCTTTCTTCTGTTCGTCCTCTTTCAGGATTTCCTGCACGATCTTCTGTGCCACAAGCCAATCCTGCATTTCTGATTTGGTTTTGCGGTACTCTGCATAGGAGCTTTTCTTTCGTTCCAGAAGCATCGCATACTCTGCATTCAGCTCGCTGATGCGCGGGAGCTTTTTGTCAGAACCGTTCTCTTTCTTATAGGCATCAAACGCCTTTTTCGCTGCGCTGCGTAAGGCCAGCGTATCCCGATGGGCTTCATAGAACTCTCGATTGTAGCCGGATGCTTTATACGCAGCAAAAACATCTTTTGTCTTAGCATAATTGATTAGATGCTTCCGCAGCACCGACACTTCCGACATCCGCGCCTCATCTGCCTTTACAGATTCCAGCAGCGCATCGCATTTCTCAGAAACTCCATCTGCTCTTTCTTTCAGCTCTGCATAGTTCTTGATTCCATGCTCTTCCATGAACATCATAGCTTTTGCCATTTGCTTCAGATTAAAGACTTTCGCCCAACGCGCATATCCCCCGCCTTTGCCCGCCTGCATTTTGGCACGGACATCAATAAGGAACGACAACTCTGCCTTCTGATGCACCTGCACCGACCGTGCGCTTGTGCGGGTTTTCTCTGCAAATTTGCTTTTATGAACCGCATTCCCGGCAATCACTTCGCAGAGTTCTTCAACCGAATATCCTTTGCCAAGAGAGCGAAAACGAGCAAATCTGGCATGGCCTTTCCCCCGTAGGGCAGGCTGTTTTCCATCTTTATACTCGTATCCTGCCTCTTGCAAAAAACCAATCAGTTCCCGGAAATCTTTTGGTTTTCTTGCCAATGCTGCATCAATGGACTCGCAGATTTCATCCCGCTGCGATTTTTTCTCCGGATATTCCGTTCTCTTCTGCCGCTCTCCATAGGGCTTCCGGATAATGACCGACAACCGGTGTTCCAGGCAGACGATATCACTGAGCCTTGCCAACGCAAGACCGGACAGACGAAAATCGCGGAATTTTCTGGTGCAGTCTAATGTAGTCGAATTAAAAATAATGTGGTTATGGATGTGCGCACGATCAACATGGGTAGCCACGATAAAGGCGTGTTTTCCCTTGGTGAATCGCATGGCCGTCTCATACCCAACCTTGTTCGCCTCCTCCGGCGTGATTTCTCCGGGCTTAAAGGACTGCCGAATTTGATATGCAATCACATCATGTGCCTGGGTTCTTCCCGTGATATGCTCATACTGCCGTTTGGAAAGCAAAAATTCTTCATCACAGGTCTTTGCGTCACAGGCATACGCGCTGATGTATTTTCCATCTTCCGTCTTTGCTGCATTCTCAGAATAATCAGTACGGTCAGCCAGACACTGCGCTACCGTCTTTCCTTTATTGATATGCAGCGCAATTAGTCTTGTAGCTGCCATTTTTATATTCCTCCATCTAAAAAGAGCTACCCGAAGGCAGCTCTTACCAATTCACTATTCTCATTTTAGCATCTGTTCCCGGTCATAAGCCCCCTGCAAATAAACGGCCTGTTTGATGATCTCTTCCATATCGAAATAGACACACATGATGCTTTCGTATAGCTTCCATACATTAGATTCGGTGCCACCCACCATTTCCATCAGTTGGTCTTCCATCTTCGAATATGTGTAATGCTGTTGCGCAGGTTGCCTGTTATGCCAACAGGGCATAGCTTTTTAGCGTACCCCTCACCGACAAGCCCGCATTCTTCCAGCGCACGCTGACAAGCGGATTCCATCGCGGCAAGGACTTCATCGCTATGGTCTTCAAGTGTGATTTTCATTTTCGCCTTTTCTTGAGCTATTTGGGCATAAAAAATCCGCTATCGAATTGATAGCGGTCATTCGTAATAGTTATCACAGTCAGGCCATTCGGTAAGCGTAGCACTGATTCTGTCTGCCTCTTCAATAGCTTTTTCAAGTTCTTCGCCAGTCAGTCCACTCGGCTCATATTCCAATTACAAACGCCCCCATTCAATACCATATGTATTAGCTGCCTCATCGAGAGCCATCTCATACGCTTTTATTACATTATACCCTCTATCAATATATTTGTCCACTCTTTTATCAAGTCCACCAGCAACAAATGGCTTTGCGTTTTTGGAACTGTACACATACACATCTCCATTGTTACAAGCAACTACCCCAAAATCATATTTTTTTCGTCCGGCATTTGCAAAGTCGGAACCAGATGGCGGCAAATTTGTTCCGTGGTTATATCCATCCAATCCCTCCTGAACTCAAATTGTCAAAACATCCTCTATGCACTCGCACAGCCGTTCCATCAGTTCCATGATGCCGCCCGCACCAACCGCAGCTGCGAACAGTCCCATCTCAATCAGGGTCAACAAGAACACATCCGTCCAGCTCGCCCGTACCACCGAATAAATGCCGCAGCCAAGAACAAACAGCATAACCGGCGAAAGCACCCACAGAGATAGCTGCATCAGCAGATTCCAGATAAAGCATAGAAATCGCATCAGAAATGCAACCGGCAGCAACAGAATTTTCAGCACCAGCTTCAACAAAAAACATACGATCTTCATGAATTTCACCCCTTCGTTTTTCTTTTCATCTTCATTTTACCGTACCCGCTTGCCAAACACCACGATGTCAACAGGGTCAACAGGTAGAACCAATAATATGTAACGGCACAGACAGTTTCATCTGTGCCATGTGCTGTAGAAATCCCGCATGTTTGCGCCGTCAGCGAATAGCCGAAAGCCTCTTCAGGATTAGCTTTTGCATCTCCCAAAGTTCATTCAGGCGCTTCTGCAAATCCCGAATATCCTCCGTATAGATGCTTCCGGATTCATTGGCGCGTTTTGCGTACTGGTTCAGGTTGTTGCTGCATCGGCGAAGAAGGGTGGATACCTGCGCCACATCCGACAAATCAAGATTCACGCAGTACCCGTCCATCGCCATTTTTCTCATATAGGCACCGGTATTCCGAATCCCCAATTCCTTCTGCTTTTCACGAATCCTCGCCAGCTCTTCCGGGTTTACCCGGACATTGATCCAGTGTTCCCGAACACTCATAGTGCCACCTCCTCATCCCGATGTGTCATCGGCGGAATGCGACCAGCACGGTCACGCAGCTCGGCCAGAACAGACGGTTTTTCCGTTGTTTCCTCACGGTTAGGATCATCATTTCCACGGTCATCCATATTCAGCAGTGCGTCCAGTTCTGCCAGTCTTGCACACTTTTCTGCCAGTTCTGCCTCCTGGGGAAACGGCTTTCCAAGCTCGGCCTGCGCCGCTTCCTGCTGGCTCCTAAGATTGTCCAGCTGCTGTTCCGCCTTTTCCATTCTTGCTGGAATCCCGGCAAGAGCATTGTCCAGACGCTGGATATTGCCCGCAGCACTGGTGCCGATGGGTACCCGGTGAGTCATCTCGCTTTTCAGCAGCACCTGATACTCTTTCTGGAAGCTGTCAAATGCCAGCTCCATCTTGAAGCCTCGATAGCTGCCAAGCGGCACCGGCTCCAAACTCTGATTGGCTTTACAGACCGCAAGGATTGCTTCACCGGCCTCTGCCTTTTCAGTAAATCGTGTGCCATTCACCTCCATACCGCAGAACCCTTCTTCCGGCAGCGGATGTGCCGCCACCGTCCGAATATCCGACTGAAAGCCCTTGATGAACCCTTGCGTTTTCTCAATCTCCGCAGGGAAATATTTCATCAGCTTATCTTCCAATCGGTACTGCTGGCTCTGATGGTCTGCCTTCAATACTTTCAGCCTTGCAACATCTACATCCAAGTCCATTTTTTCCTTGATCTGCGGGTCTCCTGCACAAAGTGCCTTGATCTCCGCATAGGAAAGTGCCTGCTCATCCACATCATCACAGGAACGAACCGGAGATTTGCTGGTCATGATCTGACTGATAAACTTCTGCTTATTCTCCAGTGTCTGATAGAGGTAGGCATCAAAGGTTCCTTCCGTCACATACTGATAAACCTGCACTTCTTTGTTTCTGTTTCCCTGACGGATGATACGTCCATTTCGCTGGGTCATGTCCGCAGGCCGCCAGCCCACATCCAGATGATGCACGGCCACCAGTCGATCCTGCACATTTGTGCCTGCGCCCATCTTCTGTGTCGAACCTAACAACACTCGCACCTGCCCAGTACGGACTTTGGCAAACAAATCTTTCTTTTTTGCCTCGGTATCCGCATCATGGATAAATGCGATTTCTTCTTCCGGTACACCGGATTGAATGAGTTTGGCGCGGATATCCTCATAGACATTGAAGGTTCCATCGTTCTTCGGCGTGCTGAGGTCGCAGAACAGCAGCTGGGTCAGCTTCTCCGACTGTCCTTCCTCATAAATCCGAAGCACATTCCGCACACAGGCGTTGAGCTTGCTGTTGGGGTCATCCGGCAAGAGCGGATTCATCAGCCGCTGATCCAGTCCCAGCTTTCTGCCGTCCGATGTGATTTTCAGCATGTTATCGACCGATGGGTCTACCACACTGGAATGCACAGCCGCCGCCCGTTCCGAAAGCTCTGCTACCATCGTCTGCTGATGCTCCGAAGGCTGCACTACTACGGTTTCAAACCTTGCCTCCGGAACCGGCAGATGCAGCTGATCGGAAGTCTTGATATCCGCCACTTCCTTGAACATGTTCATCAGCTCCGGCTGGTTGAAGAACTTTGCAAATCTCGTTCTTGCCCGGTATCCGGTTCCTTCCGGTGCCA
>OGJY01004448.1_pt1 | contig 10016 bp, 9 predicted proteins | sample 1572231 | NCBI WGS metagenome assembly OGJY01 (sample SAMEA2582121, study PRJEB24529) | metagenome | biome: Human gut stool | place: China | collected 2011
TGAGAGCGGAAGCTCTCGATACGCTGATTGATATTGAAAGAAATAAAAAGCTTTCTCATATTGCAATCGGAGAGACACTGATGCGCCACCAGTTTGAAAAAAAGTCTGACAGGGCTTTTTATACCAGACTTTGTGAGGGAGTAACAGAGAGAAAGATTTATCTAGATTATATCCTTGATACGTATTCAAAAACGCCAATGAGAAAGTGTAAGCCGCTCATACGCTCTCTTCTGCGAATGGGAGCATACCAGATCCTGTTTATGGATGTAAGAGATGCGGCTGCCTGTTCGGAGGCAGTATCTCTTGCAAAAAAAAGAGGATTTGGCAGACTCAGTGGTTTTGTAAACGGAGTTTTACGAACCATCGTAAGAGAAAAAGACCGTCTGCCTGTTCCTGACAAAAAAGAATTTGATAAGTATCTGAGCATCACATATTCTGTACCGGAATGGCTTAGTCGTCTCATGATCGATCAGTATGGTGCTCAAACCGCGGAGACGATGTTTGCTTCTTTTTTAGAGGCAAGACCACTGACGATCCGTACCAATCTTTCTGTAATTACATCAGAAGCATTAGAAGAGGAACTGAAAAAAGATGGGGTCAGTGTAGAAAGAGGAAACTACCTTCCTTATGCCCTTACGATTTCTCATTTGAATTATCTTGGGAAGCTTGCAGCTTTCCGTCAGGGAAAGTTTGCAGTACAAGATGAGAGTTCACAGCTTGCTGTAGAAGTCGCGGATATCAACGAAGGCGATTTTGTTCTTGATGTCTGTGCGGCACCAGGCGGGAAGACATTCCATGCGGCAGACCGGCTTCATGGAACCGGAAAGGTTCTTTCGAGAGATTTAACAGAATATAAGACAGATCTGATCGAGGAGAATAAAGACCGGATGTGTTATGAGAATGTAGAAGTACAGCAATGGGATGCACTTGTAGAAGATGAAAGTCTTTTAGAAAGTGTTGATGTTCTTCTTGCAGATCTTCCCTGTAGTGGACTGGGCATTATGGGAAGGAAGAATGATATCAAATATCAGATGACACAGCAGCAGCTTTCCGAGCTTGCACAGCTGCAAAGAGATATACTTTCCGTTATCTGGAGGTATGTAAAACCAGGCGGAGAGATGATTTTCTCTACCTGTACACTGAACCGGGGAGAGAATGTAGAGAATATCCGCTGGATAGAAGAGAATACACCAATGCGTCTGGTATCGATAGAAGACTATCTGCCAGAAACCCTTAAAGGCAGAACAGGAAGTCAGGGATATTTACAGCTGATACCGGGTAAGGATAGCTGTGATGGCTTCTTCATTTCAAAATTTGAAAGACCGGAGGCGAGATAGATGGATTTAAAATCCATGACAATGGAAGAACTGACAGATTGTATAGTAGAACTTGGCGAGAAGAAGTTTCGGGCAAAGCAGATTTACGGATGGCTGCATCAGAAGCTGGTAAGAAGACCGGAGGAGATGAGCAATGTTCCGGCAAAGTGTCTGGAGAAGCTTTTAAAAGAGCATCCTTTTTATGGAGTAGAAGAAGTAGAACATTATGTATCAAAGATAGATGGTACACAGAAGTTTTTATTTTCTCTGCATGATGGAAATATGGTAGAGAGTGTATTGATGAAGTATAAACATGGAAACTCCGTTTGTATTTCTTCACAGGCAGGCTGCCGTATGGGTTGCCGTTTCTGTGCATCTACGTTACTTGGATTGTCAAGAAACTTATATCCATCCGAAATGCTTGATCAGATCTATGCGATTCAGAAAGCTACTGGGGAGAGAGTATCGCATCTTGTAGTAATGGGAACAGGAGAACCATTTGATAATTTTGAATCATTATGCCGTATGATTGAACTGCTCTGTTCACCGGAAGGATTGAATATCAGTCATAGAAATATTACAGTATCTACCTGCGGAATCGTACCAAAGATTTATGAATTTGCAGATAGAAATCCGCAGGTTACCCTGGCGATTTCTTTACATTCGCCAAATGATACGATGCGAAAAGAACTGATGCCGATCGCAAATAAATATTCTATGGATGAACTGATGAAGGCTGCGAAGTATTATACGAAGACAACCGGCCGGAGAATTACATTTGAATACAGCCTTGTAAAAGGAGTTAACGATAAAAAGGAACATGCCGAAGAACTCATTTCAAGAGTGAAAGGCATGAACTGCCATATTAATCTTATTCCGGTAAATCCAATTAAAGAAAGAGATTTTGAGCAATCTACACAGAATAATGTAACGGCATTTAAACATATACTGGAACGACAGCATATTCAGGTGACGGTCCGCAGGGAGATGGGAAGAGATATTCAAGCTGCGTGCGGACAGTTAAGGAAAAGTTATAAAGAAAGGAGTGGGAATGAATGAAATCTTTCGGCATGACAGACATTGGAAGAAAGCGAAAAGTAAATCAGGACTATCTGTTTTTTTCTGATGAGCCGATTGGCTGTTTCCCCAATCTCTACATTGTAGCAGACGGAATGGGTGGACATAAGGCTGGCGATAAAGCATCCTCTTATGCGGTAAACCGCTTTGTAGAGCTGGCGAAGAAAGAGAAGAAAGAACTTCCCTTCCTCGTTATGGAACGACTTTTAAATGAAGTAAATGAAGCAGTATACGAATTGTCCTGTAAAGAAGAACAGTATGCAGGAATGGGTACAACCTTCGTAGCAGCGACAGTAGTAGATAAAACAGCATATATTATGAATGTGGGGGATAGCCGGCTATATTATTTTGACGGAAAGATCCGTCAGGTAACAATTCTCTCGTGGAAGAACTGGTTCGAGCTGGCGAGATTGACCGGTCAGAAAGCCGGAATCATCCACAGAAAAATATTATAACAAAGGCAGTAGGTGTGGCAGAAGATATTCAGCCGGATTTCTTCATTGTTGATATGGAAGAAGGAAGCTCGCTTTTATTATGTTCTGACGGATTAACAAATATGGTAGACGATGAAAAACTAGAAGAAATTTTATCAGAGGATTGTACAGAAGAAGAATATGCAGGCAAATGCATAGAAGAAGCTTTGTTTTATGGTGGCCTTGATAATATTGCGGTTGTCATCGCCCGGAATAGAAGTGGGAGGTGAAGACATTGCTGCAAAAAGGGACTATTTTAGCTGGAAGATATGAAATACTCGAACATATCGGTTCCGGAGGTATGGCAGATGTATACAAAGCCAGATGCCATAAATTAAACCGTTATGTAGCAATCAAGGTTCTGCGCCGGGAGTATTGTGATAATGAAAGCTTTGTGCGAAAGTTTACAGTAGAAGCGCAGTCTACAGCCGGATTGATTCATCCTAATATTGTAAATATTTATGATGCCGGGAATGAAGAAGGTATCCATTATATCGTGATGGAACTGGCGGAAGGAATGACATTAAAACGCTATATCAGACGATATGGGCGCTTAAGTGCCAGAGAAACTGTAGACTTCGCAATTCAGATCGCAAGTGGATTGCAGGCTGCACATGAGCATCATATTATACACAGAGACATTAAGCCACAAAATATTCTGGTGTCAGACAGTGGAACAATTAAAGTTACAGACTTTGGAATTGCCAGAGCAGCAACAGGAGATGATACGATTTCATCAAGTGCGATGGGATCGGTACGTTATCTTTCACCAGAACAGGCAAGAGGCGGCTATGCCGATGAAAGAAGTGATATTTATTCTCTTGGTATCACTATTTATGAGATGGCTACGGGAAAGGTTCCTTTTGATGGGGAAAATACCGTTGCGATCGCATTGATGCATTTGCGGGATGAAATTACTCCGCCGCGTTGTTATTTCCCGGATATTCCATCCAGCCTGGAAAAAATTATTTTAAAATGTACTATGAAGCAGCCGGAACAGCGATATCAGAGTGCAGCAGAACTTATTCTTGATCTGCAGAAGGTATTTTTGTCTCCAGACGGTAATTATGTATATGTGAACCCACTAGTAGATGATTCACCGACAATTCAGAGAAATACAGAAGACATAGAGAAAATTCGTAAATCCCTGACAGGAACAGAAAGAAAAAGAGATGTAGAGAAAAACAGATCTCGAGCAGAAGAAGAGGGAGACGAGGAAGAAGATTATAAAGATGATGCATCCATGAATCCAAAGCTTGAAAAGCTGATTCTTGTAATTACGATTGTCTTTGGTGTTTTAGTTGCCTGTATCGTCTTTTATCTTGTTGGAAATTCTCTTCATTTATTCCGGACATCTTCTAATAAAGGAACGACACAGGCTGCGGTTGAGACAACAACAGAAGCACCAAAGGAGGCAACGACTGCATCAAAGCCGGAGGAGACAAAATACACAAAGATGCCAAATCTGATCGGACTTACGAAAAATGCGGCCGAAGATGAGATGAAAGCGCTGGGATTAAAAGCAGACTTTGCGTATGAAGACGGAAGTAGCAGTGCAGACAGTGATCTTATCGTAAAAAAACAACAGTATAATAAAGGGGATGCTGTTGCAATTGATTCTACAGTAAAGATTACACTTGGTAAGAAAGATTCGGCAGATGCGACAACAACTGCAGAAAAAGTGGAAGTACCGGCTATGGTGAATTATACAGAGAAAAAGGCCGAAAAAGAATTAACGAAGGCTGGACTCAAAGTAAAAAAAGCATATGCGACAAGCGATACGGTAAAGGAAGGTTATGTGATCAAACAGAGTCCAAAAGGTGGAACCATCGTTAATAAAGGATTTGCTGTAACGATTACGATCAGTAAAGGTGTAGGAAAGACAACCGTACCGTCACTGATCGGTGTTTCACAAAGTGTTGCAGAAAGAGAGCTGAATCAGGTTGGATTAAAGCTTGGTACAGTAAGCTATGACTATAGTGGAGAAGTTGGCGTAGGCGATGTTATTTCTCAGGGAATTGAGTCAGGAACATCAGTAGATAAGGGAACAAAAGTATCGATTGTTCTAAGCCTTGGAGAACAGGAAAGTTATCGTTATGAAGGAAGCGTAAACATTGAAGAACAGCCATTTGATGAGGGGGCTTCCGGAAGCGTAAAGCTTGTGTTAAAGCAGGATTCCTGGGAAAGTACCATTTATTCAAAGAGTAGTGTAAGCAATGATGATTTTCCGTTAAACATTACATTTGAAGGAGACAGAGAAGGTGGCGGAACTGTAATTATGTATGTAAATGGCAAACAATATAACACATATAGTGTAAATTTAAGTGCGATTTCAGATTAGAAGCTTGTATAATGCGAAATCAAGCACAAAAAGATTCCGAGAGTACATCATATTTTATGGAGGAAAGAATGACAGGAAAGATTATGAAAGGAATCGGAGGATTCTATTATGTATATGTTGAACAGCAAGGGCTTTATGAATGTCGTGCAAGAGGTATTTTCCGCAATAAAAAGATGAAACCGAATGTTGGTGACGTTGTAGATATTGATGTTTTATCTGAAGAAGAAAAAACAGGGAACCTTGTAAAGATTCATAAAAGAAAGAATCAGTTGATTCGTCCGATGGCATCCAATGTGGATCAGGCGCTTGTCATTTTCTCTGTTCATGAACCAGAACCGAACTTTCATTTGCTGAATCGCTTTCTGATCACAATGGAGCAACAAGAGATACCGGTAATCATCTGTTTTAATAAGACAGACCTCTCTACAGAGCAGCAGCAGGAACAGTTAAGAAAAGATTATGAAAACAGCGGCTGTATCGTCGTATTTCAAGCAGCAGCAAAAGGCGAGGGGATTACCCAGGTAGAAGAGCTTCTGCGAGGAAAGACAACCATTATGGCAGGACCCTCCGGAGTCGGAAAGTCATCTACTTTAAATTGCATCAGCAAGGACAGGCAGATGGAGACAGGAGAAGTCAGTGAGAAAATCAAAAGAGGAAAGCATACGACAAGACATTCAGAATTAATTTATATTGGAGAAGACACCTACTTGATGGACACACCGGGCTTTAGTTCTCTTTTCCTTGAAAATATTGAAAAAGAAGATTTGAAGTATTATTTTCCTGAATTTGCACCTTATGAAAATACATGTAAGTTTAACGGATGCTGTCATATTCATGAACCTGGATGTGAGGTGAAAAAAGCATTAGAAGAAGGAAAAATCAGCAAAATGCGTTACGATGATTACTGTATGTTTTATGAGGAACTGGCACAGCAGAAGAAATGGTAATGAATTAGTAATGAATTAATGAATGATTCCTATCTATCAATATGAATTTCAAAGAAGAGGAAAACAGTGACTCTGTAAGAACAGAAAGTCAGAAAGGAATATCGAGGGATGAAGAAAAAGAAGAGTATTTTAATTGTAAGTGGTGGAAGCATAGATGTGGATTTTGCCAAAGAATATTTAAGAGAAAGACAGTATGACCATATTGTTGCGGCAGATTCCGGTCTTGCACACTGCAAAGAGATTGGAATAGAACCAACAGATATCCTTGGAGATTTTGATAGCCTTAGAAATTTAGAATTGTTAGAATACTACAGACAAAAAGGAATACCGTTACGTGAATTTCCAACACGAAAAGATTATACCGATACACATCTTGCAGTGAAGTATGCAATAGACCTAAAAGCAGAAGAAGTAACCATTTTAGGAGCAACAGGAACAAGATATGATCATACACTTGCCAATATCAGCCTGCTGGCATTATTACGTGATGAAGGAATCGATGCACAGATTGTTGATGTCCATAACGAAATAGAAATCCTTCGTGGTCCGGCCGAGAAAAAATATAAGAAAAAATATAATCGGAAAGGCAGCGAAACAGAGCAAAAGAAAGAATATTTTTCTATTATTGCATTTTCACCAGAGGTAACAGGCATTGATGAAGAGGGATTTTCTTATCCTTTACATCAGGCAGCCCTTTATAACAAAGAAAGCATCGGTGTCAGCAACGAAATTGTGGAGAAGGAAGCTACTTTACGATTACAAAGTGGATATCTTATCGTTATGAGAACAACAGATTAGAAAAGATAGTGTAAAAAGGCGTTGTTTTTAGAAAAAATTGTGCTATAATAACCCCTGTGAAAGTTTTGAAAGTACATGATATTTACAGGAGGAAAAACATAATGAAAAAACAACTAAAGGCAATTTCTGCCTGTCTGCTGTCTGCATTACTTGCAACAACAGCTTTACCTTTTTCCAAAGTAGAGGCAAAGTCAAAATGGGTTGAGATCAATGGAGTCAATTACGAAATAAACCGAATGACAGGTGAATGTGAAGCCAGTCTGAATGTAACACAGGGAAAGAGCGAGGTAACAATTCCAAATAAAGTTTCCTATCAGGGAGATACTTATAAAGTAACCTTCTTTAGCTGGGATGACTGGGAGCAGGACTGGAAAGAAGAAACAAGTCGTACATATAAACCAGCAGCCGGTTCTTATCAGGCCGTACTTGAAAAGATCACTATTGCAAAAGGCGTTCGTGTTTCTGAACCGGCATGCCACTATCAGAAGCTTAAAACAATTATTTTTGAAGACCCGGCAGGAGTTTCCGGAACAGAATTTTATGATTGTCCGCAGCTTCAGAGTCTTTATATTCCTAAAAAAGTAAAGTACTGGCCAACGGTGAGAAAGTGTCCAAAAGTAAAGATTACAGCATCTTCTGCTAATCCGTATTTAAAAGTAATCAATAATGACATTTACTCAAAGAATGGAAAAGTTCTTTATAGTGTAGCAAGCACAAAAACAAAGTATAAAGTAAGAAAGTCTGTAAAAGAAATAGAAGATGGTGCTTTTTACAAAAATGACAGCATTAAGAGTATTTATCTTCCGGATTCTGTAAAAGAAATCGGAGAAGAAGCGTTTGGAGACATGGAGAACCTCCAGTCAATCCGCTTTAGCAGATCGATCAGTGAATTAGACTATGCAATGTTTAATAAGTGTAAAAAGTTAAAAACAGTCAAGCTTCCAAAAAGAATTCAGACGATTTGCGGAAACTTTGGAGGAAAGAAAAACTGCTACCTTAAAAAAATATATATTAATGCGGTAAATTTAAAGAAGAGTAATTTAAAAAGTCTTCCGAAAAAATGCAAAGTATATGTAAAGAGTAAAAATGTAAAAAATCAGGTCAAAAAAGCTGGATTTAAAGGAAAAGTGATAATCCGGTAAAGAAAAGAGAAAAGAGAAAAGAAAAAAGGAAATCTTACTTAGGTATTTGTCCAAGTAAGATTTCCTTTTTTAATGCTGTTTTGACACTGACATCATTTTATACATTAAATTTAAATAATACAACGTCTCCGTCCTGCATAACATATTCTTTTCCCTCAGAACGTACAAGACCCTTTTCTCTTGCAGCAGTCATGCTTCCGTTTTCAATTAAATCCTGATAACTGATAACATCAGCTTTGATAAATCCACGTTCAAAATCAGAATGGATTTTTCCGGCTGCCTGTGGAGCTTTTGTGCCACGAGTGATTGTCCATGCCTTTGATTCGATCGGACCGGCAGTAAGATAAGAGATAAGACCAAGCAGAGAATAGCTTGCTTTGATGAGCTTTTCAAGTCCAGACTCTTTTAAGCCGAGATCTTCAAGGAACATTGCTTTTTCATCATCGTCAAGTTCTGCGATCTCCTGCTCGATCTGAGCACATACAACAAATACTTCTGCTTCACAGCCCTTCGCATATTCTCTGACTTTTTGTACAAAAGGATTTTCTGCACCATCATCTGCCAGGTCATCTTCAGAAACGTTAGCCGCAAAGATAACAGGTTTATCTGTAAGAAGATTACATTCGCTTAATAATGCCTGCTCGTCCTCATCTTCAGTAACAAATGTTTTAGCAAGCTGTCCATCTTCAAGATGTGCTTTTACTTTCTTTAAAAATTCTACTTCTGCAGCAATCTTCTTATCATTATGAGCTGCTCGTGCGGACTTGGAAATACGGCGGTCTAATACTTCGATATCAGAGAAAATCAACTCAAAGTTAATTGTTTCGATATCACGAAGAGGATCGACACTTCCATCAACATGAATAACATTACTGTCTTCAAAACAACGTACCACATGAACGATCGCATCTACTTCACGAATATTTGCAAGGAACTGGTTTCCAAGCCCCTCTCCTTTAGAAGCACCTTTTACAAGTCCGGCGATATCAACAAATTCAATTGTAGCCGGAACAATCTTTGCAGAATCATACATATCAGACAGTACTTTAAGACGCTGATCCGGAACGGCAACAATACCAATATTCGGATCTATAGTACAGAATGGATAATTGGCAGACTCTGCTCCAGCCTTTGTCAGAGAGTTAAATAATGTACTCTTTCCAACGTTAGGAAGGCCAACGATACCTAATTTCATTTTACGATTTACCTATTCGAAAAGCCTTGATTTATAAAGCTTTTCGCCTTTCTTTAGATTTCTTGTACGCTCTTTTTACGCCTTTTTTTGTAACTGGCGGCGTAGCCTGTTGAAATTGGCGTATTGCATTTACCAGTGATTCGTCTGTAACATGAACATATCCGTTCATTGTTGTTTTAATGCTTGCGTGTCCTAATAGCTGTTGCAGCACTTTAGGCTGTACGCTGCGCTCTTTACCTTTTAGATTTTTGCCCATTTATCGGACTCCTTTCTTATCTCAAAAAAGAGTCCAACGCAACTATATATTATAGCATAAGGACTTTGCTTTTTCAATCTCAACAGGAATTTTTTGTAGCGGTTGTTGGTAGAAGTTCTATATAATTAACTCTCGTCGGATATATTCTTCAAATTCACGTCGCTTTACTAACTTCCGTGTTCCTACAAAAAGTACAAACGGGCAATTAGGTTGCTTTAACAGGGTGTCTATTTTATTTATACCGATATTGCTGTACTCCGCAGCTTCTTTTATTGTTAATGTCAGTTTAAGGTGGATAGGTACTCGCACCTTGTTTTCCATACATAACGGTAACTCATTTTCTTCGTTGCCATTGATTGACACTCCTTTATATTGCAAATTGCAAGGGGTGTTTCGTTCTTTATCATTCATAGGGTTTTCTCCTTTCAAATTTTTATAAAAATGAGCTTTAATCAGACGATTGTTAGCTGC
>OGJY01004452.1_pt1 | contig 10000 bp, 9 predicted proteins | sample 1572231 | NCBI WGS metagenome assembly OGJY01 (sample SAMEA2582121, study PRJEB24529) | metagenome | biome: Human gut stool | place: China | collected 2011
ACAACTTTTTTATTTTGTTTTGCTTCGTTTTGAAGTGGTTTGTTATCACTTACTTACGACAGCTTGTTAATAATAACAAACCACAATTCATTTGTCAACATCTTTTTTGACAAAAAATTACATTTCTTTTTGTCGAAAATCACCATTCTATCTTTATCTTACAAGTGACATCGCCATTCTGCGGTAAGTATGCCTTTTTCCACGGATTGCAACGCTGTATGCCGTAATATTTTCCGGCAGTGCCATTCCCATGTACCCACTATCTCCTATATGATGGATGTCTGCACCTGCCATTTTACACATCAATGCGATCTGTCGGATTGTTTCTTCGTCCGCTCCTTCCTGGGAAGTTCCAATTGTAGTCATCGCAAGTACACCTTTTTCATGTGCGGTTTTGATCAATTCAGCTGCATGCTCCATGGTAAATCCCGGAACAGTACCAGGTGCCGGAAGTAAAAGGACATCTGCCCCTGCTTCAATAAATGTCTCAGCATCTTCTTTTGTCAGTATTTTTTCTCCTGCTTCTGAGAGAATGCCGGATGCATGCATTTTTCCTGCTGTCAGGATCACTCTGTCGCCGACTGCCTCGTTTAAATCAGCTAATGCCTTTGTAATTGCCTTGTTATCAACGCCAACACCCGGATTTCCGGTAAGAACGATCATGTCAACGCCCATGTCTGCTGCTTTTTTTGCATTTTCCACGGTTGCGCGCCGTCCTTCTGTAAGACTCCACACCGATTTTTCTCCATCATTGCGGACTGCTGCCGGCTCTAAATTAATTGCAACCATCCTTCCTGTCAAACGTTTGATCTCATGTATGGTATCTTCCGGGGCAACTTCCGGTAATCCATTGATCACAGGATGATCCACGTCAAAAATATTCAGCATGATAATATCTGCACCAAGAGAAGTTACAAATTCTGCATTTGTAATATTCACTAACATTGGTGTCACTGTACCAATTGTCTCTGTTGCCAACACCCTTCCCTCACTGTCAGCGATGGACTGTAATAATTCTTTTTTTTGATAGACAGCCAGTTCTCTGGCTGAACAGTCAATATATCTTTTTCCCATTCCTTTTTCCTCTTTTCTGCCTGATATAAAATGATTTTTCTTTAAAAATTTTCACTGTACCTTCTGTGCAAACTCTGTGAGATATCTTTTATTTCTCTCATATTTCACATTTTCTGCATTTTCTAACACTTTATTGCGATACTCTTCTATTTTTTGCGATGTCATAAAGGAAATCTCCTGCGGCTGATCATATTTTCCCATATAAGAAAAAGATATATTTTCCTGCTCTTCCATGGATTTATAATTCATATATATGGTATAATCCTCATAACCGTTTACCATCTCCCAATAAATCCCGTAATCTTCTCCCTGCAGATGATACAGATTTAAATAGTCATGCAGGCTGTCAAACTCCCTGTCAATATACTTTTCCTCACACCTTGATTTATAATATTCCTTTCCTGAATATTTCACATGATCACTGATTTCTCCTGGTAATGCCATTGCAATTACTATAAAATTAAATACCACGATCACTGACACTATGCATTTTATAACAAAAGGGAACACTTTTACGCTGTAATCTCCAGTTTCATCCCGAAAAGAAAAGGTGATATTAATTTTCTTCATATTCCCACCCCTTTCTCTCAAAAATCATTTTTACAAAAGTTTCCTCCTCATCATAATATCGATCGCACTTTACAAATTCATTCACTTCTTCCTCTGTCATTTCCAAAGTCCCCATTAATGTTGCAATCGTATTCTGCTGGATTTCACTGAAATATTTCTGGTTTTCCTGAAATTCAATTTCACTGATACGATAATCATCCTGAAGTAAAATTTCATGCGCATAGTAAAGGATATCTTCCACTTCATATGCCCTTGGCGTTTTGTCACTTTCCCAGTCAGACTTCTCCCTTAAATCCATCACATCTTCTATAAAATGGCTGTATCTATCATAGATATCTACACGTTCTGTATACTTTTCATACCCGTCCTCTGCATAAACTTCATACTCATGCAGATACGCATCCAACGCTGCATTATCTCCCGTCCTGAAAATTTCTTCTGCTGCTTCTACCGATGCTAATCTTTTCTGATGTTCTGTATGCTTTTCATCCACATAGCCTAAAATGAAAAAGACAATAAATAAAACAACAAGAAGTACAACTGCCAGCAAAAGAATGATATTCATAATTTTATTAGCGACATAAAGCGGCATGGAATGTAACACTTTTGCTTTGGTAAGAAGTGTTTCTTTTCTTGTTTCGTCTTCTTCCTTTTCCCATTCCATACCAAGTTTATTCGGCTCTCCACAATAAGGACATTTTGTCTCTTTGGCTGGATAATCATATCCACACTTTGAACATTTCATATACTTTACTCCATTTTGTTTTTTAAGCGATCGATCGCAAGTTCCTGTAATGCCTCTGTAATCTGATCTTTATCATCGTAAGTCAACCCACCGGCTTCATCTATGCAGGACTTTATCTCATCCTCGGATATCTCATAGTGTTCCTTCATATAATCATAACAATATTCTGTGTAATATGTCACAGCATCCTCTTCCTCATATTTGTAATATGCGTCCGCTGCCTCCTGACATTCACTTAATATACCGACGATATAATCGATGTTGCTCAATGCATCTGCCTTATCATTCTTTACAATCCATTGCAGATAAGAATCATCCTCGTCATTCAGATAATTCAAATAACGCTGCATTCCTGCAATCTCTGTATATTTATCAAAATAAGACTGATAGGTATATTCCACTGTTTTCAGATATTCACAGATTCCCTCATAATCTCCGCTCTGGTACAGACTTTCTAATTTTTCCAGATTCTTCTGTTCTACCCGATAAGATACTTTATGGGAAATACTTGAAACAATAAATACAATGATACAGATCACTGCAACCATTATCACTGCTGCTATCCCAAGCTTTGCTGTCCACGACATTCCTTTGCCAGCCACTTTCTCCGGCATTTTCTCCCACTGCCTTTTTTCACGTTCCAGATCATGGATCGTGTCTTCATGCACCTGGACAGATTTGCCAAAGTTATCCCCACCGCAATAAGGGCAGCGGTCCTGCTCATCATCATATTCTGCCCCACAGTTTTTACAGATTATCATTGGTTCGTTTTCCCCCTATTTATAACAATGCTTTCTTACAAAATAGTAACATACCACCTGCATTACGATTGTTGCAATCCACGATGCAGGATAGGAAATAAACAGAAAATACAGTGATCTGTGCTGTGGAAAAAATGCAAAAATCCACAGAACACGCATTCCAACGGTTCCGATAATAGACAGTACCATTGGCACTGCGGAATATCCCATTCCACGCAGTGCACCCGGAAAAAGATCCATAATACCGCACAGAAAATATGGAACTGTCGTGATGGATAAAATCTCAACACCACATTGGATCACGTCTGCTTCCTCTGTATAAATCTGTAATATTTCCGCTCCGAAAAAATACGCCCCGCATCCTAAGACAAGTGCTGCTCCCACCGATAAAATCATACAGTCGATCAGTACGCGGTCCATTCGTTTATACTTTCCAATACCAAAATTCTGACTTGTAAAACTCATACATGCCTGTGTCACAGAGTTGATGGAAACATACAAAAATCCCAGAATATTGTTTGCTGCCGTGTAACCTGCCATCGCGGTTGAACCAAAAGAATTGACTGACGATTGTAGTAACGCATTGGAAAAATTGATGACGGTACTCTGTATGCCTGCCGGAATTCCCACCTGAAAAATCTGTTTCAGGTAATAGCCTTTCATAGAAAGTTTTGAAAAAGAAAGCTTATAACTTCCCTCTGTTCTGCAAAGACAGGTCAAAACCAGCACACAGGAAACCATCTGGGAAAACACGGTGGCGATTCCAACTCCCGCAACTCCAAGTCCAAATACAATCACTAATACCATATTTAAGCCTGCGTTGATCACTCCTGCGATGATCAGAAAATACAATGGTCTTTTTGTGTCCCCCACTGCACGGAGGATTGCCGCACCATAATTATACAACATAAAAAATGGCATTCCCATAAAATATATCCGCATATAAAGCGTTGACAGTCCGATCACATCTTCCGGTGTTCCCATTAATTCCAATGCCCCTTTGGAAAAAATAAGCCCGACAAACGCCATGAAAATTCCGCTGATCAGTGCAAGCGTGATGGAGGTATGTACGGTCTCCGACATTTCTTCCCTGCGTCCTGCAGCAAAAAATCTTGCTGCAAGCACATTTGCCCCTAGTGAGATTCCAATAAAAAGATTGGTAAAAACATTGATCAGCGCCGTTGTGGAACCGACTGCTGCTAGTGCTTCGCTTCCGCTGAACCTTCCCACGACAATAATGTCCACTGCATTGAACATCAACTGTAAAATGCCAGACAGCATCAATGGCAGTGCAAACGAAACCAGTTTATCCATGATGGAACCGTTGCACATATCAATTTCGTACTTATTACTTTTCAAAAAAATTGCTCCTCTCTACTTTTTATCTTCCTGTAACTTAAGACCCGGAAGGAATTTTAATGATTAATTTCTGTCCATCTTTTTCCATCATTGTCAATACTGGAATATGTTTTTTCCGCAGCTGATGTACGATTGGATATGTCTCAAACACATTTCCTTCCACATATACTGCCTCCGGCTTCTGTTTTAAAATCCGTTTCAGATTCTCTTTGACTTCGTTTTTCCACTGCTGCTTGTCCATCGCTGCTTCACCGTAAATTCCATCCACTGTAAGCTCTGGGAGCTGCATAAAATCCATATGTATCACCGTTGCCTCCTGCATTCCCGGAAGCTGCTTTAACAGCGGATCTATGCAGGAATCCCCGCCGAGATTCACAATCGTCGGATTTTCATGATATAACTCCATGCTGATACGGCAGGCTTTCACCGCGTCCTCTAACATTCCCACCGTCATAAGAAATCCTCCCTTATGACAAAATCCTGCACTCTGTAATCCGGTAACCTGTTCCAATTCTTCATTTTCAAGACCAAGCCACTCTGCCGGAAAACTGCATTTGTAATTCATGGAATATTCCTTCTTCTGTGGTTGTATACAGTATCCACCACGATTGGATGGGAATATGACAAATGCAATCTCCGTCTCCGACAACCGCTTCTGACACGGTACAAACTCCGGTAAAATCAGAATCTTTTCATCTTCGCTGTCCCTTTTACCAGATGTAACCGCCTGCCGGTGTTCTTCTAAAATCTCCTCCACGCGCCTATCTGCCCGCTCATTTCCGCGATAACGCTCAAATTTGTTTTCAAGGATCATGCCTGCAACGCTTACTGCCTGAAAAAATGCCTCATCATTTCCACCCTGTGCATCCCAGGTCGGATTGAAATTCCCAATCAGTGTTGCAAGCTCGTTTTTCTCCCCCGTGTTATCATTATGATCCAGCGGCTGCACAAAAGCCTCGTCAAACTCCTCTGCCAGCTCTTCTCCAAGGATCTCTGCACCGACTGCTTCCCACAACAATCCAAACGCAGCGTATGGCACACCGTTTTCCCGGACTCTGCTGTTCCTCTGATGATGGTCATACGCACCTCTTCCAATATCAAACACAATTCCATCGAAATCGTCCGGCACACGATTTCCACGTAAAATCGTAATTTCCGGATTTATATAAAATAAAAGTGCTGCCGAAAACACATCATCCGCATGAAATTTTCCTCCATGCGTAAATGACCTGGCATCTTTTTTCTTAATCTGCTCCATTAATTCGTTCATTGCAAAATTCTTCTTTCTTTTCTGTGATTATTCTGAAATTTCCTCGATCAAAACTTTTCTGTTTATTACGCCTTTTTTCAATTGCATGACATACACATGAAAATCCAGCGTATCCTTTGCGGTCGTAAACGGCTCTTCGTGCAGTACCTCCGCATGGATTCCCGCACGCTCCAATTCTTCTTTCCGTTTTTCTGCCCGCCCTAAAAGTTTCCCGATATTTTCATCCTCTTTTTCGCCAAAAGATCGATTAGGATAAACGGATGTCGCTTTTTTCAACCTCTCTGTGATCAGATCCACTACTTTTGCATGCGCATTCCGATGTAATAAAACCGCAAGATACCTTGCAACAACAGGATATGGATACCTTTCATAAAAATGTATCCATTTTTTAATTTTTCTGTCACCCACCTGCTCTGCCATCTCTTTCATCAAGGAAAATGCACCATCCGATGGTATCCATGGATTGTCTCTCGGCACAATGTACTGCTTTGAAACCGCCGGATAACAGGTATAATTCAGAGGTGGAAAATAGGCTAACTGCACGAGCTTTCGTTCTTCCTCATTGCAGACAGCCTCACCAAGATACTCATATTTATCCCATAATACCGCAATACGAAATTCCAGTTGCCGCAGATTTTCATAACCTTTTCTCCAAAAATGCGCAATATCACCATAATTATACAGATTTGTTTCCAGCTCCAGCGTTTTAAAAAGGATAGTGACAACACAATCCTCCTCTTCCTGTCGGACAACAAGTGCGTAATCATCCCCATCGCGATAAAAAGAGGCCTCAATAGCCCCTTCATAATCTTCTTTGTATGTACCTGTCATTTTTGCTTCCTTAAAAACAAGAAAGCTTTCTATCGTGTCATTCATCTGATATACCAGACGAATATCTGTTTTATCCGTGTTCTTTTCTTTTGCTCCTGTCTGATCCGGCAGCAAAAGTTCAAATTCATTCTGGCTTAACAGCCTTTTTAACATCTCAAATGTATCCAATGAGAGTCTCCTTTTTCCTGTTGCAATACTTTTTATTCATTATATAAAAATCCCTCCGGCTTGTCTATATGCGCAGCTTTCTTTTTATTGCCCTGCGCTTTTCGTCATACCGTGAGGGATGAGTCGTAGCTGTCGTCCGCGATCTGGATGACAAATTCTTTTGTATAGCCTGCAATCTGCAGTGTTTTTTTCTCGTCCAGCTGCTGTATAAAATCCATTTGAAATCCATGCATTTCAATGATTTTTTTTGCAATCGAAAGTCCTAGTCCGCTTCCGCTTCCACTTTTTCTGGAAACATCTCCTTTTGTAAATGGTTCAAATAAATGTTCCGCAAGCTCGCCCGGAATTCTCCTGCCACTATCTGCCACAAGAATATAAATGTATCCATTTTTCCGGTACATACCAATCTTTATATGCGTCCCCCTCTCATTGTGCTTCATTGCATTATTCAAAAGATTCGTGATCACTCTGGAAAACTGGATTGGATCAACGGATACAGGAACCACTTCTTCCGGAATATCAATCTCGAATTCCATCCCTGCGTCTTCAAAGTCTGCATAAATGAGTGCAGCATTTTCACGTAACAGTTCACTCAGATCTGTTTCTTTTCTGTCCAGTGAAAAACCTTCACTGTCTAATTTTACATACTCAAATAACAGATGAATCAGATCGTTCATCCTTGCTGACTTATTCTGTATTGCCTGCAAATATTCAAGCTGTTTTCCCGGATCCCTGACCATGCCATCGGCTAACGCTTTTGCATAACCGTTAACCGTGGTCATCGGCGTTCTGAGATCATGCGCAATGTCTGATAACATCAGATTTCTTTTCCGGTCAAACTCTTTCTGTTCCTCCTCCCTCTCTCTCTGGATCTGACGAAACTCTTTAATCGTTATTTTTGCAAAACAAACTGCCCCTGACACATACGGGGTTAAAATTACCAACACTACTACAAAAGCAACCAGAAAAAGCAGAATTGCCTGCCCTCTGTTTAATTCATAAAAAGAAAAATTAGTTTTTCCAGCGGAAACGGTATGCATGAAATTTTTTTGCATTTGTTCCAAAGCCGCCTGTACCATCTCATGAAGCGGTGATGGAAACATTGCATTCAATGCTCCTAAGATCAGTAACATTAAAACTGCAGACAGGAAGAAGATCACGCCGGAGCCGAGCAAAAGCGGATTTTCTTCCACGCCCGGAAAAAAATATAGCAGTACGTTAGGCAGCACAAATCTGTTGACCAGAAAAGTCAACAGATATTCCACAACTCCAACAACTGCTAGTATTTCAATAAATTTTTTGATCAAAAACCACTGTAAATCATTCTGTTTCTTCATTTACTTCTCCAAGCGATATCCCAGACCACGGATTGTCTGAATATAAGCGGAAGGATTATCATCCAGTTTTGCCCGCAGCTTACTGATGCAGACCATGATATTATTGTCTGCCACGATATACTCTTCGCCCCATCCATGCTCATAAATCTGCTGTTTTGTAAAGACTTTGCCCGGATGCTGCATGAACAGTTCCATGATGCGGTATTCCACAGAGGTCAGCTGTATGATTTTGTCTCCCTTTTTCAAAGTACATGCGTCCTGATTTAATACCAGATCCCGGACAGATAAATATCCCTCCTGAACTACTTTTGTTCCAAGAGAATAAAAACGCCGGATATTGGAATTCACTCTTGCAACTGCCTCTAAAGGATTGAACGGTTTTGCCAGATAATCGTCTGCTCCCAGATTTAATCCCAGGATTTTTTCCGAATCTGCGTCCTTCGCTGACAAAATGATCACTGGAATATTACTCTCTTTGCGAATCTGCTGCAATACATGATAGCCATCCATCTTCGGCATCATAATATCCAAAATACATAATGCCGGCTGCTCTGCCCGCAATAAATCGAGTGCCCGTTGTCCATCCTCCGCTTCTATTACATGATAGTTTTCATTTTCCAGATAAAGCCGGAGAAGATTTCTGATCTCCGGCTCGTCATCTGCGATCAAGATTTTGTAATCCATCCGTAGTTGTTCTCCTAATAATCCGTTCTGTCCTCAAACGGCTGATCCATATTCTGATTTTCAAATCTATTCGGCATCTCTGTTGTCTGCTGATCCATTGCAGCATTCTGCTGGTAAGGTGCCGGATCCTGAATCTGCTGATATGGAGTTCTGTATCTTAAAGCTTCATATAATGCGGCATGTGTTCCATCTTTGTATGGCTGCACATAAAAGATTCCAAGGATTCCCATTGTCATTCCAGATAAAATATCCCATCCAATGAATGATAAATCCAAAACAAATGCATTCCATTTCTGTCCCTGCATCATTCTCTTACTCTCTGCAAATGCCTCCTCTTTTGTCATCTGTGGATTGTCTGCCAGCAAATATGGGATCATCTGGTATTCATATGACTTTACAATGCCAGGAATAATAAAAAGCATTGACCACAAAACAGTATACAGATCACGGAAAAACATTGTCTTTGCAATATTTTTATAATTATTGTCAAATGCGTATCCGGCATTTCCCACTAAGGCCGCCTCATTGAGGTTTCTTAAATAGAAACGTTTACATCCGACCTCTAATGGATTAAAAATAAATGCATCCAAAAGAATCGTGATCGCCATAATGATCACAAATACAATAATGAAGATCACAACAAAAATAACTCCCGCAAAAAGCAGTGCAGTATGATCTGTATTGTCATAGATGTCATTCATATCATACCAGATGTCATCTGCGTCATCATAAAAATCATCATAGGAATCCGAGGTAATATCACTTCCGTCACTTCCTAAAGCTGATGACAAAGCCGAACCTGCACTTCCTGCGCCACTACCGCCTCCTATCAAAAACGCCAGCAGTAAACTGATCAGCACACTTCTCCAATAGTTTCTTTTAAATGCAAACTTTGCTCTGTCTTTTAATTCCGCTCTCGTCCACATATTTTTTCCTCCTCTTATCTTTGATGATGCCATCTTAACACGTAAATCTTACTTTCCAACTCGAATAACCTTAAGGTTACCTTAATTCATTGTTTCCAGTAATTTATCTTTTTTATTATACCATCTTATGGAATTTTCCGCATTAAAAAGGATTCATAAAATCTGCATATACAAAAATAGCCCTAAACCCTTGATTTTTCAAGAATCTAAGACTATTTAGCATACGTGCGCGAGAAGATTCGAACTCCCGACACCTTGGTCCGTAGCCAAGTGCT
>OGJY01004482.1_pt1 | contig 9940 bp, 8 predicted proteins | sample 1572231 | NCBI WGS metagenome assembly OGJY01 (sample SAMEA2582121, study PRJEB24529) | metagenome | biome: Human gut stool | place: China | collected 2011
ACAGAAAATTCACATTGCGGACATGATTTAGCAGTACTTCTCCGTTAAGATAAGACCGTACCCAGTTTTCATAGGATACCTCCCATTTCTCCCTCTCTTTACAACACACACAGGTGCAGCGCCCCGGTCTCAAGGCTGGGGCGCTGTGCTGTCCGGAGAGACGCGTGCTGTTTACAGAAAGTTCATAGGCAGGTCATGATTTCGACGTATTTCTTCGGTAGGATATCACTGTACCCAAGATCACAAAGAATTCTCCCATTTCTCCCTCTCCTTTACAACACACACAAGCAGAGAGCCCCGGCCTAACGGCCGGGGCTCTCTGCTGTCATTTGTGGGGAAAGAGATTCCCCCAGGCTCTCTGCCTGCTGGTCATGCGCCCCGGCCGGTGGCCCCCCGTTCTGCCTCCAGCTGGTTCATCTTCCGCTTCCGGGCGGCGGAGAAGGCCAGCTTGTCCGCCAGCTGACGGGTGTCCCCGGACTGGATGACCTGGCGGTAGAGGCGAAGGTTGTCCTCCAACGTCTCCAGCGCCTGGGTCAGGGCGGGAGCGTTCAGGGAGAAGAGCTGGGTCCACAGGGGGACGTCCAGGGCGGCCACCCGGGTGCAGCCCCGGAAGGAGGAGCCCTCGAAGCCCCTGCACTGAAAGAGCTCCGGATCGTCGCACACCGACACGGCGATAAGGTGCATCATCTGGCTGGTGTAGGCGATCAGGGCGTCGTGGGCCTGGGCGGTGGTGCGGCATACGTCCTTGCAGCCGATATAGGCCGCCAGCCGCTCCAGCAGGGCAATGTGCTCCGGCCTGCTGTCATCCCGGGGCACCAGCAGGAAGTGGGAGTCCCGGAACATCTCCGCAAAGGCGTGCTCCACGCCGGAGAACTCGGTGCCCGCCATGGGGTGGCAGCCGATAAAATCCACTGTACCGGGCAGCACCTGGGCCGCCTCCAAAATAGCGGTCTTGACGCCGCACACGTCCCACACCAGGGCCCCCGGCTTGAACGCATCCCGATACCGGGCCAGGAAGTCCACGATCCCCTGGGGGTGGAGGGCCAGGGCCACCACGTCGGCCTGGGGGAGCTCGGCGGCGGCGTCCTCGGTCACACGGTCGCCCACACCGTGCTCGGCGGCGTAGCGCAGGGTGGGCTGGGACACGTCCACGCCCACAATCTCGAAATCCTCAAAGCCCTTCAGGGCAAGGGCCAGTGAGCCGCCAATTAAACCGAGGCCCACAATCAGCATCGTTTGTTTCATCGCGCACTCCTCTTCTTTACTGAGGGCCGGTCACAGCTCCCGCCCCACGCAGGGGGCCAGGGCGGTCAGCCTGCCCATGAGGGTGTCAAACTGGGCCGGGGTGATGGACTGGGCCCCGTCACAGAGGGCGTGGGGCGGGTCGTTGTGCACCTCGATGATGAGGCCGTCCGCCCCGGCGGCTACCGCCGCCAGACTCATGCGCTCCACCATCCACGCCTTGCCGCAGGCGTGGGAGGGGTCCACCACCACCGGCAGGTGGGAGAGCTGCTTCACCGCCAGCACGGCGGAGAGGTCCAGGGTGTTGCGGGTATAGGTCTCAAAGGTGCGGATACCCCGCTCGCAGAGGATGACCCGGTGGTTGCCCCCGGCCATGATGTACTCGGCGCTCATGAGCCACTCCTCAATGGTGGAGGACAGGCCCCGCTTGAGCAGGATGGGCTTGGAGGTCTTGCCAAGTTGCTTGAGCAGGTCGAAGTTCTGCATGTTCCGGGCTCCCACCTGAATCACGTCCACGCACATCTCGAACATCTCCACGTTGTCGGTGGACATGATCTCGGTGACGATGGGCAGGCCGGTGGCCTCCTTTGCCTCCTGGAGCAGGCGGATGCCGTCGTTGCCCATACCCTGGAAGGCATAGGGGGAGGTGCGGGGCTTGAAGGCGCCGCCCCGCAGGGCGGCGGCGCCGCTGGCCTTTACCGCCTGGGCCACCCCCACAATCTGCGCCTCGCTCTCCACCGAGCAGGGCCCGGCGATCACCGCCAGCCGGTTCCCGCCCACGCTGCGGCCATTGGACAGCTCAATCACCGTGTCCTCCGGGTGGTACTTCCGGTTGGCCTTCTTATAGGGCTCCGTGACCCGCATGACCCGCTCCACGCCGGGCAGCAGGGACAGCTTCTCCTGGTCGATGTGCTCGGCGTTGCCCTCCGCGCCCAGGATGGTGGTCTCCGCCCCCTTGGACACCATGACTTTGACGCCGCCCTCCTCCATGGTGTGTACGGCGGCCTCCAACTGCTCCGGGGTAAACTCCCGCTTCATAATGACAACCATATTCTGACTCCTTTCACAAACAAAGAACCCGCAGCCGCCCAAAGGCGGCCGCGGGTTCCATCGGCTCCAACTGCGGAGCGCCGGAAGATTCCTGACAGGCCGGTTATGGGCAGGCAAACAGACCGCTGGCAAAATAGCAGCGGTAATAGCCGTATCCATAACCGACGTACCTGCGCATGAACCTCTCACGCTCCTCTTGTAGAGCACTTTAGCACTTTTTGGCGCGAAAGTCAAGTGGAAATTTCACTTGAAATCCTACCTGTTCCATGGTATTATATTTGTCAGAAAAGGTAGGGATGTGCATGAAAATTTCCACGAAAGGCCGTTATGCGCTCCGCCTCATGCTGGATGTGGCCCTTCACAGCCATGGCGCGGCAGTTCCGCTGCGGGATGTGGCCCAGCGGCAGGAGATTTCCGATAAATATCTGGAGCAGATTGTAACTCAGCTCTCCCGGGCCGGGCTGGTTCGCTCGGTCCGGGGCGCGGGGGGCGGCTACCTCCTCACCCGTGAGCCAGAGGAGTACACCGTGGGGGAGATTCTGCGGGTGCTGGAGGGCAATCTGGCGCCGGTGAGCTGTGTGGATCAGGACGATACCTGCCGCTGCAACCGGGCCGACCGGTGCGTCACCGTAGAGGTGTGGCGGGACATTCAGGCCGCCGTCTCCAGCGTGGTGGACCGCCTGACTCTGGCCGACCTCGTGCGCCGCTATCATGAGAAGTGCCCCGGACATAACGCGTAGAACAGCCCAAAATAAATCAGAGCCGCCGTACTGATTTCCAGTGCGGCGGCTCTGATTGTCTGGATTACGCCCCTGCGATGCTGGCAGCAATATGAGCATCGCTATAGCCCATCAGCTTGCCATACCGGGTAGCCAGGTCGATCTGGGCCTTCTCTGTGTAGGTTCCTGCTGCAATCATGTCTTTCTCCTCCTGCTTCAGCTCCAGATACTCCTGAAGCACTGCGTCGTCGGCATAGAGGATATAGACCCACTGACCATCCATCTCCACAGTGGAAAACAGCTTGGTCAGAAGAAGATCCTTGTCGATGTAGTACTTTACACCGTATCCCTCGCACTTTTTCGCCACATAGGATGTAAGAAGGGGTTCGTCCTCGGGATCAAAGGGATCACTGAACGCCAGCTCCTTGGCTCCGGTCATGATTACATCGCAGAAGGCGCCCACGGTGCCGTCAAAATTGCCGAGCTGAAAGCTGTACTCGTCCACAGGGGGCTGAGCCGCAGCCTCAGAGGTGTCCGCCGTGCTCATGCGGGAGGTTGATACCGTCCGGCTGTCCGGGCACCAGGTCACCGCATAGCCGATGCCTTCAAAGAAGGCACGAACAGGGACGTAGTCTGCCCCATTCACCGTCTTGACGGGAAGCTCCGCCGACTGCTCACCGCAGGTCACGGTCACAGTGCCCTCTCCCCGCTCCAGAACCGCGCTGATGTTGCCCGCCAGATCCGAGGCGGAGGCATAAATGGTGCCGGGCTGCTCAATCAGCGCCCCAGACAGGAGGGTAACCGGCTTCCCCTGCCAGAGAATCGTAGGCTCGCTGGTGTCCTTGGTATAGACCACCTCGCCGCCGGAGACTGTCATCAGGGCCTGAATATCCTTGATCTCCTCCTCAGGACAGGTCATGTAGTCCCGGTCGATCACTACAAAGTCGGCCAGCTTGCCGGGCTCCAGAGAGCCCTTGAGATCCTCCTCAAACTGACCATAGGCGGCCCAGATGGTAAAGGCGCGCAGCGCCTCCTCACGGGTGACCTTCTGGTTGGCGTACCAGCCGCCCTCCGGCTCACCGGCGCGGGTCATACGGGTGACACCGGCATACAGGCCGTGGAAGGGGTTGACCATCTCCACCGGCGCGTCAGAGCCGCCGATAATGATGCCGCCCTTATCCAGAACGGTGCGCCAGGCGTAGGCCGTCTGAATACGCTCGGGGCCCAGGCGGTCCTCCGCCATGGACAGGTCCGAGGTGGCATGGGTAAACTGCATCGCGGTGAGGATGCCGAGCTCCAGGGCCCGGTCAATATCCTCCGGGGTAACGACCTGGAAGTGCTCAATGCGCAGGCGGGGGTCCTCCCGGGGATTTTCCTTCAGCAGGCGCTCGTAGGTGTTCAGCACCTGGTGGTTGGCACCGTCGCCGATGGCGTGGTACGCGATCTGATAGCCGTTGTTGTAGGCCAGGCTCATCACGTTGTAAATCTCCTCGTCCGTAAAGCGGTAGGAACCACGATTGCCCGGATCGTCGGAGTAATCCTTCAGCAGAGCAGAGCCGCGGGAGCCCAGAGCACCGTCGCCCAGCACCTTGACACCCATTATACTCAGATGGTTGTCGTACAGGCCGTTGACCGGCCGGTGCTCCCGGATGTAGCCGGCCTCGGCGCTGTCCGTGCTGTTGAGCATGGGCATGGCGTAAATGCGCAGCTTCAGCTCACCGCTCTCATAGAGATCCTCATAGTGCTGGATGTAGTTGACCTTTGTGCCTGCGTCCGTGGCAGAGGTAAAGCCATAGGAGAACAGCTCCTCCTGAGCCATGAGCACAGCGTTTTTCTGTGCCTCAGCACTCCAGGTAGGAATTACCTTGATGACCATTGACGCCGCGTTGTCGGTAAGGCAGCCCAGCAGTTCCCCGTTGTCCGTTTTGAGAATCTGGCCGCCCTGAGGCTCTGGGGTATCCTTGGTAATGCCCGCCATCTCCAGCGCCATGCTGTTAAACCAGCCCATATGGTTGTCTGCCCGGAGCAGATAGACCGGGTTGTTGGGCGCCACGGCGTCCAGTTCCTCCTTTGAAGGGAAGCCGGGCTCATCCCACAGGGTATCCAGCCAGCCGGAACCCTGGATCCACTCGCCGGGCTCCGCCTCCTTGGCGGCCTGGCGCACCATCTCCAGAATATCCTCCTTCGATTTAAAGTAGCAGTCCAGCTTCAGGTGGTTTTCCCCCAGATTGCTGACATGCATATGTCCCTCGATGAGACCGGGCAGCACGGTTTTGCCGCCGAGGTCGGTGATCTCAGTTCCCGCACCCACATAGGCCTCCGCACCGGCTTGGTCGCCCACATACAGGATGCGGTCCCCCTTCACCGCCATAGTGGTGGCAGTGGAGAAGTCTTCATCCACGGTGTAGATGTTGCCGTTGATGTAGAGGCTATCCGCCACCTCCGCCGGGCCTGCGGCCATGGCCGGCACCAAGCCGGCCAGCAGTGACAGGCTTAGGCCCGCTGCGCACAGGGCGTGCGCTGTCCTTCGTTTCATTCGCTCCATCCCTTTCCATTTTACCAGATTTGACAGGCCCCACAGCGTGCGGGCCGCACAACGTGATACAGTATAGAAAACCCCGCCGCAATTTTCTGTTAACCACTTTACAAAATCGTCATTTTCTTCGAAAATAAAGAAAATAAATTGGGTATCCATGTGCAAACCGCACGAACCGCCTCCCAATCTGTGCGGGGGCTGCGCGCGCAGAAACCGGGAGAAGGGTGAACACCATTGGAAAAAGAGCTTCGCTGGGAAAAGCAGTGGATTCCGGAGCACCTCTCCGCCGTTGGAAATGAACCGTGGGACACCGTGTGGGACAGACTGACCGACGGCTTTCGCCCGGAGACCGTCCCGGCGGGCACGGTGTTCTATCAGCAGGGCGACCCGGCCCGCGAGGTGATTTTTCTGCAAACAGGGCAGATCCGGGTGGAGTGCATCCACAGCAGCGGGAAAAAGCGGGTGCTCTGCCTGCTCTTTGAAGGGATTCCCGTGGGAGAGGACGAGTGCCTGTTCGGCGGCCCGCGGGAATACCGGGCCGTCGCAGTCACTGCGTGTCAGATTTTCCGCATCCCGGCGGAGGTGTTCAAACGGCGGGCCGAGGCCTCTCCCGCCCTGGCACTGAAGCTGTTCCAGATCTCCGCCCGGAAGAGCCAGGTGCTTGGCCGCATGCTGATCCGCGACAGCTTTCTAAGCGTGCGGGGGCGTGTCATTCAGTTCCTGCTCTCCGTGTCAGAGCCATACGGTACAGAGGAGGGGGCGGGGGTCCGCCTCACTATCCGGCTGACCCACCAGGAGGTGGCCGATTTTCTGGGCATCTCCCGGGTGGTGGTGTCCCAGTGCTTTCAAAGCCTGAGCCGGGAGGGCCTGCTGAAAAAGACGCGCCAGCACTATCTGCTCCCCGACCGTGCCGCCCTGGAGGCCCAGCTCCATACATAATATGGCTCCGGCCACAGGCAAAACGCCTGCGGCCGGAGCCATGCTGCCGATTGTGTCCACCGCGCTCTATTCACGCAAACAGCCCTGTAGAGAGGTAGCGCTCGCCAGTATCGGGGAGCACCACCGCGATGGTCTTGCCCCGCATGTCCGGCCGCTGGGCCAGGATGCGGGCCGCGTGGGCCGCCGCGCCGGAGGACACCCCGGCCAACACCCCCTCGGTACGGGCCAGCTCCCGGGCGGCGGCATAGGCCTCGTCGCCGGTGACGGCCACCACCTCGTCCACCACCCCCATGTCCAGGGTGCCGGGGACGAAGCCCGCGCCGATGCCCTGGATCTTATGGGGCCCCGGCCGGCCGCCGGAGAGGACGGGGGACTCAGCCGGCTCCACCGCCACCACGCGGATGGCGGGGTTCTGCTCCTTCAGATAGCGGCCCGCGCCGGTGATGGTGCCGCCGGAACCCACTCCCGCCACCAGCACGTCCACGCCGCCGTCGGTGTCCCGCCACAGCTCGGGACCGGTGGTCTCGTAGTGGGCCCGGGCGTTGGCGGGGTTGTTGAACTGGTCGGGCATCCACGCGCCTGGGGTGCTCTCCAGCAGCTCCTTCGCCCGCTCAATGGCGCCGCCCATACCCCGGGCCCCTTCGGTGAGCACCAGCTCCGCCCCCAGAGCGGCCAGCAGGCTGCGCCGCTCCTGGCTCATGGTCTCCGGCATGGTGAGCACCACCCGGTACCCCCGCTGGCGGCCGATGTAGGCCAGGGCCACGCCGGTGTTGCCGCTGGTGGGCTCCACAATCACCGCGCCGGGCTGGAGCAGGCCCCTCTCCTCGGCGTCCAAAATCATGTAAAGGCCTGCCCGGTCCTTGGCGGAGGACAGGGGGTTAAAGCTCTCCAGCTTGGCCAGCACCCCTGCCCCGGGGGCAAACCGCTCCAGCCGAAGCAGGGGGGTGTTCCCGATCAGCTCGGGCAGTGTATTTGCAATCTGCATAGGTAATACCTCCCTCATAATTTAGATTCTATTCAGCAGTATACCACCAAATTCCTACAAAATCAATAGGATTTTAGTCGAATGAGACGGCCCGCTTCGCGGGCCGTCTGTGTGAACAGGACCTTAGAACACCGCCTGCACGGCGCCGGCATAGGTCTCGTCAATGAACGCCTTGACCTCGTCGCTGCACAGGGCCTTTGCCAGAGCCTGGATGGCGGGGTCGCTCTCCCGGCCCTCCTTGACGGCCAGCACATTGACATAAGCGGTGCCGGCGGTGCCCTCGGCGGACTCAATCGCCAGGGCGTCGGCCACCTTCAGATCGGCCTGGATGGCGTAGTTGCCGTTGATGACGGCAATGTCCAGGCTACCCAGGGAGCGGGGGAGCTGGGCGGCCTCCATCTCCACGATCTCATAGTTGTGGGGGTTCTCCGCGATGTCCAGCTTGGTGGGCTCCAGGCCCACATCCTCCTTCAAAGTGATGAGGCCCTGCTCCTGGAGGAGCAGCAGGGCGCGGCCGCCGTTGGTGGGGTCGTTGGGCACGCCGATCTGCGCGCCGTCCTGGAGCTCCTCCAGGCTGGCGGTCTTGCCGGCGTAGATGCCGAAGGGCTCGTAGTGCACATCTGCCACGCTCACCAGGTGGGTGCCATTCTCAGCGTTGAAGTTGTTCAGATAGGTGATGTGCTGGAAGTAGTTGGCGTCAATGCTGCCGTTCTCCACCGCGGTGTTGGGCTGGATGTAGTCGGTAAACTCCACGATCTCCAGGTTGATTCCCTCCTCCGCCAGCAGTTCCTTCACCACGGCCAGGATCTCGGCGTGGGGAGCGGGAGAGGCGCCCACCTTCAGGGTGGTGCCCTCCAGGGAGCCGGTCTGGGTGGGGGCGGCAGGGGTGTCAGTGTTTGCGGCGGGGGTGTCGGCGGTACCGGGGGTGCCGCCGCAGCCGGCCAGCAGGCCGAGGGCCAGGGCGCCGGACAGGAGCAGGGATGCGAGCTTCTTCATGGTGCATTTCTCCTTTTCATTGTTCCTCAAAGGGAGGTGGTATTCCCAAATCAGAGCACAAAAAAACGCCCTTGAATCCAAATTCAAGGACGAGAGCCTTCCGGCTTCGTGGTACCACCTTGCTTCACCCCTGCCTCACGACAGGGGCCTTATGGAGTACTGGCATACTCCCGCGCGCTGACGGGCGCTCCCGTCGCGGCCTGTGCCTGTGGCAGTCAGCCGCGCCGCTCCGAGACCATCTTCCCCAAAGCCTTCCGTACCCGTTTCCACCATTCCGGGCTCTCTGTGCCGTATCTCTCTGGCTACTCTTCTCTTCCTCGCGTTTGAGGGGCGTTATTCAGTTCCGCTTGGGTTGCACTTAGTTTACAACCGGAAGGCGCTCCTGTCAATCGCATATTCTGCACAAAAAAGAGGGGGCGGCAAAGCAACTGCTTTGCCGCCCTCTCCAAAATTCACATGCCGCCGGGGCTGCGCTTGTCCCGGTTGATCTGCCGGCTGACGTTCCGACGGAGCTTTCTTCGCCCAGCCCGGTTGGTGATGCGGTGGTCCGTCCGGGTGGCCAGGGAGGTACCCAGTGACTGGAAAATCTGCACCAAAACCACAATAAAGACCACGGCGATGAGCATCACCGCATAGTTGTATTTATAATAGCCGTAGTTGATGGCAATCTTGCCCAGGCCGCCGCCGCCGATGGCGCCAGCCATGGCGCCGTAGCCCAGAATGGTGATAAATGCGGTGGTGAAGCTGGCCACCAGGGAGGGCAGGCTCTCCGGCAAAATCACCTTCCAGATGATCTGGAAGGGGGAGCAGCCCATGGACTGGGCGGCCTCGATGACCCCCTTGTCCACCTCCCGCAGGGAGGGCTCCACCAGCCGGGCCACGAAGGAGGCCGAGGCGATAATCAGGGGAGGGATGGAGGCCACAGTGCCGATGGTGGTACCCACCAGGAGCTCACTCAGGGGAAGCACCATGATCATCAGGATCAGGAAAGGCACCGAGCGCAGGATATTGATGGCAAAGTTGAGCACCTTCATCACCGGGCCGGGCAGGGGGCGCACGCCGTCCTCCTCCCCCGCCACCAGGATAATGCCCAGGATAATGCCCAGGACGCAGGCCACCAGAGTGGCCGCCACGGTGGAGTAGATGGTGTCCCAGATACCAGTCTGGAACTCCTTCCACAGGGCCTCGTTGGCAAAGGCCTCGCGCATCTGCTGCATAAATTTATCCATGGTAGTCGGGCACCTCCTCCACGGTGACGTCCTTCTGGGCCTTCAGATAGCTCATGGCACGGGTGGCCTCGCCATGATCCTCGGGCAGACCCAGCAGCATGGAGCCGAAAGCCTTGCCGTTTACGTTGCGGGTGTCGGCCCCCAGTATGTTCACCTTCACACCGCAGTCGATGGCCAGGGAGGCGATGAGGGGCTCGTAGGAGGAGCCGCCGTTGAAGGCGATGCGCACCACCCGGGCGGTCTT
>OGJY01004484.1_pt1 | contig 9936 bp, 9 predicted proteins | sample 1572231 | NCBI WGS metagenome assembly OGJY01 (sample SAMEA2582121, study PRJEB24529) | metagenome | biome: Human gut stool | place: China | collected 2011
TTTTTAAATAAAATATTAAAAACTGTTTTTCTGAAAATATATTTCTTTTATAATAGCAATATAATTATCATCTCTAATATAATCTAATTTATCCATATTTAATACCTTACTACTACCTATCAAGCTAATTATTTCATCAACCCATAAGTTTGAATCCGAAATAGGAAGAAAACTACACAATCTCAAATTTACATCATCTGAAACCGCATCAGATACAATAGTATGAATATTTGCTGATTGAGCTTCTAATGCAACAAGAGGTAATCCTTCACTTATTGAGGGTAAAAGTAGATAATCAATTTTTTTCATTATTTCTTGTTTAGGAAAATTTGAAGGTAGGAAAAATACCCGTTCTTCTAAATTTTTCAATTCAATATCTTTAACCAATGAAGGAAAATAACCAGATCCATCATCAAAACCTATAAAATACAATTTACTATCTACATTTCTTTTTAGTAAATCTTCTAATATTTGTAAACTAAATTTTTGATTTTTCAATTTACAATAATACCCAATTTGCAAAAGATTTATGCATGTATGTTCCTTTTTTTTTATTGACTGATAATAATCAACATTTAATGGATTTAAAATATTTTTAAAATTAGAATAAAAAAGACTTCTACCTGCTTTTAAGGAACATGCAAGTTTAATATTTGAATATTTTTCAATGAGTCGTTTACAATTCAATCTATATATTTTTGCAATAATATTTTTTCCTTTAGTACTATAAGTACCGTGAGCGTGTACAATTTTTATTGGAATTCCACATTTTGTAGCTGCTAATACAGCTTGTCCACTTTCAAATCCGTTTTCACAATGAATTACATCATATTTTTTTTCTTTACAGGCTTCAATAACAGCATCGTATATATACTTACCTTTTTTTACAATCCCAATTTTACTCTTTTGGTAATCTACTGTATTAGTTCTAATTATTTTTCCACCGTAAGATAAAAACTTTTCATCATAAAATCCAGCTTGTTTACCAGTTACAATAATATCAAACTGGCACTCTTCTTTTAAAGAATCAACTATTTTCATCGTAACAGCCGCCACCCCCCCATTAGTCAGTGCTGAACTAATCACAAATAAAATATTTAATTTTTTCATAGATTATCCCTCCTTTTTCAAATAATTTAATTTTTATTTTTTTCGCACAAAAGCAATATCAAAGCTATTATTACTATTGATCCATAAATATATGAAATTCTGAGAAATTGAAGTGATTGAATAAAAACTAAATAAATGATAATCGGAATTATATTTAAAAATGGAATTTTTCTATTATGTACCTTTAAATTATTACGATTTGCTTGAAAAAAAATTCCAATAAAGAAAAACAAATAAGAAATTAAACCAACAATTCCTAAAGTAACATAAATTTCTAAAATAGCATTATGTGGTACATTTGCTAAACCGACTTTTGTATTTACATTTTGTAATCCTAAACCAAAAGCTTGATATTGTGGATGAGCACTCATAAATTCAATATATTTTTGAGTAATATCAATTCTTCCAGTTGTTAAATCACCAGTCGAAAATCTTAACATTATATTTGAATAAAATGTTGTATTTTTAAAAATTAAAAATACAATAACAATAATAACAAATAATGCTAAGATTTTTGTAGGATTTTTTGAATAAGTTATTGTATTTTCAATAGTAATTAATATAACCATTAAAATATAAATAACAAAAAAAGTTTTTGAAACTGTCAAAAATCCAATAATAGAAGAATACACCATAACACTATAGGCATAAGTTTTACTAACATAATGATTTCTTAATAATATATATGCTACAATTACTGCAATGATAGCCAATAATCCAATCCCATTAGCATTTATAGACATAGCAGAAGATAATTCACCTTCTATAAAATCAGTTTGTCCAATTCTAAATGATGTATCTAAAATAGCACTAAAAGAACCATAATTTTTAATTGTAAGTATCAAAATATCCAAAGAAAGAAATATAAAAAATGCTATATAATACTTTAAAATTAGTGCAATATCAAAAATATTTTTTTTAAACTGAAAAGAAATCACAAAAGCAACAACTAATATAATCATCGAATAATTTACATATAACTTAAAATCTTGATTATCAAATTGTAAAAATTTTGTTCCTTCTATAAAAATAATCAATAAACTTAAATATAATGTACTACTTCTACACAATATCTTATGTTTAAAAACAAATAATAATAGAAAAACAAATAATGGAATTGTAATAGAAATACTACTAGCAAAACATATAGTTGCAGCCACAGTAAACGCAACCATCTCATCATCATCCCATATTAATAGTCCAAAACACCAAACAACTGTTAATCCTATTAATGGAATCCCTATTCCTAGAATATCTCTTAAAAAAATTAACAATAGAAAGATACACACTATAGATCTAGATAATAATTTTTTTCTATTAACTGTAATCATTTTGCATTCCTCAACCTGTAGTATTCTTCCTCATACTTACGTGAAACCTGTAACTTATCAAATTGTTTCACATTTTTTAATGAGTTTTTAGACATTTCCATCAATTTTTCTCTGTCATTTACGATTATTTTTAATGCGTTAGCAAATTCTTCTTCATTACCATTTTCAACTAATATCCCATTGTCCGTAACAGCTTCAGATATACCACCGACATCTGTTGCAATAATTGGTAAACCAGATGCCATTCCTTCAAGAATAGACATTGGAAATGCTTCAGATAAAGAAGATAAAAGTAGCACGTCCATTTCCTTTAGAATACTAGAAATATTATTCACATTTCCCAAAAAAACAACTTTATCTGCTATTCCAATATTCTTAGAAATTTTTTTTATTTCTTCTAATAATGGCCCGTTTCCAGCTAAATAAAGTCTGACATTATTTACTTTACCAAAAGCATTGGAAAACGCATTTATTAGCATTTTATGATTTTTTATTTCATGAAACCTAGCTACATGAATAAATCTAAACTCATTAAATTTATGCTTACTCACAGTATATTTTGAAATATCAATAGGATTATAAATAAACGAAACACTTTTATCTGATAAATTATAACATGATTTTACAAGTTCGGCAGTTTTTTTTGAACATCCTATAACACGTAAATTTTTTTGCAACGACTTAATTTTCATTACAATTTTAACTCGATTAGATTTTCTTCTAAATGGATCACTGTGCATTGTTGCAATAAGAGGTTTATTATGCAAAATACACCAAACCCAAGAATAACAAGCATCTAAGTGTTCATGAACAATATCAGGCATAAAATCAGAAATTTTTTTTGAAAATACTTTATACGATTGATAATTAAAACTTGTTGGTAAACCTAAACACTCGTAGTCTATTTTTGAATCGTTAAGAATATCTAAAATTTGATTGTTTAGTTTTTTACTTATAATGAATAACTTTATATCAAATTTTGTAGTATCAATATATGTTGCAAGCCTAGCAGCCATCATTTCTCCTCCACCTATATTCATTGACTGTAAAACAATAGCTACTTTTAATTTAGAAATTTTTATTTTCTTGTTATTCATTTTTTTGCTCCCACTATAATCGCTTTTTTTTCCTCATAAGTCATTTTTTTTGTAAACAAAAAATGCTTCTTATTTTTAACTACATATTCCTCAATACTTTCTATTGGTTTTGCAGGTACACCAACCGCAACTGTATTATCTGGAATATCTTTTGTAACAACCGCACCAGCACCAATAACAACGTTATTCCCAATAGTAACTCCAGGCATAATTATAGAGTCAACACCAATATGCACATTATTTCCAATAATAATTTTACCAAATCTATCGGCTAATTCAATTTTTGGACAAATTGCTTTTATATTGTTCATATTTCTCGGAACAAATAAACCACCATCATGTGTAATGAATTTTACACCAGACGTAATTCGAACACAATTCCCCAAAGAAATCAAATATGGTTCGGCAATAATATTAACATTCTTATTAATCTCACAATTTTCCCCTATAACCATTCCGTTCTTACGGTAATAATTTATTAATGCTTTAGGTGAATAAAAGCTTATTTTTATTTTGTTAAATAATCTCTTTATTCGTCTCATTATTTACCTCCAACTGTGATATGATTTTTTGTTTTCTAATATAACACTTTCCCACTGTTGATATATCTTATCTGGAGATAGCATTTCTTTAATTTCTCTTGCTCGAATGCTAAATTGTTTTCTCAATTCTTCATTTTCGATTAATTCATTAATTGCTAAACTCATCTTGTTAATATCATTTACTGGTACTAATATCCCATTTTCATGATCTTTTATTAAAAATCTAGGTCCGCCACACGGACAATCTGTTGATATACATGGTAAACCAACCGCCATTGCCTCCATCAGAGCATTTGGCATCCCTTCATAATCAGAAGATATAACATATATTTTTGCTTCTACTAATCGCTCTTTCATGTTATTAACGTAACCACAAAATTCTATTTTTTGAGCACATTTTTTACCATTCGCATATTCTCTCAATTCTTGCTCTAATGGTCCTTTTCCATAGATTTTAAGTTTGTAATCGGGGTGACTTTTCACTACTACATCAAAAGAATCAATAAGTAACTTATAATTCTTCTGCTTATTAAGTCTTCCTACTGCAACAATGACATTATCAAGTTTCTTTGGTGTTTCAATATCTACTAAAAAATCTGGATTTATAGCATTTGGTATCACTACTGATTGCCTTACTTTTCTACTATACCATTCAGATGCTTCTTCAGTTTGAAATATCCATTTATCTGCTTTATTTGCATAGTATTGCAATAATACTTGTTGTATCTTTGAATATTTTTTAGGATCATTTCTTTCCGTTGCAATAATAGGTCCATTTATTTTTTTACTAAAATGTAAAAGGAGACAAATCGTGACTGGTAAAAAAACTATATATATATCATTCGGATGTTGTTTAATATATTTTTTCAAGCGAAAATAGCGTCTTAAATTTTCAAATACTTTATTTGATCTTTCATTTTCTTTTAATAGATTGTTTCTTTCAACACTTGTTTTTAATCCATAAGAATTAGGCGTATCAGACATTGTGAGCAACTTTACTTCGTTACCTTTATCTACTAAATAATTTGCTAAATTACAAGCAACTCTTTCCGCTCCACCTCCAGATATTCCTCCGATAAATACGGTAATATTCATAATAAAATCCTCATTTCTAGCTTGTTCAAATGTTTTTAAATGTTTCTATCCATTTTTTCATAACAATATCATTATGAAATTTCTTCATTTTTTCCGGACTACTCAATAAAGCACTTTCATAAATCGTTTTTGATAAAAGTATATTTATCAGTGCTTTTGCAAATGAATCATCATCATTCACTGGAACAACTATTCCATTTTCATCTGTAATCAGCTCTTTAGCAACACCTGTTTTGAAGTTTGTTGATACAACTGGCAGTCCTATCGCCATTGCTTCAAGTAAAGCATTTGGCATCCCTTCATAATCAGAAGACATCGCAAAAACTGTTGCATCGCAAATATAATTTAATACATTAGATTTTGCACCACATAAAGTAACCTTGTTTTTTAATCCCATTTTGTCTATTTGATATTGCAAAGCACTCCTCATAGGACCTTCACCATAAATGTCTAATCTACAATCCGAAACACTCTTTACTACTTTCGAAAAAGCATTTATTAACATTTCAAAATTTTTTTGTTTATCCAATCTACCCACTGCTACAATTCTTTTCTCAGATGGTTTTACTCTAATGGGAATAACAGTTGGATTTATAGGGTTAGGAATTACAATTTTATGCTTTACTGTATTGTAAAAATCTGCCACTGTTTGCGTTTGACATACAAGAAGCTGAGACTCAGAAAAAATACGTTTAAGAATGTATTTTGTCAATTTTGGTCTAACAAATGGATCGTTTATTTCGTAGCATACATGATTAAACTTCACACCACTTTTTTTTACAAGATAACAAATAATATCAGCTTGGCGTTGTTGTGAAAATACAAAATCCGGTTTACTTTTTTTTATTTCGCTTCTAAAGTAAAAATAGGATTTAATTAAGCCAATTACCTCTGTAAACAAAAGTGTTATTTTATTTTTTCTATTCACTATAACATTTGCTGATGAATATTTAACTTTGTTTGTTAGCGGATAAAAACTATCCCCACCAACAATAGTAAGTATCGTTATGTCATGGCCCTGTTCAGTCATTGTATTTGCTTGATTTGCTAACACACGTTCAGCACCACCACCACCCATTCTAGGAATTACAAAAATACTTTTCACATTAATTCTCCTCATTTACACTTTTTCTAAATAATTTCATATATAAAAAATTTGCAATTTTTTCTGGCATAAGATAAAAGGAAATTTGATATATACAGATGTACAAATAATCAAATAAACTAGAATAACCCATTTTATAGTTTCTTTTGAAAATTTTTAAATCTGACTTAACATTTGACCATTTCTTTTTTCTTCTAACCCTATTAGATCCATCAGTTCTAAAAAGTATTAATGGCTTACTGATATTCATACATTTATATCCTGAGAAAATTACTTTAGACCAAAGTTCAACATCTTGACTTCTCCTCATAGTGGAATAATTTCCCATTGATTCAATCACACTATTTTTATACATAACAGATGAATGATTAAATGGATTTCGTCTCTTACCATACTCATAAATTTGTTTTGAAGTTGCAGGCATCTTTTTCAAATCTTTAAGATTTCGTGGATCATCATCAAATTCGTACATATCTGATCCAACAATAGCTAATTTAGAATCTTTTTCAAACTCATTTAACTGAAGTTCACATCTTTCAGGAACTGATAAATCATCAGCGTCTAATCTAGCAATTAGTTCATTTTTACATTCTTTTATTCCTACTCTAAGGGCAACGCCAAGCCCGCCATTTTCTTTTAATCTCACTATATGAAAAAAATCATATTTTTTGCAATACTCATCTAGAACCTTTTCTAATTCTTTAGTTATCGGACCATCTACAACTATTACATAATCATTAGTCAATATTGTTTGAGCAAGCATACTGTCGATACTTTGTCTAAGAAATTCAGGATTATCATTTTTATACAATGTTGTTAGAATACTATAATTTTCCACGCTAATCTCCTATTCATAAATTGGTGTCACCCAAACTCTATACTCATCAATTTTACCTTTGACTATGTCAAGATATGTTTTATGAATTTTATCTGTAATTATACCATAATTCTCATTAATTCGATATCCATCTATGCTTAATATCGGTGTTATCTCCATAGCAGAACCACATAAAAAAGCTTCTTCGCAAGTATAAAGTTCAGTTCTATCAATATTTCTCTCAATTACTTTAATACCTAAATACTTTGCAATTTCTATGACCGTATCTCTAGTAATACTTTCAAGAACTGCATCTGTTAACTGAGGAGTAATTAATTCACCTTTTCTAATCATAAAAAAGCAAGACCCTGGTCCTTCAGAAACTTTACCGAATTCATTTAAAAAAATACATGTATCAAAACCATTACGAAGTGCTTCTCTTTGACCAACACGACTATTTATGTAATTTGCCCCACATTTAACCCTTGGAGAAATATTGTTATCAGAAATTCTTCTCCATGAAGTAATACAAACATTCAAGCCCTTTTTATTATATTCTGTACTTGTACTTGCCTTAGGGATCGGCGCAATAAACATATCAACAGGATTATACGAACTCCAAGAACCAAACCCATCCACAAATAACGTTTGACGAACAGATAAATTCTGTTTATATTCATTTGCTCTAATAACATCTACAAAAGCCTGCCTCAATTCTTCCCTACTGTATGGATTATCAATTTGGATTAATCTTGCTGATTGAATTAACCTATCGTGATGATCACTAAGTCTAAATGCATATAATTGTTCCTTTTCTTCATTCCAGTAACATGGAATTCCTTCAAATACATTTAAACCAAACTGAGATGTTGGAGATAAAATATTTATCTTTGCATCATTAACATTTAGTATTTCTCCCTTGAACCAAATTCTTCTATTCGCAATATCATATTTCATAGTTTCCTCCATTTCCCCACGCTTTGCTGCGCGGACACAAATATATAATGAAAACTTATATTTGTCATTACTCTAAACAAATTTAAAATATTACTATGTGATTTGTTTTTATCACAAGTAAAATCAAGAATTCATTTGCTTTTTTCTATTAATAACAAATTTTATTTCCACACTTACTTCTCCTTATCCGTTTTAACCATATTTCTTAGTGCTATCTTACTTTTTTCCATATTTTCTGCAGACTCTTCAACATCATTCATAGAAAACACACGTTTAAATGTCATACACCAAATCTTAATATCATAAATAATCCCATATTTTTTTACGTTATCTATATACTGATTATCCAAAACAACTTTCTCATCCCATGGAAGTTCATTCCGTCCCACACATTGTGCTAATCCTGTAATTCCTGGTAGCACTGAAAAACGTTTCTTATATTCATCTTTCAAATCATTATACTCTGGAAAATGACCAACTACAGGTGATCTAGGACCAACAAAAGCCATATCACCCTTTACAATATTCCATAATTGAGGCAACTCATCTAAACTCGTTTTTCTCAAAAATGCACCTACTTTAGTAATTCTTGGATCTCCTGCGAAACTAAAAACACCTGTCCCCATATTTTGAGCGTCTTGAACCATAGTTCTAAATTTATATATATCATATGATATGCCATTCTTTCCAATTCGCTTTTGTTTAAAAATAACAGTTCCTTTAGAATCAATCTTTATCCACAACGCAATAATCAGTAATACTGGCAATAAAATAAAGAGCATTAATAATGCTATAATCGTATCAATTACTCTTCTCACCTTAAAATACATTTTTTTCTCCTTTTTCATACTTACAATTTTTTCAACTGTAATTTTAACATCGTTTTGATTTTTAGAAAAATCACTAATATAACTGATTTTTTTTTCAAAATCATGAAGTTCTCTAATATTTTCTCTAAAAACTTTTTCAATATACGAAATATCTTTAATCTCATCGGCATTACAAAAACTACGACTTAGTATAACACGTGTTGAGCCAAGACGATAATGCTCCATAATAATCTTCTCAGCAGATAAATCTCCTTCACCCAATCTAGCAATACCACCGAAACCATAAGGAATCCCCTTTGTCTTTATTTTTTGAATTAATTTTTCTACAGTTCCATTAGCTAGTAACTCAAACATAAATGTCATTCCATATGATAAATGAAGATCATTTAACCCAATATGAATTTCATCCATATTATAGTTCTTTAATACCTCATCTAAGCACTCTACTGCTTCTTTAGTTTCAAGTAACAATGTTGTCTTACAGCGATTCCCTACTGTATTTATAAAATTCGATACTTCAATAGACGATTTCCACATTGGAAGCATAATAATATCAGCTCCTGCTGATACAACATCATTAATCTCTCGAATCGAGTTTTCATTCCAAGGATTTATACGTACAAGTAGTTCAGACTTTGAAAGAAGTGGTTTTATCTTTTTTATATCTTCAATACTATGCTTAGATTTTACAGTGTTCATTCCTTTTTGACGTTCTTCTTTTCCTAGCGTTTCTAAATCAATCCAAATACGATCCACTCCATATTTTTCAGCAATCAATGCAACATCAGAATTATTTGTAATATACATTAATTTTAAAGTCATAATATTCCCCCTTATGAAGTAATCTTTATCGAACATAAACCTTCAATTTATAATATATTTATTATTAAATCACCTCTAACGATATGCACATACCTTTAAAATATGATAATAATTAACACTCTGATATACAAAATTCATTACATTTAATCTATTAGTTAAAAAATTAATTATGTATTCTTATTTAAATATAGTCTACTATCCCATACGAAAAAATATAGTAGCTAAATTTA
>OGJY01004488.1_pt1 | contig 9929 bp, 10 predicted proteins | sample 1572231 | NCBI WGS metagenome assembly OGJY01 (sample SAMEA2582121, study PRJEB24529) | metagenome | biome: Human gut stool | place: China | collected 2011
GGAAATGTGCTTCATGTACATGATCTCGTGGATTTTGTATCTGAGGAGGCGGCGATTGCCGGAAAGAATGCGGCGGCCTATGTGAAACAGGGCGAGAACCGTCCGTCCGGCGGACATGAGATCGTCTTAAATCCGATCGAAGGTGTGCGCTACACAGTTCCGGGAACCATCGATCCGGCGAGAATGGACGAGGAGCTGACCGTTCGTTTCCGCGTGGGTGGTGTTTATAAGAACTGCTATGTGAGTGCGTATTTCGGTGACGAACGTGTGATCCACAGAAAACGTCCGGTCGTGGCACCGGGGGAGATGGAGGAACTGAAATTCAAAAAGGCAGATCTTTTGAAATATCCGGATCTTGAGACGATCACGGTCAAAATCGAGGAGGCATAGACGATGGAGGAAAGAAGATTAACATGTATCGGCTGTCCGATGGGCTGTCCTCTTGTCGTAACGATGGACGGCGGTGAGGTCGTAAGCGTGACGGGAAATACCTGTAAGCGCGGCGAGATCTATGGACGGAAAGAAGTGACAAACCCGACGAGGATCGTGACTTCCACAGTCCGGGTATCCGGCGGAAGTATCGACATGGTGTCGGTGAAGACGAAAGAAGATATCCCGAAGGGAAAGATCTTTGACTGTGTGAAAGCGTTAAAGACAGTCGAGGTTGCTGCTCCGGTGCATATCGGGGATGTGATCATGAAGGACGTTGCCGGAACGGGAGTTGATGTTGTGGCGACGAAGAACGTGGAGTAAGAGTAAGTAAGGTCAATAAATGCAAGAAATATAGGTGATGATTGAGGTGCTGTCCGCTTACCGTTTTCTGAGGAGAATGGAAGTCGGGCAGTTCCTTTTTATGTGGGAAATTGCAACAAAGCTGCATGTGTCAGAATTTCCTGAAAATATGTATCTGGGTGTGCTGTTTGTGAAAATCAGAACATCCGTCCTGAACCTGTTTTTAGTGGATTCAGGACGGATGTGTTACTTGCAAAATATATATTTTTAGTTGAACTTAAAGATTGCAGTCCCGTACGCCGGCAGCGGATACGCAAAGGAGTATGGCTGGCCATCGCACTCGCTTTTCTTGGAGCGGGCGGAGAATGCATGCTCGCCGCGCTTGTAGAGCCCATGCTCGGAATCCAGGATCAGGGAGTAGGTTCCGGACTTCGGAACGCCTACCCGGTAATCGTCGCGTGCAACCGGTGTAAAGTTAATGACGAATAAGAGATTCTTCTTGCCCGTCTCATCACGGCGGATAAAACTGAAGATGCTGCGGTCACCATCGTTGGCGTTGATCCACTGGAAACCGTTCCAGTCGGAATCCAGCTGCCACAGTGCCGGATATTTCTGGTATACATGCAGCAGGTCGCTGTAATATTTCTGCAGGTCTTTGTGAAGCGGCTCGTCGGCGAGATACCAGTCGAGGGAAACCTTCTCATCCCACTCATGATACTGACCGAAATCCTGGCCCATAAACAGAAGCTTTTTGCCCGGATGTCCCAGCATGAAGGTATAACCGGCCTTCAGGTTTGCAAATTTATCTCCGAAGAGGCCCGGCATCTTGTTGATCATGGAACACTTCAGGTGAACGACCTCGTCGTGGGACAGCGTCAGGATATAATTCTCACTGGTGGCGTAGGTGATGCCGAATGTCATCTTATTGTGGTTGAATTTTCTGAAATATGGATCCAGTTTCATGTACTCCAGAAAATCATGCATCCAGCCCATGTTCCACTTGAAGGTGAAGCCGAGACCTCCCTCTTCCGGCGGTTTTGTGACACCCGGCCATGCGGTGGACTCCTCAGCGATCATCATGGCACCGGTGAGATGTCCGGTGAGGACACTGTTCAAATGGCGGAAGAACTCGATGGCTTCGAGGTTCTTGTTCTCGCCGTACTTATTCGGAACCCAGTTTCCATCGCTGCGGCCGTAATCCAGGTACAGCATCGATGCAACGGCATCCACGCGAAGCCCGTCGACGTGGAAGTTTTCCACCCAGTAGAGGGCATTCGCGATCAGGAAGTTTTTAACCTCATTTTTACTGTAGTCAAAGACCTTTGTGCCCCAGTCCGGATGTTCTCCCTTTCGCGGGTCCGCGTACTCGTAGAGCGGCTGTCCGTCAAAGTCGGCAAGTCCATGGGCGTCTTTCGGGAAGTGAGCCGGAACCCAGTCCAGGATCACGCCGATGCCCTTTTTATGAAGATAGTTTACGAAGTACATGAACTCCTTCGGAGTGCCGTAACGGGAGGTCGGTGCGTAGTATCCGGTGACCTGGTAGCCCCAGGAACCGTCATAAGGATGTTCTGCAATTCCCATGAGCTCTACATGGGTGTAGCCCATCTTCTTCACATAGTCGGCCAGCTCGTGGGCTGCCTCCATATATGTATAATAACCTTCCTTCTGCGGGCGGTCTTTCTTTCTCCAGGAGCCGAGATGAACTTCGTAGATCGCCATCGGGGATTTTACAGGATCAGCTTTTTTTCTCGCGTCCATCCAGCCTGCATCTTCCCATTTAAAACCGCTGATGTCTTCCGTGATGGAAGCGGTTCCCGGACGGAATTCTGCGTGGACTGCATACGGGTCAGCTTTGAACAGGATCTTTCCATCCTGTGTGGTGATCGCAAATTTGTAGAGTTCTCCAAGGCCGACGCCCGGAATAAATGTCTCATAGATCCCCGAGTCGGCTAACGGTGACATTGGTGCGGCATCCGGATCCCAGCCGTTAAAATCGCCTACAACGCCGACCGCTTTTGCGTGCGGAGCCCAGACGGCAAAATACATGCCGCTTTTTCCTTTATATGTTTTCTGATGAGCACCGAGTTTTTCAAAGATTTTATAATGAGTCCCCTGACCGAAGAGGTAACGGTCCAGTTCGGTGATGAAACCGAGACCGATTTCTTTTGTTTTGGCAGGAGCCTTGGTTTTCTTTGTTCTTGTCATCACTTAAACCTCCTGAAGTTTAAAGATCGCGCCGCCGTTTGCCGGGAGCGTGACGGAAAGTCTGCCGTTTTCAAGGGAGAATGGGATTTCCCCGGGCAGCAGGGATACGGCATCTGAAGCCGCGCATGGCAGCGGGATCGAGATGGATGCCGGCTGCTCATCATTATTGACGGCGGAGATGAGAGTGCCGTGTTCTCCGGACCGGCTGAATGCATACTGCCGGTTGGTGAGGAGAAGTTCTTTATAAGAGCCACTGTGGAACGCGTCATGTTCCGCATGGATCTTTCCGAGCGCCGCGATGTGGGAAATAAGTTCCGGAGCTTTTCCGTCCATGCCGGATAAAGTGAGCGCCGGGCGCAGGACTTCATCGGATGTTCTGGAGCGCTTTCCCTCGATCCCCCACTCGCTTCCATAGTAGATGGAAGGGATTCCCGGAAGTGTAAAGAGAAGCTGGTACACCGGAAAGAGGTTCGCCGGATGATTTAACTTGCTTGCGATCCGGTCCTCATCGTGGTTGTCCACGAAGGTGTAAAGCGATTTCCCGACTGCCTCCAGGCGCCGCACATTGTGGGCAATCTCAAAGTAGTTGTGGTCGTTGTGACCAGAGTAGAGAGCTTTGTGGAGCTCGTAATTTGTGACGGAATGCAGCATTTCCGGATTGACCCAGCGGCTGTATTCGCCGTGGATCACCTCGCCCATGAGCCAGAAATCAGGTTTCATGGCGGAGGTCTTTTCCCGGAGCTCTTTCATGAACCCGAAATCCAGGACATTCGCGCAGTCCAGACGGATCCCGTCGATATCAAAATTGTCGACCCAGAAGCGGATCGAGTCGAACAGATACTGGCGGACATCCGGATTCCATAAATTTAAACACGGAAGTTCGAAATGCCCCTGCCAGGCTTCGTAGCCGAACGGATCGCCAAGAGGACTTCCCCAACCGAAATTGACGCCGCGATACCAGTCTTTATAAGGGGAAGCTTCGCGTTTTTCCCGGATATCCTGAAAGGCGAAAAATTCGCGTCCGGTATGGTTGAAGACACCGTCCACCACAACGCGGATCTCGTTTTCGTGGCAGAGCTGCACAAAATGGGCGAAATCCTCGTTTGTGCCCAGGCGCCTGTCGACAAGGCGGAAATCTCTTGTGTCGTAGCCGTGTGTGGATGACTCGAAGAGCGGACCGATATAGATCGCGGAGCCGTTTAAGGCGCGGATATGCGGGATCCAGGCCTCAAGATCACGGAGTCGGTGGGCGGTTTCTGTAAGTGTATTCGTTTTCTCAGCCCCCAGAAGTCCGAGGGGATAAATATGGTAAAAGACAGCCTGTTCGTACCAGGTATGCATGGTTATCAGACCTCCTGAAGCTCCCGTTTTTTCAGGCGGCGGAGAAGAAACTGATACCGGAGCTGCGCAGCGTTTAGCTCATAGATGTAACAGTCGACCAGAGTCGGGTCAACGACCTGTTCGAACTGGTTCTGGGCGGATAGGATCGCCGTTTTGCTGAGTTCGATCTGGCGCTTCAGTTCATTTGTCTCCCGGCTGAATGCCTGTTGGGAAGCTGATTTTTTAGAGAAAAACATCGTATCATACTCCAATTCCTTTATTTCCGGCGCGTATCGCTGCCAGATCCGGGCAGCTGCGCCCCTGTTTTGTCAGATCCTGTCTGCAGACCGGTTTGCCGCACGGCGTGCCTGTCCGCGGAAAGATCTGTGGTTCCTGTAATTGGTAGTATGAGATCCATTCATCCGGAATATTCAGGATTCAGGATATTTTTCAAGCTCTTCCTTTAAGCGGCCGAGCTTATCGATGGCGCTTTTGTTTGTAAGATAGTAGTAATTGCAGACGCCTTTTTTTAAAACATCGATCAGGCCGGTATCTTTTAAGATCTTTAAATGATGAGAGACAGCCGGACGGGAGAGACTTGTCCGGTCTGTGATCTCATTGACGTTCAAACCGGGGATCCGGCTTTCGCCGGTGGTCTGCGTCTCAAAGAGACACTGCAGGATCGTGAGTCTTGTCCGGTCTCCGAGCGCGATGAATAAAGGAATGCACTCTTCGAAGATATCGCCCAGAAGATTGTCTGAGGTCATGAATTCTCTCCTTTCCTGAAGGGTTTGGTTTAAAAATTTAAACTTAATTGCATTTTACCATTTTTAATGAATCACGTCAATGAATTGTTCAACATTTCCGGAAAATGAAAGGTGACATAATAATTTTTGGTGAAAATTGACGAAAAACGTCACCTTGATTTTACGAAAACGAAATTGACTTTCGCTCAAAATTCAGAGATAATAGTGGCACATTCAGAGATGAGTTCTTCATTTCTAAATAGCAGATGTATGACCGGTAGCTTCGCCGGATGCCCGTTTTCAGGGCATGAAATCCTTTTTATGTTACGAAGACCAGTACCGCCAGTCTGGCATCAGTGAAGATATTTTCACAAAGGATCTATATGGAAAAAGTACTGGGAATTCTTCACCTTTTTGAGAAAGGAGATGATCCTGTCATGATATTATTTACGATTTTACTGTCTGCGGCCGTGACGGACTGAAGGTATGGAAAGATCTTTCACATCCAGATCTTTTTGGGGATCGCAGCCGGGATCGTGTCGGCCTGCATGGGCAACAGAGTGGACGGACAGACACAGATAAACTCTGTGCTCATTCCCGCGGGAGTCTTTGTTCTGCGGTTTGTCGGGACATGCGCTGTGTTTTATCTTTTTTTTCTCTGCCGGATGATCGGCGCGGGAGATATCAAGCTTATGGGGCTGATCGTCGGATTTTCAGGACTCTGGGACGGGATCTTTATCTTAGGTCTTGGATTTGTGATCGCGGCTGTATCTGCAGCCTGCAGGATGACAAGACAGGGAACCGTCTGGCTGCGGTTAGAGAGGATCGCGCGGTTTGCGGTGGAGTCCGGGATCAATGGAAAGATCACGGAATATCCGGGATATTTTGAAAAGGAAAGTCTTATGCGGCTGGGGCCGTATCTGTTCGCGGGCTACTGTCTGTTTCTGCTGATCCGATAGCAGGCAGGACCGCGAGTCTTGAAGGCTGGGAAACCAGTCCTGTCGATCATATGCCGGGTCTGCTCCGGCAGGGGAAAGGAAAAAGTATGAAAAAGATGATGGCGGTTTATGACGCGGATACGAGATACGCGGAACGATTGTCGGATTATGTTAACAGAAAAGAGCGGGGAGTATTCACTGCACAGGCGTTTACCTCGAAAGAAAAGCTGGCGGAATATGCCGCGAAACATGAGATCGATGTCCTGCTTTCCGGGGAGCGGACGGATTCCGGGGATATCTCCGAAATTCCGTCCGGACAGAAGATCTATATGTCGGAGGAAACAGAACGGCAGATGGAATCAGGGAAAGAAATCTATAAGTTCCAGTCCGGGGACGATATTATCCGGGAGGTGATGGCGGTCTACAGTGAGATCCCGGGGATCCGCCCGAATACCGCAGGAAGCGTGGATCAGTCCAGACGGATCATCGGAGTCTATTCGCCGGTCGGAAGATGCGGAAAGACCTGTCTGGCGCTGGCGATCGGTCAGATCCTGGCAAAAGAGGAAAAGGTGCTGTTTGTGACGCTGGATACTTTTACCGGTTTTACCGGTCTGTTAAATGAGCGCTGGAAGCGGGATCTCTCGGACCTTATCTACTACTATAAGCAGGAACGGTTTCATATAGTACGGCTGAACTCACTTGTCTACTATCTGGGAGATATGGCATGGATCCCGCCGATCCGGATCCCTCAGGATTATGCACAGCTTACCGCGCAGGAGATGGCGGATCTCATGGAACGGATCCTCCGGGAAGGAAATTATACGAAACTTGTCCTCGACATTGGGGATTACGGGCGGGACGCCCTGCCGCTGATGGAAAAATGTCAGGTTGTTTACGCACCGATCAGAGAAGATCCGTTTTCTGCGGAAAAAATGCGTGAATTTGAGGAGTATCTGGAAACAACGGGAAATAACGCTGTCGCAGAAAAGATCCAGAAGATCCATGTGCCGATGGTGACCGGAGGGAGAAGGATGGAACATTTTCCACAGGAGCTTCTGTGGGGAGATATGGGAGATTTTGTCAGGAGTCTGCTGAAAGGACAGAGGAACTTATGGGACAATTAAAGAAGATCCTGCGGGAACAGATCCTGGCGGAGATGACATATGAGCGGCAGATGTCGGATGAAGAGATCGCGGACCTCATCGACCGGAAGATGGATGCCTGTCTGGAGGAGCAGCTGGGAGAATTCCCGCTGACTCTGGGGGAACGGCTGAAACTCCACAGGGAGTTATTTGACTCTTTCCGGCGTCTTGATATTCTGCAGGAGCTGGTGGATGATCCGCGGGTGACAGAGATCATGGTAAATGGTCCGGACCAGGTATTCGTAGAGACAGGGGGAAAGATCGGGCGGTGGGAAAAGTCTTTCGAATCCAGGGAACAGCTGGAAGATCTGATCCAGCAGATCGTCAGCAGTGTGAACAGGATCGTCAATACATCAACGCCACTTGCAAATGCCAGATTGTCAGACGGATCGAGAGTCCATGTGGTCCTCGAACCGATCGCATTAAACGGACCGATCTTGACGATCCGGAAATTTCCGGAGCCGGTGACGATGGAACGGCTCATGGAATACGGAAGCATCTCAAAAGAGGCAGCGGATCTCTTGAAGACGCTTGTTGCGGCGCGCTACAATATCTTTGTCAGCGGCGGCACCGGAGCGGGAAAAACGACACTCTTAAATGCACTCTCAGAGTTTATCCCATCCGGTGAGCGGGTGATCACGATCGAGGACGCGGCGGAACTGCAGTTAAGCCATATCGAGAACCTGGTAAGGTTAGAGACGAGGGACGCGAATGCGGAAGGAGCCGGGGCCATCGGGATCGGGGAGCTGATCCGGGCGGCGCTCCGCATGCGGCCGGACAGGATTATCGTTGGCGAGGTGCGTGGAAAAGAGGCGCTGGACCTTTTACAGAGCCTCAACACAGGACATGACGGCGGCTTTTCCAGCGGTCATGCGAACAGTGTAAAAGACATGCTCGCACGCCTGGAAACGATGGTGCTGATGGCGGCAGATCTGCCGCTTCCGGCGATCCGGAGTCAGATCGCGTCGGCGGTGGATGTCATGGTGCATGTGGCGAGAATGCGGGATAAGACGAGAAGGATAACAGCGATCGAGGAGGTGGACCGGTTTGAAAACGGCGAGATCATCCTTAATCCCCTTTTCGCTTTCAGGGAGACAAAGTGCCCGGAGAGCCGGATCGGGGACAGGAGGAAAGTGGAAGGAAGCCTTGAACGGGTCGGAGCACTCAAACACAGGGAAAAGCTCCGACTTGCAGGGTATGATGTATGAGACGTATGAGTTGAGCAGAAAAGAATGGGGGATCTACGGGGCAGAAGGGATTCTTGGCATTGCGGTGATGGACTATGTTTTTTACCGGAATGCAGGGCTTTTTCTGGTGTTGCTGCCGGTTGGAATGCTGTTTCCTCTTATGTTGAGAAAGCAGTTGAAGAAAAGGCGGCTGGAGACCCTGCGGGGGCAGTTTAAGGATGCGATCCTGGCGGTGGCCTCGGGACTGAATGCCGGATATTCGGTGGAAAATGCGTTTGCGGTGAGCTTAAAGGAGATGGAGGAGATCCATGGGAGTGATTCCATGATCGCGCAGGAAATCCGTCTGATCCTGCGGAAAGTGCGCCTGAATCTGACGTTCGAGGAGGCATTGGGGGATTTTGCGAAGCGGAGCGGCCTGGACGATGTGAAAAATTTTTCAGATGTTTTTCTTGCAGCGAGAAAAAGCGGCGGGGAACTGATGAAGATCATCGCCAGGACCGCGGAGATCATCGGAGAAAAAATCCGGATCCAGGAGGAGATCCTGACGGCAACCGCATCGAGGCGGATGGAGCAGAAGATCATGAGCGCGATCCCGATCCTGATCGTGGTGTACATTGAACTTACGTCACCGGGATTTTTTGAGATTTTGTATTCGACCATGGGAGGACGGATCCTGATGACGATCTGTCTCGGGATCTATCTGGTATCCTGTCAGCTGGCAAAAAGTTTCCTGGAGATCGAGATATGAGTGAGAAGGTGGAAAAAGGCAGGTTAAAAAAGTACGGGAAAGAGTATGGAAAGTATGCGGCATGTGTCGTGACCGGATTTGCGCTCTATGGAGCGGCGGAAGTGAACAGAAAGCTGGGGGATCCGGCGCGAAATGCGATTCTGGAGCGAAAACGATACGGCGAAGGAGACCGTCAGTATGATCTTCTGGTGGATGGACTGGGAGAAAGGGAGGAGGAAATCTCAGTCACGATCCCGGAGCGAAAAATGTCGGCAGATGAAATGCAGGAAAAGTTTCCGGAGATCATGGAATGCCTGATCGGAGAGATATTGGGGGAGAATGAGTCTCTCTCCGAGGTGCGCCATGATCTGGAGCTGACAGGCAGGCTGGAACCGTATGGATTGTCGGTACAGTGGGAATCCGGAAAACCGGAGCTTTTGAGCGATATGGGGCTGATCGGCTCTGAAGTGCCGGAATCGGGGGAGGAGGTGGTCCTTGATGCCGGGATATCCAATGGAACCACAGTCCTGCGGGCAGAGATAAAGGCTACAGTTTTTCCTGAAGAAAAGACGGTCGGGGAGAAATTTGAAGCGTTTCTGGAGAAACTCGCGGGGGAGAACCTGGAGAAGACTACGGTCAGTCTTCCTGAAAGCTTTGAGGGACAGCCACTCCATTACCGTCTGGCATCCGGCGGCGGAAATGGAGGTCTGATCTTTCTTGGGATCGCGGCAGCTTTATGTTTATTCTTAAAGGAAAAAAGTGATGAAAAAGAAAAGCGGAAACAGTGGGAAGAGCACATGATCCTGGACTATCCGGAACTGCTGTCCGGTTTCCTTGTATTAACGGGAGCCGGATATCCGGTGAGACAGGCCTGGAAGAAACAGGTCATGGATGGAATGAAGAAAAAACAGCAGGAGCGTCATCCTGTGTAC
>OGJY01004491.1_pt1 | contig 9922 bp, 8 predicted proteins | sample 1572231 | NCBI WGS metagenome assembly OGJY01 (sample SAMEA2582121, study PRJEB24529) | metagenome | biome: Human gut stool | place: China | collected 2011
CTTCGTCGATGACGATCTTGTTCTTCTCCGTGGGATGCATCTTGTAGCCATACATGGGCTTGCCGCCGATGAACTGCCCCTTGCGCTGCTTATCCCGCTTAACGGACTTGATTTTCTTGGAAATGTCCTTGGCGTACATATCGTTCATGATCGCTCGGAAGGGAGTGATGTCATTGGCGGTGGATTCCACGCCGGTATCGATGCCGTCCAGCAGGGAAATATACCGCACACGCTTTTCCGGAAAGTACCGCTCCATGTAGTGACCGGTCATGATGTAGTCGCGGCCCAGACGGGACAGATCCTTGGTGATGACCATATTGACCTTTTTGGCTTCAATATCTGCAATCATCCGCTGGAACGCTGGGCGGTCAAATGTCGTACCGCTGTAACCGTCATCAATATAGGTGTCGTAGACGGAGAGCCGATGCTGTTTTACAAATTCATCCAGCAGGGAATTTTGGTTGGTAACGCTCTGGGAAGGGCCTTCGCTTTCATCCTCCTTTGATAACCGGATATATTTTGCCACATGGTAAGCCATGGGGTCGCTGATTTCTAAGAACATAATTACCTCCTTGAAATTAGCGACCATTCATCGCTATTATGATACACCATCCTGGGTGGCTATGGCAAATGTGCGGAGTTCCTTTTGTAAAAAGAGTCGGAAGGATTCCTGAATGATATCAGCGATGTCTTTTCCATCCTCGGAATACTCGCAGTGAACAACGACAGTTTTCGTATTCATAACACGCCTCCTTTGGTCAATGGTATGTAGGAAGCCAAGCTGATTTGCCACTCTCAGGGCATAAGAAAACCCGTGCCGATTACGACACGGGGTGCGAAGGAATTAAATTGTCGAAAACATGTTGCAGATATAGGAATAGCAGCGTTCTTTGGTGTTTTCGGAAATCTCAGGAAACGGATCGCCAAATTCTTTCGTTTTATGGATGACGGCGAGAAGAAATGTGTCTGCAAACACTTCAAGCATATCCGCATCGCTCGCATTTGCATAGTCAGCACCAAGCTGGCGGAGGAAATCATAAAAGCTTTCCGGGAGTCTGCGAAGTTCCCCTGTCAGGCGAAAGTGCAGCTGATGCCCCAACTCATGGAGCAAAACCGTTGCAGGGGTAAACCTGCCATCAAAGTCATTCCACATCCGATACAGAAAGATGGCTCCGCAACAACCGTCATCGCCGAACAGGGCAATGGACTCTCCATTTTGCCCGTCCATCTCAGCATCCACGATGGAGATGAAAATGGGATGCAACTTCTGTGAGAATGAGAACAGATTATCCACCACAGCCAGAACGCGGCGGATGGTTGGCGGGTCAATTTGCTCCCCATCCGAGCAGCGGATTTTCTCTTCGAGATGCAGATACAGGGCATCGGTGCAGTCGTCAGGGCTGACACTGGGCGTGGTTGTGTAGAACCAGCGGATGTATTCCAGAATCGCATCCCTCCCGTCATAGATACGAATCGGCCCAATGAAATGGGGGCAGAGGGTTTTCTCTGCAACGGCATCATAGAATTGCCGGAAGGCGTTCTCATTTTCTTCGTAACGCTCCATCAGATGACCGAGCGTATCCCGAAGGGCGCAAAGGTTGGAAAAATCAAATCGCATTTGCGTCATTTCCTTTCGTAAAAATTGTGTCTTCCAAAATGGAAGCGCATTGTTCCTTGCTGATAAATTCCAGATGACCATAGAGGTCAGCGGTGATGGCAATGGAACTGTGCCCCAGCCACCGGGATACATCGATCAGCGGCATTCTGGCAGCAATCAGAAGCGCGGCACAGGTGTGTCTCAAATCATGATAACGAATCTCCCGCAGATTGTTTTCCCGGAGAAGTGCTTTAAATTTGGAAGTGAGCCTGGATGGCTTGAGAAGTTCGTTGTGCGCGTTGAGGCAGACATACCCGGATTCCCTTCGACAGGACATCAGAAGCTGTTCCACTGCGGGGGAGAGGGGAAGCGTCCGGTGACTGGACTTCCGTTTGGTTACATCCCGGGCAACGATACTACCGGTGATTTCGTTGACAGTGTGGCTGATATGGACGGTATGACAGTCAAAGTCAATAGCTTCCCATTTGAGTCCCAGCACTTCACTCCTGCGCAGCCCCAGAAGGAGGGCAAGGGTGACCGGCAGTTCCAGATCAGTGCCCTGAATCGCGGCAAGATCGGAAGAGCGTCGTGTAGGGAAAGAGTGTAGATCTCGGTAGGATGTCGTATAGGGAGCGACCTTGGGCGGAAGCACCCGATTGGCGGGATTCTCCGGAAGAAGACCATCGATCACTGCACAGTCCAAAGCCTTGTGGAGGTTGGCGTGGTGACGGCGCACGGTGGTAGTGGAAAGCCCTCTTTTCAGAAGAGAATCATAGTACGCGGCGATATGCTTTGGAGCAAGGTCGCAGATGGGAAGATTCAGCTTCTGATAGTAGGGGCAGATGGAATTGCGGACGATGAGGGAGTAGGCCTTGAAGGTGGTGGGAGAAACCGTAGGCTGCATCAGATCCAGCCAGTGCATGAGATAGGCATCCACATAGATGCCTTTGGCGTTCCGGCGCATATCCAGCTCGGCGGTGATTTGCCTGCGCTTTTCGAAGAGCATTTCTTCGGCTCTCCGCCGGTTGCCTTTTGTTTTGAGATGGGTTGTAAAGGAGTGTTCCCTGCGTTTCCCCATTTCGTCGCGATAGGTGACGACCATATGCCAGTATCCGTTTCTTTCGCGTAAATGTCCTGCGACCATTGCTGTTTTCACCCTCCATGTATCATATTTGCAGAGTGATTATACAATGGGAGACGCAGTGGACTCAAAATCCGCTACGTTCGATGGCATACGATCGTTCGACACAGGGGACTTAAAATCCCCTGTGTCGAATGATGTACCGGTTCGAATAAAAGCAATCGTTGCATCTACAATAAGAATGAATATTATACAGATAGATAATCAAGGCAGATATTCCAAAAGAAATATCTGCCTTTGCTGTTGAAACTATTGAACACTAAAGTATAAAGCATGTGTAATGTATTGTTTTGGCGGAAAAATGTAGTATAATAGAATCAGGCATTGATGCAAATTATCATCAATGTGTTGCTCGTGGGGACAACCGAAATGAGTCATGAAATGAGAACTGGAAGTATGGAAAAGAAAGCCCCATTAGGGGGTCAAATCATGAAAGTGGTTGTTTAGAAATGATTCTTAACTGGATGAGGTGGCAGCTATGTCAAAAATCAATCAAATACAACAAGCGATACTATCTTTGGGTGGCGGTGCTTACCAGAAGCTGATGGACGCATATCTGCTGAAGAGGTATAAATTTGAGAATATTATGCCCCTTGGTTCTCATGTGGGCACAGACAAAACTACCAAGGGAGTGCCAGACTCTTTTGTACGATGCGAGAACGAGAAGTTTATTCTGATTTCCCATGGTACAGTGGGGAATCACTCCTTTGACAAGGTGAAGGCGGATATTCTGGCTTGTCTAAAGACTGAAAAAACAGGAATTGGTGTTGAGGATATTGAACAGATAATTTGTTGCCATACTTCAACAAACTTCACGCCTGGGCAGATTAAGGAACTGTGTTCCTTGTTTTCCAATGTAGTTCTGATTGGCCTAGCCGAGGTGTCGTATGATTTACTGTATAAATACCAATTGATAGCCTTGGATCACTTGGGAATTGATATTGATACCCATCAAATCTTTGATGTTGATGATTTCATTGTGGAAGCAGCGAAAAACGCGTATTCCACAACGCTGGATATGCCACTTCTTTGCAGAGAAACGGAGTTAGACCAGTTGGTGCAGTACTTAGAACAAACACAAATTGTTTTGGTTTTTGGAGCCTCGGGAATCGGAAAAACTAGACTAGCAATCGAAGCTGCACGGCAATACTCACAAAGAAATGATGCTATAATAAAAGTAATTAAGTCCAACAACGAATCTATCTATGAAGATCTGAAGGCGACGTTCGGCGAAGAAAATGAATATATTGTCATTGTTGATGATGCTAATCAATTAGCGCAGCTAGATCTTTTACTAAGCATGGCGGTTGCCCCGAGCAGAAAGGGAAGAATGAAACTCCTATTAACTGTTAGGGACTATGCAAAAGAAAAGCTGTTACATAAGGTGCGAGAAGTGTGCTTGCCGGTTGAATACCAATTGTCAAAACTCTCTGACGAAAGTATAGAGAGAATTCTCTCTGAGAATCTGGGAATTACGAATCAGACTTTGCGTAAGCAGATTCAGATAATTGCCAAAGGTAATGCTCGCCTCGCTGTTATGGCTGGCGTATGTGCACTTCAAGGTAATCTGATCCAGGTACACAATGCGTTCGATATTTTCAATGACTATTATTCCGCAATAATTGAAGGTATGGAGCATAAGGAACTTTTTGTTGCATCTTTGGTTGCTTTGTTTGAGTCGTTTACACTTGAGCAATCAGAACTTCCACTGCAGCTTGCAATAGAACATGGAATTAGTGAAGGAGAATTTATCGAGCACTGCTACTCTTTGCATAAAAAGGAGGTTATTAGCCTCTATGAAAAACGTGCAGTACGTTTTGAAAATCAGAATCTGCGTGATTACCTGATATATTACATGTTTTTTAGAGCTAAAATGTTGGCACCGTCGGATGTCATTATATCTGCTTTTCCGTGCTATCGCAGTCAAGTTGTTTTTGCGTTTAATACGCTGATCCAGCTTTTCAATACGGAAGAGAACATCGAATATATTGAAAGTGAGATAAGAAAAGCATGGAGGACGATGCGAGACTGTTCGGCAGAAACGGTTGAAAAATTTGTTGAATCCTTTCTTGCCGTAATTCCTAACGAATCGCTGTTATATATTAAACAGGAGATTGATAAATTACCTTATGTACAAGAAAACCTAGCTTGTTTTGATTTCAAAGCGACAAGTCATCAGCACATAATTCACTCGAAATTAATAGAAATGCTTGCAAGATTTAAGCATACAGATCAGTTCAAAGAAGCTATCCAATTGGCAATTTATTTTTTCGAAAGAAACAATGAATACCCCATGGATTTTTACTTTTTATTTAAAGAGAAGTGGGGGTATAGTCATACTTCTTATAGAAATAATTATGAAAGTGAGAAAATCTTAGTTAACAAAGTGTTGGAGAATTTTCAACAAAAGAAAACGTTGGCCTCAGCACAGTGCTTATGCTTTGTTGTTTCTAACTGCTTAGGATTTGCTTTTTCAACAACTGAACCCGCATCTAATAATTCGATTTCCTTTATTCGCTTCAGTCTTCCCGCATGCGAAGAAATATATGAATTGCGGAAGAAATGTATATACGCGCTGAGTGAATTACTTAAAATTACAGAGCATAGTAAATATGCCTATGTTATTTTGAAGGACAGTTTTGGACATGCGGCTGAGGGACCTGACCAGGATATATTGGAAAGAGACCTTGCCGCTCTTGAAGAGTATATTGCGCCATTGCTAACCGCAGAGAATTTTGATCATTGTATTCTTTTAAATCATATAGAGGAAGTCTGCGAAGAAAGCAATAAACCATATCCTTCTTCTTTCGAAAAATGTAGTAGTAACCAAGTTTATTCGGTATATCTAGCATTGAAGACAAATTATCACTTTAAGTTCAAGGACTATGATTTAGGCGAGCAGGAGCGAAAAAAAGAATTAGAACGAATATGTGAACAGGTTCCGGCAAGTTGTTTCCTGGACTTGTGGGTTGAATTGCATAGACTGATTAAGCATGGTAAAACGATTGCATGGGAAGTCACCACTGGAATTGAAGTGGCTTTTGAACTGCTACAAAATGAACCTGATAAGTTCATTGTTTGTGCAGAGGGATATATGCGGCAGGATACACCTGGTTGTATAGGCAGCAGTTCCATTGTAGACAATATGGTTAAATTATATGGCGTAATAGAAACTGAGAAAGTCGTTTCTGCTATCAAGTTTAAGATGCGTCCGCAATGGTTGGCAAGAATCTATGATCATGTGTTAGCTGACGAAGTCACTGAAGAATTGGAATGTAAACTTTTATCTCTCAAAACAATGCCCTCGGATGAAAGATATCCTATTTCGTTTGAAACAGCCATAAGAGTGAACGAAGTGCGGCCAGGATTTATTGTTGCATACCTGAAGATGCTTAATGAGGTTTCACAGGGACAACCTTGGTTTATGACACGCTTCCTAAGACCGCTCACAGGAGAGAGTAAACCATTTATTTCTGAGTTTGTGGCATCTTTTGCTGGTCACCTGGATGTACTTTATCAAGCGTACAGATACGCAATTCGAGGTGAGGAGGTCTTTGATTATAAAGGGAACTTGTTCGAAAGGTTGATTGCCGAGGATTTGTCATTTATTGATTGCGTAGTCGAAGAGTTGTTGAACAACCGATCTAGGTCTATGCATAACGATCTTTTGGATGTGCTATGGAAGCAAGACGCTTATCTGGAGTGCATTACAGTCGCATTTGAGGCACTAAGAAAGTATTCGCCTTCCTCGTATTCTGCAAAACACCTTGCTGCTCATTTGCTTAGCGAAAATAATAAAAATGATGAGGCTAATAAACAGAGAAGAGAGTGGATTGAAGCTTATATAGCGGAGAATTCCATGGATCGCGATAGTATGAGGTTTTTGTTTGATATCATTTGCGACTGTCCATATGATCAATTCTTAAGCGCGGTATTGTGTTTCTGCAGGTGCAACCCAGACTATTCTGATTTTTGTGAAATACCGCTCTCACCTTCTTCTTTTTCATGGAGTGGAAGCGAAGTTCCGCTTATTGAAAAACAAATTACCTTCTTGACAGAACTTAGTGAAGCCCTAAAAGGTTTCCAGTTTATAGAACATAGGGCCAGACTTTCTGAATGCATTCAGTGGAAACAAGAATATAAGCAACGAGTTCTAATGAAGGAATTCCTTGAAAAAGATGAATAGTCGTATACTGGATTTTATTAGTGGTGATGAATGGCCGCTTGGATGATTCTCTCTAACCGTCTATACTGAGCACGGTGCTATCCTAAAATGACACGATGCCCGATGCTTGCTCGATTGCAGCAGGCTTTGGGCATCGTTTACATTAGCGGCGGTGGAATGTTTCCAGGATCGAGAAGCGGGCGCTGGAGAAATTGCGGGCAGAGCTGGAAGCTTAATTTTCACCGCCGTACTGCTCCAGCACCTCACGGCAAAGGGCCTTGCAGGCCTCTTTGATCCGGTTGGGGTAGAGAATTTCCGCTTTATTACCAAAGCCGAGGATCCAGCTGAGAAACATGGGGGATTCGTCCACATTGACGGTGAAGACGAAGTGATCATCGCCGTCGGGGAAGAGCATGATATTCTGACCGAAGCGGTCCATGACCACGTTGGTCAGGCTCCGGTGGAAGCGGAGCTTGACGGCCACTTCTTCTCCGGCGAACATATGGAACCGCCGGGCGGCGTAGTCGTATAGATTCTTGCCGGTGAGCTCGGGGCAGGGGACCCGGGGGCTTCCAGGATCTGGATCTCTGCCATCCGGTCTACCCGGTAGCTGGTGATGCCGTGGCGGGGAGAATGGGCCAGCAGGTAGCAGTTCTCGTTGTCCTGACACAGGCCGTAGGGGCTGGCGGTATAGTCCTTGTCCCGGTAGACCCGGGTGCCGTCCAGTCCCCAGTCGAAGTAGTGGAAGGTGATTTGCCTGCCCTGGTCAATGGCATCCTGGATGGTGTCTACATTATAATAGATGGATTCGTTCATGCTCTTCACCCGGCCGGAGACCCACAGGTCCTGCCGCATGAGCCGGGCCTCATCCTCGTTGCATAGGGTGCAGAGCTTTTCAATCAGCTCCCGGGACTTTTTCTCTGTCAGGAACCGGCTGGACTGAACGGCGTTGATCAGCAGCTTCAGCTCCGGCGTTTCGAAGATGCGGGAGGCCACATAGTAGCCGCCCTTTTTCCCGGGGGCGGTGATGATGTCCACGCCGTAGTCCTGCAGGGCACGGATGTCTGAGTAGATGGATTTCCGTTCCGCTTGGATGCCGTGGGTTTTCAGCATGGCGGCGAGCTCCGCCGCTTTGACGGGATGGGAAGAATTGGAATCCTTTTGCAGGTGATCCAGAATGTACAGAATTTTCAGCTTCTGATTGTCGGATTTTGGCATAAACAGGCACCTCACAGTTCCTTTTTTCATAGTATAGCACAGAAAAAGCCAGGCGGAAAAGGAAAATTTGCATTTTCAATGAAAATGTGGTAGAATGTCCGAAAAAAATTCCGCAAGGGCTGCCTGGATTCCAGAGATGGCCCATCCTCCATATAGGAAGGACGAACGCAATGACCTCATTACAAACGATTCTGGACCTGATTGCCCAGTCCAGGGGCACGTATGCCGATGTTTTTACGGCGGTTTCCCGGTATATTGTGCCGGCCCTGGCGGCCTGGCTGCTGGTGCACTGCGCAAGACCCCTGATCTCCTTCCGGCGGGAGCCGGAAATCTGGGCCTGGCTGAAGTTTACAGACGGCAGCCAGGTGGCGGTGACCCACTGGGAAAACGTCATCGGCCGGAGCAAAAGCAGCGACATTACCATCGCCCTGTCCACCGTATCCCGAAACCATGCGGTTCTGACCCGCTACGATGACGGCAGCTGGACCCTTACCGATGCCAGCTCCAAAACCGGCACCTGGGTCAACGGGGAGAAGGTAAATATCTGTGCCATCCATCCGGGAGATCAGATCTCCATCGGCGGTGTGGATATGGAGCTTGTGCCCATTACCAAGCGGCAGGAGCAGCTCCAGTCCCAGCTGCGGACCCGGGGCTCCGGACCCATCAGCAGCATTTTCGGCCTGATTTTGCTGACGCTTCTCCAGGCGGCGATGCTGATGGGTTTCCTCCTTTCCGGCGTAGAGGAGGAATATCCCTCTTACGTTTTGGGCTTCTGCTCTGTGGCCGTCTGCCAGTGGGGCCTGTTTCTCTTTTATGCGGTGATCCACAGGAGCTCCTTTGAAGTGGAGACCCTGGCCTTCTTCCTCTGCACCCTAGGGATGGCGGCCATTGCCACGGTGAAGCCCGGAGAGATTTTGAAGCAGGCGGCAGCCATGGTCCTGGGCGTGCTGACCTTCCTGCTCATTGGCTGGTCTCTCCGGGATCTGGAGCGGGCCAAGCGGTGCCGGTACTTAGCAGTGCTGCTGGGTGTGGGATTCCTGGTGATCACTCTGCTGTTCGGCAGGGAGTACTATGGGGCAAAGAACTGGCTTGTCATCGGCGGACTGTCGTTGCAGCCGTCGGAGCTCAGCAAGGTCTGCTTTGTCTATGCCGGAGCCTCTACCATGGACCGGATCATGAACAAGCGAAACCTCATACTGTTCATCGCCTATTCTGTGGTGATCTGCGGGCTGCTGGCACTGATGAATGACTTCGGCACGGCAATGATCTTCTTCTGCGCCTTTTTGATCATTGCTTATCTCCGGTCCGGCAGCGTGGGCACCATTGCTCTGGCCTGCACGGCCCTGGGCTTTGCCGGGGTGCTGGCCATCCGCATTGCCCCCCATGCGCTGAACCGGTTTGCCACCTGGCGGCATATCTGGGAAAATCCCTATTCCGCCGGCTATCAGCAGACCCAGGCCATTATGTGTATTGCCTCCGGAGGCCTTTTCGGTCTGGGCGCGGGGAAGGGCTTTCGCGGCGGATTCGGATATCGTCTTTGCCACCATCTCTGAGGAGTGGGGCCTGCTGTTGGCCCTGCTGGCGGTGCTGGTGGTGGCGGCTCTGGGCTTTTTTGCCATTCGCACCTCCCGGGTGTCCCGCAGCAGCTTTTACTGCATCGGCGGCTGTACGGCAGCGGGGATACTGCTCATCCAGGCAGCGCTGAACTGCCTGGGTACGGTGGATGTCCTGCCCTTTACCGGTGTGACCTTCCCATTCCTTTCCAACGGCGGCACCAGCATGATCGGCGCTTGGGGGCTGC
>OGJY01004494.1_pt1 | contig 9916 bp, 7 predicted proteins | sample 1572231 | NCBI WGS metagenome assembly OGJY01 (sample SAMEA2582121, study PRJEB24529) | metagenome | biome: Human gut stool | place: China | collected 2011
AAACTCAGTCAAGCAGACAATAAAGGCTGCAACAATTAATGCCATCACATAGTAGTGCCCGCCTTCAATGATGAAGACGATACCATCCGCCATGATTTTGCTTGCACCAGAATGGGTAAGCACAGAACTTAAGGTTAAGCCGCCACCAAAGAGGAACAACACTCCCCATTCTGTATTGTCTTGTACTTCTTTCCAGCTTGCGATACCTGTTACACAAATGACGATTGCAGCCGATAGGGCAACCATACTATCAAAACTGCCAATCAGTTTTGGTAGCCCTAATAATTGAGAAAGAATTGGATTGATGTAACCACCAAAAATCCAAAGAATCGCCACGGTCACAAAGATAGTTAAGGTTAAAATACGTTTTTTCGTCATGTGAATTTTGGCAAATTCTGCATCAAAACGAAGGCCAAGTTTTGGTTTAAAAACAAGGTATAACCAACCAATAATTACAGGGAATAAAATCAGCATGACGGGTGTGCCGTACATGAGCCAATCTGCAAAACCTAAATGAAGTTGAGATGCGGCAATAGCATTAGGAGGGCTACCTACAAGGGTTCCCATACCACCGATGGTAGCACTATAAGCAATGCCTAATAATACGAATACATAAGTATTGTGATCTTTATTACGGTCTAACTGACTTAAAATAGTCATTGACAGTGGGATCATCATTGCAGCAGTAGCGGTATTGCTCATCCACATGGACAAAAATGCTGTTGCGACGAATAAATAGAGTACAGCAACATATAACCGACCCCGCGCTAACTGCATGATTTTATTAGCGATCATTTGATCTATTTTTTGTACATTTAATGCGGTTGCAAGCGCAAAACCACCAAAAAATAAGAAAATGGTCGGATCTGCAAAGGCAACTAGGGCTTCACGACTATCAGCTAATCCTAATAGAACAGATAGAATTGGAACGAATAATGCAGTGATGGTTACACTAACTGCTTCGGTGAGCCATAGAATGGCCACAAATGCGAGTAAAGATAATCCTTTATTTGCAGCAGGTTCAAAAGGAAGTGTATTGAGTAGAATAAAAAAGAGAGCTACATCAGAAAGGAATATAATAGTTTGTTTATTCCATGTTTTTCGCTGAGATTTTGTGACAGATATTACTTGCATATTTTTTCCTATATTTTTTAAGGCTGGCGATTGTAGCATAACAGGCCTCAGTCAGAAAATAAGGCATACTAAAAATTGATTAGTATTAAAGAAAAGTGCGGTCAAAATTAGAAGATTTTTGACCGCACTTCATTAATTAAATATCAATTTAGCGAGATAAATTAACGAGATAAAATCGCTTTCACTTGCTTTTGTAATGTCGGCACAATCTCTTGTTCAAACCACGGATTTTTCTTGAGCCAAATTTGGTTGCGTGGAGAAGGGTGAACAAGCGGAAGAAAGTGAGGCAGAAAATCACGAAAATGGTGAACAGTCTCCGTTACATTAAGATTATTTTCTGGCAAATAGTATTTTTGCGCATATTGTCCAATGAGAATCGTCAGCTCAATATTGGGTAAATTAGCGAGAATTGCTGGATGCCATTTTTCCGCAAAACCTTTGCGCGGTGGTAAATCACCCGATTTGCCTTTGCCTGGGTAATAAAAATCCATCGGAATGACAGCAAACATACCGGAGTGATAAAAGGTATCACGATCCACACCCAGCCATTCACGCAGGCGATCACCGCTTTTATCATTCCAATATAAACGACTTTCTTGCGCTTTAATTCCAGGCGCTTGTCCGACAATATTAATACGAGCGGTAGTTGGCGCAGCAAAAAGCGGTTTGATACCCTTTGCGGTAAAGGATTGATTATCGGGATCTTGCATGATGGATTGGGTAATTTGAGCAAGTGTTGGCATGGTATTTCCTTCTTTATTAAAATAAAAACAGCTCACCTTTGATGAGCTATTTTATCATAATCGATGTTACAACATTATAGGTGTTTCACTCGACGTTTTACTTCTTCCTGTTTGCCAGCGTTGAATGGACGAGCATCAGGGCTGCCGAGATAACCACAAACTCGTCGGGTTACGGAGACTTTTGCACTGTCATGGTTGCCACATTTCGGACAGACAAAGCCTTTACTTGTGCAATTAAACTCTCCTGTGAAACCACATTCGTAACATTCATCAATTGGCGTGTTGGTGCCGTAATAAGGCACACGATCGTAGCTATAATCCCACACATCTTCGAGTGCTTTCAGGTTATGTTGAATGTTTGGGTATTCACCATAACAAATGAAGCCACCACTGGCTAATTCAGGATAAGGCATTTCAAAGTCTAATTTATCGTATGGATTCACTTTTTTCTCTACATCTAAATGATAGCTGTTAGTGTAGTAGCCTTTATCGGTAACGCCATCAATAACGCCAAATTGTTTGGTATCTAAACGGCAGAAACGATCGCACAAGTTTTCACTTGGTGTGGAATAAAGGCTAAATGCATAACCCGTTTCTTTCTGCCATTGTTTTACCGCTTCGCTTAAACGACGCACAATCGCGATGCCTTTTTCACGCAGTTGTTCATCGTCAAAAACATGCCCTTGTTTGTACAGTGCATTGATGGTTTCGTGAATACCAATATAGCCTAAAGAAATTGATGCTCGGCCATTTTTGAAAATATCCGCAACCTTATCATCAGCTTTTAATCGAACGCCGCAAGCGCCTTCCATATAGAGAATTGGCGCGACACGAGCTTTCGTATTTTCTAAGCGAGCAATACGGGTAAGTAAGGCCTTCTTCGCAAGAGCTAAGCGTTCATCTAAAGTGCGGTAGAATTTTTCTTCATTTCCTTGTGCTTCAAGAGCAATGCGAGGAAGATTTAAACTCACCACGCCTAAATTATTGCGACCATCATGCACTTCATGACCGTTTTCTTCATAAGCACCTAAGAAGCTACGACAACCCATTGGGGCTTTGAACGAGCCAGTGACTTTAACCACTTGATCATAGTTTAAAATATCTGGATACATGCGTTTTGAAGCGCATTCTAAAGCCAGTTTTTTAATGTCATAGTTCGGATCTTGTTCGTTTTGGTTCACGCCTTTTTTAATGGTAAAGACCAGTTTAGGGAAGACGGGGGTTTTGTGATTTTTACCTAAACCACGAATACGGTTTTTCAAAATCGATTGTTGAATTAAACGTTCTTGCCAACTAGTGCCTAAGCCAAAACCAAAGGTAACAAATGGCGTTTGACCATTTGACGTATGGAGAGTATTGACTTCATATTCAAGGGATTGGAACGCATCAAAACATTCTTTTTCAATTAGTGCTTTTGCATAACCTTCAGCATCAGGAATTTGCCATTGTGCAGCATTTTTCAAATGTTTTTCAAAACTGAGTTGAACATAAGGCGCAAGCACTTCATCAATGCGATTAATGGTTGTACCGCCATAAATATGGCTGGCGACTTGAGCAATAATTTGTGCGGTAACCGCTGTTGCTGTCCCGATAGATTTTGGTGGTTCAATTTCTGCATTACCCATTTTAAAGCCATGAGAAAGCATGCCTTTTAGATCAACGAGCATGCAGTTAAACATCGGGAAAAATGGCGCGTAATCTAAGTCGTGATAATGGATTTCCCCTTTTTCATGGGCCTCAACAACATCTCTTGGCAGAATGTGACGTTTGGCATAATGTTTTGCTACGATACCTGCCAATAAATCACGCTGGGTAGGGATAACTTTCGCATCTTTATTTGCGTTTTCATTAAGCAATTCCACATTGCTTTGTTCAATCAGCCCTTCAATTTCTTTGGTTAATTGGCTGCGTTTTTCACGGGCAAGATCACGATCATGACGATATTCAATATAAGCACGTGCAATTTGTGGATACTTGCTTGTCATTAAGTGATCTTCAACGATTTTTTGAATCTGGTTGATATCAATTTCATGCTGATAATGACTAAAAATTTCAGTATTAATCTGCTGGCTCAGAGCATGGATATAAATTTCATCAACAATATTGACCGCACTTGCTGCTTTTTTGATTGCATTAGTAATACGTTGTAGGTCAAACCCAATTCGTGAACCATCACGCTTAATCACAAAGAAAGCGTTCATTTTATGACTCCTGTAAGGTAGCTATGAAAAAATTGAAAGCACTATATATAGTTTTATTTAATAGATCAACACACAATATGTAGTGTTATTTGGTGTTTTTTGATACTTGAAATTGAGGTGAAAGCTTGCCAAATCTGGAAAGAAAGAGTCTTTTTATTGATAATTATTCTCAAATTATTTTTTGATAAATTTGATCTGAGTCAAGGTTTTTGCCAATAAAAAAACGGACGAAAAATCGTCCGCTCTTTAAGTCATAGAAAAGAAATTAAGCTGCAACCATTACCATAGCTGGGCGAATCACACGACCATTTAAGGTATAGCCTTTTTGTAAAACGGTGGTGATTTGGTTGCTTTCAAACCCTTCAGCTGGTTGCATAGAGATGGCTTGGTGGAGATCCGGGTTAAAGGTTTCACCCACTGCACCAACAGGTTCAACACCAAAGCGAGCAACCGTTGAGAGCAACTCTTTTAAGGTTAGCTCCACACCATTGAATAACGCTTTGATGCTTTCATCTTCCTTATTAGCAGGTGTTGAAAGCGCACGCTCTAAGTTATCAATGGTATTTAAAATGTCTTTTGAAAATTTTTCGAGCGCAAATTTATGTGCTTTTTCGATGTCTTGTTCGCTGCGGCGACGCATATTGTCAATTTCAGCACGCGTGCGAAGCAATAAATCTTGCTCTTTTTTAGAGGTTTCTTCTACTTGTGCTTTTAATTGTTCTTCAAGTTCTTGTACACGAGCGATCGCTTCTTCTAACGGATCTTCCGTTGAAGTGGTTTCCTGCTGAACTTCTTCAACAAGTTCTTCATTTTCATTTAAGTTTTGTGCTTGTTCTGACATCTTTTTCTCCATTTATCAAAAATTAGTGCTATTTTAGCAAAACTGAATTGCTATGTAATATAATGGCTAAAATTTTAAATTCAAGTGCGGTCTGAAATCGGTGAGTTTGCACTTGGGAGCAATCATAGTTATGGATGAATTAGTCAAATCATTTAAAACCATCGCCTTGATGGGAAAACCACGTCGCGATATTAATTTGCAAATGCACAAAAACTTGTATCAATGGCTGAAAGAAAGAGGATATCGAGTTTTAGTGGAAAAAGACGTCGGTGAAAAATTTGGTTTACCCGAAGAAGCTTTAGCGACAGTTGAACAAATCGGTGAGCAAGCACAACTTGTGATTGTGATCGGTGGTGATGGCAATATGCTAGGGCGTGCTCGCATTTTGGCTAAATATCATATTCCAATGATTGGTATTAACCGAGGTAACTTAGGCTTTTTGACTGATATCGATCCGAAAAATGCTTATGCACAGCTTGAAGCTTGTTTAGAACACGGCGAGTTTTTTGTCGAAGAGCGTTTTTTATTGGAAGCTAAAATTGAACGCAATGGCGAGATTATTTCTAGTGGTAATGCAGTAAATGAGGCGGTGATTCACCCCGCTAAAATTGCGCACATGATTGATTTCCATGTATATATCAATGATAAATTTGCTTTCTCTCAACGTTCAGACGGTTTGATTGTTTCCACTCCAACAGGTTCAACGGCTTATTCGCTTTCCGCAGGCGGCCCGATTTTAACACCAAATTTAAATGCGATTGCCCTTGTGCCGATGTTCCCGCACACGCTTTCTTCTCGACCATTAGTCATTGATGGCGACAGTAAAATTTCAATTCGCTTTGCAGAACATAACACTTCACAGTTGGAATTAGGCTGTGATAGTCAAATTGCACTCGATTTTTGCCCAGATGATGTGGTGCATATTGAAAAAAGCCCGCATAAACTGCGCCTATTACACCTGAAAAATTATAATTATTACAATGTATTAAGCACGAAATTAGGCTGGCTTAAAAATTTCTAATCTAAAAAGTTAAAAATCTCTTTACTGTATATTACATCAGTTATAATATATGGATATACAGTTAAGGAGATTTTTTTATGTTAACCCAACTTACCATCAATAATTTTGCAATAGTCCGCCAATTAGAGATTGAATTGGCGAAAGGAATGTCTGTGATCACGGGGGAAACCGGCGCAGGGAAATCTATTGCTATTGATGCGTTAGGATTATGCTTGGGGCAGCGAATTGAAACTTCTATGGTTCGAGAAGGGCAGGAAAGAGCTGAAATCTGCGCGACATTTTTTATTGAACCAACTAACCCCGCTTATCAGTGGTTGCAAGAGCAAGAATTGCAAGATCCTGACAATCCCTCTGATTGTATTCTACGTCGTGTCATTAATGCAGATGGGCGTTCTAAAGCCTTTATCAATAGCACGCCCGTATCGGCTTCTCAATTAAAAGAAATAGGACAATATCTTATTCATATTAATGGGCAGCACGCTTCACAATTATTATTGAAAAATGACTATCAGCTTCAATTGGTGGATACATTTGCACATCACAATGATTTACTCGCTCAAATGCGAGAAGATTATCGAGCGTGGAAAAATCTTCAAACACAAGTTAAAAATTTCCAACAAAAAGTTGCCGAAAATGAAGCGAAGAAACAACTTTTGCAATATCAGGTCGAAGAGTTGGATGAGTTTTCGCTTCGTCCAAATGAATATTTAGAATTAGAAGAGGATCAACGTCGTCTATCAAATAGCGAACAGCTGACACAGTTATCACAATCAGCCTTACAGCTACTCAGTGAAAATGAGACCGTGAGTATCGATTCTATGCTTTATCGTGCGACACAGTATATTGATGAATTAAGCGAATTAGATCCTCGTTATGTTTCTGTTCAAACAATGTTGAATGATGCACTTATCCAAGTGCAAGAGGCGACAAGTGAAGTTCAACATCTTGCATCTCATATTGAGCAAGATCCGATGTTATTACAAGAGATTGAACAACGTCTAGGTCAAGCTTTACAACTTGCACGCAAGCATAATGTGAAACCTGAAGAGTTGGTGGAATGGCATCAAAAATTAAAAGCAGAATTGACCGCACTTGTAGATTTTTCAGAAAGTGAAGAGCGCCTGATTCTGGAAGAAAAAGCTGCCTTTGAGAAAATGCAAAATACGGCAAAACAATTACATGAAAGCCGTAGCCAAGCTGCAGGGAAATTAGCACAACAGGTTACATATTCTATCAAAGGCCTTGCAATGGAAAATGCAGAGTTTTTCATTGAAGTGAATTCGGATTTAGCTAAAGTAGCGGCAAATGGGGCAGATAATATTATCTTTACTTTACGCAGTAATCTAGGACAACAGGCACAACCGCTAGCAAAAGTGGCATCAGGTGGTGAATTGTCTCGTATTTCATTAGCGATTCAAGTCTTAACGTCGGATCAATCAGCGATTCCAACGTTAATCTTTGATGAGGTTGATGTAGGCATTAGCGGTAAAACGGCGAGCGTGGTCGGTAAATTGTTACGTCAATTAGGTGACAAATGCCAAGTGCTTTGTGTGACGCATTTACCACAAGTGGCATGCCACGGACATCATCAATTTAATGTTGAGAAATTTACCGTTGATGATAAAACTGAAACCAAAATGACCGCACTTTCTCAAGAAGAACGCATTCCTGCTCTTGCAAGATTACTCGGTGGCAGTGAAATTACGGATCTTGCTTTAGCGAATGCACAAGAGATGTTGGATTTAGTCAAGTAAAATGAGGCAAATGAATGGGCGTTTTATAGTTCATTCAATGCATTAATAACTCGAATTTCGTCAAACTGCTCAAGTTGTTCTTGTCTAATTTCAATTTCTTGAAGTTGACCGGATTGTAGTAAATATTCCCTTTGTGTGCCTTTAATAAAGGGGTATTCGGTGTGAACCATTGAGTTCCGTTTCTAAAGGCGAGATTACCAATAGAGCAGTCTGTGACAAATCCCTCTTTAATAATAATGATTTCATCAGCCTCTCCCTTTTGTGCAAATAAGGTATTGATAAGTTCACGGTCAGCATATTTGAGCGAATAATCAATTTCATTACAGACTATGGACTTGAATACACGATGTGTTTTAGGTGTATATTCAACGTATAAAATTTTGGTTTGATGAGCGTTGTAGTCAATTCGACAGCGAACAAGCTTATTATGTAGCTTCTTAGGTACTTGAATTAGATCTAAAAGATTAAAAAAAGTGATCGCACTTTTTCCATAATAAGTGATAAGGCTATGTTCATAGCGTGCTTGATGCAGAGCAATATTTTTAATTTTGCCATTTTCAATGGCGATGGTTTCAAATAAAGGGAACATTACTTTTCCTTTTGGATTGGAAGGTAAACTTTGGCAATCAGCTCTTGATATTCGTCTTCAAGTTGGCTTTGAATGGTAATGCCACCACCACTACGAAAATAAAATTTATCACCTCTTTGTTCAATAAAGCGAATTGCGACGGCACTATTTAGGTTTTCGCCATCAAAAATACCGAAAATTCCTGTGTAATAACCTCGTTCTTGCTTTTCAGCTTGTTGTATAATGGAAACCGTTTTTTCTTTAGGCGCTCCGCTGATTGAGCCTGCAGGTAAAAGTGTGGCTAATATTGAGCCAATTTTATTTTGCCAATTATCTTCTAATTCACCGTAAATTTCTGAACTGGTTTGTAGTATTTCGCCTTGTTCTGTGTAAATACTATCGATGTAGCGAAAACGAGATACTTTGATATTTTTGGCAACCATTGCAAGATCATTACGCATTAAATCGACAATGGTGTAATGTTCTCGTTGCTCTTTTTCATCCTTTAACAAATTAGCTTTGGCATTAGGCTGGCTCGCATCAATCGTTCCTTTCATAGGATAGGTGTAAATTTTGTTTTGTCGAATTTGCACAAAGGATTCAGGTGAAAAGCAGACAAATTGCTCCTTAAAAAGTAATTTATAAGGCGCCTCAACTGAATGGAAAATTTGGATTAAATCCCCATTTAATTTGATTTCGGTAGGATAAGTGAGATTGAGTAAATAGGAATTACCTTTTTGTAATTCGTGTTGAACAAGATGAAATCCTTGTTCATATTGATGTAATGTAATGGGTTTTTTATCAATGATAGACAAAGCAAAGTGCGGTTGATTTTCAGTGATATTTTTTACGCCTTGAATATCCCAAATCAGCCCTTTTTCAGTGCTTTCATCAAAAGAACAAATAAGCGGTTTCTTCTGTTCAAAATCAATTAAGAAGAAAAAAGGTTGGCGTAATGCACCATAAGTATTAGCTTGCTGAATAAATGTTTGCATGGCTTGTAGATAAAAAAATAAAAAGGATTTTAACGCAGAATCGCTATAATGTTGAAATGAATTTAGTCACCGAATTATGGCACTAGCCCGTATGAAAAAAATTTTAGTTATCAATAACCATGATTCTTTTACTTATAATTTAGTGGATCTCATTCGCCAATTACAGGTGCGTTTTGATGTTGTAAGTGTTGAAGATTTATCATTAGATTGTGTAGAAGGTTATACACATATTTTAATTTCTCCAGGACCAGATGTTCCAAGCATGTATCCACAATTATTTGCGATGTTAGAACGATTTTATCAAACAAAGTCCATTCTAGGGGTTTGCTTAGGACATCAAACCCTTTGTGAATTCTTTGGCGGAGAAATCTATAATTTGCCAAGTGTGCGCCATGGACAGAAACGCCGCTTAAAAGTGCGGTCAAATTCAGGCTTATTTTTAGGGCTTCCAGCCGAATTTGAAATAGGTCTTTATCATTCCTGGGCAGTACAAACAGAAAGTATGCCAGAGACATTAGAAATTACAGCCGTTTGTGATGATGAAATCGTGATGGCAACACAGCACAAAAATTTACCTATTTTTTCTGTGCAATTTCATCCTGAGTCTTACATGTCAGAATTTGGCGAACAAGTGTTACAAAATTGGTTAAATTTCAAAA
>OGJY01004497.1_pt1 | contig 9907 bp, 9 predicted proteins | sample 1572231 | NCBI WGS metagenome assembly OGJY01 (sample SAMEA2582121, study PRJEB24529) | metagenome | biome: Human gut stool | place: China | collected 2011
TCATGCAGGCCGGTGGTTACGTAAGCGTAAACACAGGTGCTCCTCAGGATGCCAATGCCATTCTTATCTCTAAGGACATCGCTGACGAAGCCATGGACGCTGCCGCATGTATCGGTTGTGGTGCTTGTGTAGCTGCTTGTAAAAATGGTTCTGCCATGTTATTCGTATCAGCCAAGGTTAGCCAACTGAACCTGCTTCCACAAGGTAAAGTAGAAGCTGCCCGCCGTGCAAAAGCAATGCTTTCTAAAATGGATGAACTGGGATTCGGTAACTGTACAAACACACGTGCTTGTGAAGCAGAATGCCCGAAGAACATCTCCATCAGCAACATTGCCCGCTTGAACCGCGATTTCATCATCGCAAAACTGAAAGACTAAGCAAAACTTAGCATTTGATTAATAAGTAGGAAAATTCCCCGCCGGTATCGGCGGGGAATTTTTTTATATGAAAAGTATTATTTCTTACGATGTCTACGATACCAGATAATGAAGCCGATCAGGGGAAGTGAAGCACCCGAACATTAAAAGCTACTCCTTACCGCTGGATTTTCGAATAGCCCGGGGCGAAGCACCGAACGACTTCTTACAAAAATTGGAGAAATGAGGCAAAGACTCAAAACCATATTTGTAACAAATCTCCGAAATGGTGGCATCGGTATACTTAAGATCATACATAATCCCCTCCTTACGGCGTTTCAGCATCCATTCGTAGACCGGTTCGTGGAAGATGGTATTAAAAATACGACGGAATGTAGTTACGCTATATCCTCCCATGTGGGCCAGTTCCTCTACGGTTTTCACCCTCATATAGTTTTGCAGAACAAAATACTGAAAGCTATTGGTATATTGTGAGAGCGGATGAACCAATGAAGACAGGTCATAGTCCGAATAATAATACCCCAGAATAAAAGCAAGTTCTTTCCGTTTGAGTGATAACAGCTCCCGACAAATTTTATTTTCACTCAAATAGTTTTTCGATCCTTCAAGGAAATATTGCAACTCCGGGATAATTTTGAGAGGTGAGTAAATCAACGGTGCCGGAATTTCATTCATAATGTAGTTATAGCGTTGTTCACAAAAAAGCTCCGGCTGGTTAAAACTGTAACACACACACTCTACATCTGTCATAGCCAATACTTCCAACTTTGATCCGATGGCTTGAAGAATAAACTCTCCGGCACGTAACATCGTTCCGGCATATTCCTGACTATTGACTAATATCTCCCCTTTTAAGAGGAAAATCATCAGGTTCTCTTCACACTTCTGGGCAGGACGATGAAAACCTCTCGGATGAGAAGCGTGCATAATGGCATTATCAACAGCCTTAGGACATATCTGACAGTTCATCTTATCTCCACAGAAGGAGTCGGACATAGCGCGTTGTGTTTTGTTTATGTTGCCGACAAATGTAGGAGATTTTTTTGAAAAAACAATTAAGAAAGAAGAAAATGGCATAAAAATAGGTTCATCCGACAAATACGTAACTGGATATCTTTCTCAATAGAATTGGTAATCAGAAGATTATACTTACCATAGTTTTCTTTTCAATGTAAAGGTATTTACCCCGGCATGTAAAAGCATTTACCTCGGTGCGTAAAAGCGTTTACCTCGGTACGTAAATGAAGCCGGCATGCAAAGTAACGGATCCCCTCCCGTAGGATAAGCGTCGGCAAGACGCATCCTTCGGATGAACATAAAAATAGCCCTGAGGTTTTTCTCAGAGCTATTTTTATACAATTTATTTAGAACTATTTAGCATCATTCTCTTTGTCATCTGTATTCCCCCAATCACTGACAGCCGGTACAACTGTCATCTCTGTACCACCAGCAGGCAAAGTCAGAATATAAAGCACATTTTGCCCAACTTCCCACTTTGAATTAGCTGGAAGTGTCACTGTTTTATTACCACTAAACACAATCACATCACTAGCATCCTTACTTTCATAAGTTACAGTGATAACTTTACCTGCCACGTCCTGAGGCAAGAGCATCAAGGAAGCAGATTCATCCCCTAACAAATAGTAGTTCTTATCTGTAACAAGTGTCGAAGACTGCTTTACCGTATACGCATATTCTTGAGAAGTTCCATCAGTAAGATCCCATTGTCCATTGACAGCATCAAAACTATATTTAGCCTTTCCACCGGTAATATCAGCTATTTTTATAGCACTTACTGTATATGTAAGGTCACTGGCACCCGGAACATATGCAAAATTAATACGGGATAAAATGTGCTTAAATCCCAAGGTCAAACTACCATTATTAACTCCCTCGGAAGTAGCTGTCTTATTCTGTTCATGCGCTACCACTAAATCTTTTTGATCAGAAACTTTAGTTGCCACAGTATATGTAAAAGAAGGGTATCCCGTAGCAGGAGCAGAAAAATCTGTCACCAATGTTGAAGGATAAGCAAAAAATTGAACCGATTTATCCGAGGCTGAGGGCCAATAATAGGTCTTAGTGTCACCTGCATCTTTAGTCCAGGTTAGATTATCTGATGTTTTATAGAGAACACCATTCATATAAGCATCGCCTAATGCAGTTCCGTCATAGGTTGCCCCGGTAATATAAGAGTGCACCTTAAAATCTCCTAAGTTAGCTTTGTTCGTAACTACCGCCCTGGTCGTAGTCTTTACAATAGTTCCAAATCCAATTTCCACCGGCTGTGCAGCCTTTTCAATCTCTTCATTCTGTGAGCAACCCGTAATTGCCATTGCAGCAACTGCTGCGAATAAAATCTTCTTCATAATAGTATGTTTTTTTAAGTTATTAATGTTTTATCTGTATGTATTCCTTTTTTCTTATCCAACGGGCAACTCCACATTTGTTTCGTCGTCCCAGTCTCCTACATCACCGCCAATGCCGCCACCTCCACCTGGAGGTACCTCCACATCGTCTACTTTTATTTCGTCTTCTATTTCAACTTCAACCAATGTCGGCGGTTTCGTTTCATCTCCTTCTCCTCCTTCACCACCACCGGTAGGTTCTTGTACGGCTTCCGTTATATTAATCTTCACTTCCTGCACCGACTTGTCCACCTTAATAATCATCAGGTTCATCATCACCGGAAGTTCGATCTCGGCACGGCTAATAACAACTTCGGGTAGCCCAAAAGTGGTAAATACCCCTTCTATCTTTCCGGCTTTCACGTTCAGATCAATATTAATCGGACAGGCATCACACATGGCATAACCTTTTCCTAAAAAATAATGGTCTGCCATCCCACCGACACTCCCTATCACAGTAGAAACATTACTCAACCCCTGTGCTTTGATGCTAAAAGAGTAAGTTCTGACTACCAGCCTTGGTTTCAGCTCCAGCGTCAATGTCTCCTCACTATTTCGTACATCCAGATCATCTATGTTTATCACATAAAGCGGATCCGGCCCCCAAACCATCTTTTCTGTTCCGGCAACCTCAAACTTACAGAAATTGGTGCAAGCCTGAATGGTTTCATAAGATTCTTCTCCACGAATCAAGACCGTTTCTGTATCGTAATTGTAAACCACAACCGAGTAATGTCCGGGAGGTACCGGTACCTCTCCACCGGTTACCGACAAATATGCACTCTTCTTTTTACCTCTTCCATCTTTCGGATAAAAGATAACCTGCATTCCCTCCGGTAGTTTCTCTGTCACTCCTTCCCAGTTTAGCGCGATCCGTACTCCACTAACCGGATAATCATCCAGCAGTTCCCGCCGGCTGCATCCCGTCATCAGCAACAACGGGCAGAAAAGCACAAAAAGCAACTGTCCTATATCTTTCATCCATCTCTATCTCCTTGCCGTTATAAGCCAGACCAATGATACCTTGGCTTTGGTAGGCCCGATAAAATTGTAACGTCCGCTATTTGTCCAGACTAACGAGCCTTCGTAAGGAGTATACTTACGGTATTCTGTTGTCAAGTATCCCACTCCCACACTAAACTCAAACGAAAGATGGCGGGCTACCTGTTTCGCATATCCATACGTAACCCCCGAGGCTGCATAATACTTTCCCTGATAACCATCTCCCTTAAACTGGAAGTCGTAAATACCTCCTTCTGCATAACATCCCAGAAAATGTCCTGTCAGCCTGCCGTGTTTCCGGCGATTTCCTAACCAGCAACGTCCTTCCACCCCTCCCGAAAGCAGCTGATAGCAGAACTCTTCTCTGCTATTCAGCCACCAGGGACATTTGTATTCAGTATTCAAAGACCAACGCTTACCTAATGGTATTTCCACTTCTATATTGGGTGCCAACGCCAAGTCATAAAGCAGATTGTTCTTGACGGCCAATACCGTTTGCCGCCCCACCTTCTCCGATTCCATTACTGATTTTTCCCTATTTACCATGACAGGCTCTCCTCCGGCAAGTTTACCGGGAAGCGGTTTAGCTGTTTCCACTCCATATACCGGCTTTGCTTCTTTTACCGTCATTGCCGGAAGCCGTTTTCTTTGCGGTACCGACAGTTCCGGTAATATCCGGTTCGCAATGTAATGGTAAGCTTTTCCTCCGTTAAGCCGACGCAATAAAGACTCACATCTTACAGGATCATCACGATGGTAATCCAACAACATCAGTACATCTTTCTGATCGGGCACCTGTGAATCTGCAGCAATCTTCTCGTACAAAACAGACCAGTCTATTTTTTGAAAATCGAACCCTTCTTTCCTTATGGCATCCGTCATCGTCATCATCGCAAAACCTTCACCCGGCAAAAAGAAAAGGATCCCCCAAAAGATGAATATATAGATGCGATTCTCCATAGTTGCTCTATTTGTATAAAGCAAATATAGAGCTTTGAAATTAAACGAAATACACTTAATCTAACTAAATAAAAGGCCTGGTTTGTTGTGTGAAACGATTGGAACGATTTTGCAAGTTTGACGGGATTTATCCTTCCCTAAAGACTGCTAAATAAACAGGAAGAAGAGACATTATAAAGGCATATCCGTGAAAAACCGTGAAGGAATTCAAAAGAGAGACAATATTCAAGGAAATATTTGGAGAATCATCCGAAGAGAATTACATTTGTATTGTGATTTTTTTCATAGTATTAGATTTAAGGTTAACAAAAGGTTGGAGTCAGGCGTGACTCCTTTTTTTGCCCCTTTATTTAAGTAACTGATAGACTCCTCCCGCCAAGGCCCGGATTACTCCTTTCATTTCCAGCTCAAACAGAATGACACTGATCTTATTGACAGGAATATCAGCCTGCACCATCAACGCATTGATCTGCAAATCTCCCAGCCGTCCGAGAATATCTACAATCTTCAGTTCTTCGGCAGATAAATCAGGGAAAAGATTCCGCTGTACGGTTGTCGGTTTAATAGTATGTGAACCGGTATCCCACCCCATTGCCTTCACAAAATCCGCCGCAGACTCCAACAAAACAGCCTTATTGTCCCGTATCAACTGATTGCACCCTTTCGAATATTCATCAGTGACCCGCCCCGGGAAAGCAAAACAGTCGCGATGATAACTTCCGGCAATATCCGCCGTAATCAGAGAACCGCCTTTAGCGGCAGACTCCACCACAATAGTGGCATCGCTGATACCGGCAACAATACGGTTCCGGCTGATGAAGTTATGTTTATCCGGATTTGTTCCGGAAAGAAATTCAGTTAACAGTCCACCCTGCCGGAGCATATCAATGGCTGTTTTACGATGTAACGAAGGGTAAATACGGTCCAGCCCATGAGCCAATACTCCCACAGTAGGAAGTTCGACAGCCAGTGCTGCCCGGTGGGCATTGATATCGATCCCATAAGCCAATCCGCTGACAACAAGTACATCCGGACATAACGCCTGCAAATCCTGCAGGAAACTGACGCAAATTTGTTTCCCGTAATCCGTTGCATTACGGGTCCCGACCACATTAATAATGTGGAAAGCATTGAGATCGGCTTTTCCTTTAAAGAATAATACGACGGGAGCATCATCGCATTCACGCAGTCTGGAGGGATAGCCTTCATCTGCCATCGTAAGGCAAGAGATACGGTTATCCCGTACAAACTCATATTCCCGTTCGGCACGCTTCAATGCCTGTGGAGAATCCAATGCTGCGACAACTGCCTGATTCACTCCGGGTAAGCGATCGGGCAATTCAGTCCGGTAACGGAATACATCGGCAGCACTCCCCATACCGTCTACCAGACGTTTGGCACCTATATGTCCAACGCCCGGTATTTGCGTCAGTGCAATACTGCATATCCGTTCTTCATCGGTGCTCATTGCAGGTAAGGCGCAAAAATCCGGTCGAATAATTCACTATCGCTCAAACGTCCGTTTACCACACATACCGTTTCCACCGTCGATTTAACGACAACCTTATTATCGCTTTTCCGGAAGATGTCCTGATAGAACACATATTTGATACCTTCTTTCTTCATATACAATTTGGAAACGAATTCATCACCACTCTTTAATGGGGTTTTGAAGGCCATATTAATGCGGGCTACCACCGGATCCACGCCCTCTTCGTGCAGTTTTGCAAAACTTACGCCTACCGATGAAAGAAACTCATGACGGGTATGTTCCAGATAATGTTGATAATTAGCGTTATTCACAATGCCTTGCAGGTCGCACTCGTAGTCACGTACCTTTAAAGTAAGTTCATAGATATACTTTTCCATCTTTATTCCAGTCCCTTAAATTTTTTCAGTTCTTCGGTCGAAACCAATTTATACAGTTTGTCACTCGGACGTATCTTATCCAGCTTCATAGAGAAGTGCTCTCCCTTCTTCACGGTTTCTACCGGTTTCAGGTCCACACGGGCCTCATCGAGCGTAGCAAACACAGCTCCGGTAGTAGGGCCGGTAATCAACAGTTTATCGCCTACACTCACTTCAGCCGCTTCCACCAGGAATTCGGCTACACCAATGTTGGAGAAGTATTTAATACCTTTCCCCACATAGATCTTACGTTCGGTTGCCGCCGATCCGTAATTCTTAGTCCATTCTCCCAGACGCTGTCCCAGATAGTAACCGTCCCAAAAGCCCCGGTTGAATACCGTTTTCAAGCGTTCATCCCACGCCGCAATCTTCTCGTCGGTAAACGTACCATCCAGACAGGCCTGAATAGCCTGCTTATAACACTCGACAACAGTACGTACATATTCGGGCCCGCGGGCACGGCCTTCGATTTTGAATACACGCACCCCGGCATCCATCATTTTATTCATGAAATGAATGGTCTTTAAATCTTTGGGCGACATGATGTACTGGTTGTCAACCTCAAGTTCCACATCGGTATCCTTATCACGGACAGTGTAAGAACGACGGCAGATCTGCATGCAGGCTCCCCGGTTGGCAGAATGATTCATTTCATGCAAAGACAGATAGCACTTGCCCGAAACAGCCATACAAAGCGCTCCGTGGCAAAACATTTCGATACGGATCAGCTCTCCGCCCGGTCCACAGATATGTTCTTCCTGAATCTGACGATAGATCTCCGCTACCTGTTCCAGATTCAGTTCGCGCGCCAACACCACTACATCGGCAAATTGCGCGTAAAACTTCAAGGCTTCTGCATTCGAGATATTCAATTGCGTAGACAGATGCACTTCCTGGCCAATCTTGTTGGCATAACTCATCACCGCCACATCGGTGGCAATCACAGCCGAAATGCCCGCTTCCTTGGCCGCGTCGATAATGGTACGCATCTGTTCAACATCCTTGTCATATATGATGGTATTCACCGTCAGATAACTCTTCATTCCATGTTCGTCACAGGTCCGGACTATCTCGCGCAAGTCCTCAATGGTGAATGTATTGGCCGAACGTGCACGCATGTTCAGATTCTCAATACCAAAATAAATAGAATCGGCTCCCGCCTGGATGGCTGCCGCGAGCGATTCGCGTGAGCCAACCGGAGCCATTATTTCAAAGTCACTTATCTTATACATAGTTACTAATTATAAGTTACGAGTCCGCAACTACTGAATATATCCTTTTTCTTTCAGGTTTGCCACTATCTCCTGGGCAATCCCCATTCCGATCTGCTGACCGGCTTCCATGGCCTCGGCAGTCATCACCGGAGTGGACTCGGCCAGCTTCTTTCCCACAGGCGATTCATAGAACTGGGTAATTTTCTTCAGGTCGTTTATCGTCAGATACCTGTAATAAATAGATACATATATATCCATAAACTGTGTGTTTGCCTTTTCGGACAACTGCTCTTCAAAAGTTTTCCAGAATTCATCCGGAACGTTCGAATAAGTATGTTTCATCATCCCGATCATCTGCGGAACCATCGATTTCACAGTAGTCATAGCGCCCGAGGCCTCGAGCATCTTGCTTAACGCCTCTTTATAAGCAGCATCCTGAGCCGAAACGGAAGTGGCAGACAAGATAAAAGTCAGGCACAGAGCAATGGAAAATAGTCTTTTTTTCATAATTTCTATCCAGTTAAATAAATGAATGAGGTGCAAAGGTAGGGGTTTTTTCCGTACTTTTGCAGCCAAATAATGAATAGAAAATCGTAAAAAGATGAAAATAGGCCACATAGACCTGGGTGAACGCCCTGTATTTTTGGCTCCGATGGAGGATGTCACCGATCCCGCTTTCCGCCTGATGTGCAAAAAGTTCGGAGCCGATATGGTATACACAGAGTTCGTCTCGAGTGATGCTTTGATACGTTCCGTCAACAAAACAACTCAAAAACTGACCATCTGCGACGAAGAACGTCCCGTCGCCATTCAGATATACGGTAAAGATATGGAAGCCATGGTTGGCGCAGCCCGGATTGTAGAAGAAGCACAACCGGATATATTAGACATCAACTTCGGCTGTCCGGTAAAGAAAGTTGCCGGAAAAGGCGCAGGCGCCGGTATGTTGCAGAATATCCCGAAGATGCTTGAAATAACCCGTGCCGTGGTAGATGCAGTCAAAATACCCGTTACTGTAAAGACCCGTCTGGGATGGGATGCGGACCATAAAATCATTGTCGACCTGGCCGAACAATTACAGGATTGCGGTATTGCGGCATTAGCCATTCACGGACGTACCCGGGCACAGATGTATACGGGCGAAGCGGACTGGACCCTGATAGGGGAAGTAAAGAACAACCCGCGTATGCATATACCGATCATAGGAAATGGCGACGTAACTTCGGCTACCGGTGCCAAGGAGTGTTTTGAGCGGTATGGAGTAGACGCTATCATGATAGGACGTGGCAGCATCGGCCGCCCATGGATATTCCGCGAAGTGAAGCATTATCTTGAAACCGGAGAAGAATTGCCGCAGGAATCCTTTGAGTGGTATCTGAATGTATTGCGTGAAGAGGTGCTAAACAGTGTAGCCCGCCTGGACGAGCGCAGAGGGATTATCCATATCCGCCGCCATCTGGCAGCAACTCCTTTATTCAAAGGAATACCCAACTTCCGGGAAACACGCATCGCCATGCTGCGAACAGAGTCGGTAGAAGAGCTTTTCCGGATATTCGATGGACTTCACCCCATCACTTAAACATCGGCACTGCAAACCATTTCTTGAACATCTTTGTCACCAGCACATACAGCACGAAAGCAGAGATAAAGCCCGCAATCGCATCAATCAGATAATGTGCCTGAATATAGACAGTAGCTCCGCAAAGCAACAGATAGAGCGGCAACAGGCAGGCAAAAAGTTTCTTGCTGCCACGCCAAGCCATAATCATCAGAATAGTCGAAACACCGACATGCGAACTGGGAAAAGCCGCCGTAGGACGCTCTCCCACTTGTTGCGAACCCTCTACCAGGCTATAAAAGAATCCATGCTGATAGCCGGGGCCCGGAAGCAACTCCTGATTGTGATTGAAATAATCGCCAATGGCAGGAAAGACACCTTGTGAGACAGAATCCATACCAATGGCAGGGAAATAGAACTGAGGACCGGCAACCGGAACGAATATATAAATAAGGTAGTAGATGAAAAAGCAGGTGACCA
>OGJY01004514.1_pt1 | contig 9852 bp, 7 predicted proteins | sample 1572231 | NCBI WGS metagenome assembly OGJY01 (sample SAMEA2582121, study PRJEB24529) | metagenome | biome: Human gut stool | place: China | collected 2011
AGTCGATTCAATCAACTTTATTAAAAGCATCAATAAGATTATCAAATGTTTCATCATCTTTAAATTTCAATACAAATTTTCTAATAAATTCTTCATTAAATAATCTTCTTTTAACATCTTCAAAGTTCCCACCAACTTGTTTGTAAAATTCTTCTAACTCCATAAACAACTCTCCTATAATATTTCTATGTCTCCTAATATCCCTAAAACTTCTTCACCATCATAAATAACTTGTACAGTTATTTTAACATCTTTAATTGTATTATTGATTTTAAGTTTTGTATTCATCGAAAACTTATCTTTTTCTTTTTCTAAATCAATAGCTTGTTGTATGAATACATTAAAATCATTATTAATAAATAGTTTTGTAACTTTTTCATTACTTAATGGATCTATAATTTTAGGTTCTATATTTAATAATAATGCATCTTTTTTAGATAATGTAAGTAATGGTGGTACAACTGAATATTCAAATTGAATATTATTAGATAATTCACTGTAAAATTTATATTTTGATTTTTCAAAATATAAATCTTGATAAAGTAAATTAGATAAATTAAGACCTTCATCTTTTAAATGTTCTTGTGTACGTTCTTCAAAATATTCATTATCTTCATAAAATTCATTAATTTTTAAATCATTTTGAATGTATGATTCAATATCCATTAAACATTCTATAAGTAAAGGATTAAAAACACCACATTTGCCTTTTTGAATCATTTTTAAAGCTTCTTCATGACTATAAGCCTCTTTATAAACACGTTTACTTGTTAAAGCATCATATGCATCAACAATTGAAACAACTTGTGCCGCAATAGGAATTTCTTCTCCTTTTAAACCATCTGGATAACCATTTCCATCATATCTTTCATGATGCCATCGACATATTTGATAACCATATTTTACAATTGGTTCATCATTATAAAATGGTAAACTATTTAACATCTTTGCACCGATGATAACATGTGATTTCATGACTTCCATCTCTTCTTTAGTAAGGGATGATGGTTTATTTAAGATTTCTTCTGGAATAGCAATCTTTCCTATATCATGTAAAGAAGAAGCCACTTCAATTGAAATCATATCATCTAAAGTTAAGGAATATTGATTTGTTTTCTTAACTAAAATATTTAATAACAATTTTGTAAGTTTTTTAATGTGTAATACATGTAAACCACTTTCACCATTACGAGATTCAACGATATGACTTAAGATCATAATCATCATATCGTTATTTTTATATTTTTCATAGATTTGTTTATTAATGATGGTTGTAAGTTTTTTTTGTCTTTTATAATGAGAAATAATATTATTTATTTTTTTTAAGACAACAGCAGATGAAAACGGTCTTGTAATATAACCTGATACACCTAATTCATAGGCTTTTTCAATACTTTTATCATCTTTATCGATAGAAATAATCATCACTGGCACTTCTTCTATCAAATGATTTTTGTTCATATACTTTAAAACTTCAAAGCCATCCATTTCAGGCATGACAAGATCTAATAAAACAAGTGCAACACTTTTGCTATCAGATTTTAAATATTCTAAAGCTTCATAGCCATCTTTTGCTTCTATAACTGTATATTGATTTAATATTTCAGAGAGTATCTCTCGATTAGACTTTGCATCATCAACAATCAGTATTTTCCCATTTTTATCCATCCTAATCACCCTCATTACGCCTTATTAATTTCAAATAAATATCTTTTCTAGATAAAATAGTATATCTTCTTTTAAGCTTATTATACCATTTTAATCCCTTTTGATTTTGATACAATAAAACAATAAAATGAATAATGATATTTAGTTCAAATTCTTCTAACTCTATTTCACCATAAAAACTCTTTTCAAACAACCTACAAACTCTTAAAAAATCACCTTGATGAATCAAATCCATCTTTTCTAAAGTCTCATCCACTTCTATAGAATCTAACCCTAATTGATAATCTATACCATAAGATTTCAAATACATTTCCATTAAACCATATAAATATTTTGTTTTATTTTTAGAAGAAGCATGATGATAAATATATTTAACACCTATATTTAAAATCAATCTTAATAATTCTAATAAAATCCATATAATAAAGATAACTACACAAACAATTGTTAATACCCCTAAAGACATCATACCTAAATTTCCAACATGATCAATTAAATCATTAATCATGCCACCATTTTGACCATCATCAACAGATTGAGAATCTTGATGTCCTTTTTCAATATTTGTATCACTTTGTTCTCCTTGAGGAGTTGCGACCATATTCATTAAAGTATACACATCATAATAATAACCAGGTGTAACATCAATTGGTAACCATCCCATACCATCAAAATATACTTCTACCCAAGCATGTCCATCTTTTGAGGTTAAAGTTGCATTTCCCTCATCATCAATTGCATCACTTTTTAAATAATAACCTTCTACATATCTAGCTGGTATATCGTAATATCTAAAAGCTTCAACTGCTACTGTCGAAAATAATACATCATTACCTGCTGTTTTTTGATTTAAGAAATCCTCTAAACTATCTTTATCACTTATTTGATCATCATATTTTAAATAACTTGTCATTGTATCTCTAACATGTTGACAAACAGAATAAATACCTGTGTTTTCAAAATCATCTTGATCAAATAATTGAGAAATTGTTTTTTCTAATCCTTTATCTACCGTTTGATAATTTTCATAAACAAATGATCTATAGATAGATTCAGTATCTAAATATTCTTTTTGTGAAGCATTTGGATTATTTAACCAATCACTTCCAACCATTAATTCGCTTGGTGAAGTAGAGGAAGTTTCTTGATAGCTATAGCTTTTACTTCCAAATAAGGCTATTGATTGTAAATTTAAATCTTTTTGAATATTTGATGATGTAACATCACTTTGATTAATTGAATAAGGTGTATATAAGTATTTTTTATTTGCTGCTACGTTATTAATGGTTACATTTTGTTTTTGATCATCATTCTTTGATAGTTTTTGATAAAGGTTATATTGATATGTTGAAGAAAATTTCTTCTTTTTCAACCATTTCAACATACCTTCATGTTCACCATTATAACTTGCTTTTGTCAAATCTTGCCATTGATTATTTTCTAATGTACTTCCTACAAATCCTTTTAAATAAAGGTTTTTTCTTTGTGAAACTGTTATTTCTAATCTCTCTTGATTATTTTCATGAATCCTAGAAGCCTTATTTAAATCACCTTGAGGTAAATTATCTTTACCATAACGAAGATCATCTACTTGTTGTAAAACATCTTCTTTAATTTGTTCAATTGTTAAATTATCTTGGTAACTTGGTATCGCAAGAGAAACAAAGATAATACAAAGAATAATAAACCATTGAATTGTTTTTGTATTAATTACTTTATTTTGATGATACATCCATACCATTAAAGCATTAATACTAAACAACGTTCCTCCTACAAAAGAAAAACAATCGATCCATAATGTAAAAGAAAATAAAACAAAGAAAAGAATAGATAACACAGTATACTTTTCTTTCTTTATAGATTGATAAATATAATACGTCATCCAAATAACAATTACTAAACTCATTGCTTGTATATGTGATGATGTAATAGAAGCAGCCATCATCATATTTCTAGCATCTTCAAATTTTGTATTATAACATTCAATAATATAATTCATTATTCCAAAGAATCCATAATAAAAACTTTGAAATGAATAAATAATTCCAATCATTATTGTCATCATGATTGGTAAAATAATTGTTTTTATTTTTTTATACGATAACAAAGATAAAGCTAGTAATAAAACAATACTCACAATTATTTCTAATAACCAAGAACTTATTACTACATTATGATAAAAACATAGAAAACTGATACCACTCATTAAAGAATAAAAGAAGGTCACAATGAAAGAAATAATTCTATTTTTTTTATTTTTTTCCATATTTGACCTCCTTATATTTCAAAATGATACATATTTTGATCAATTGAATCTAATGGTAATTCATATAACTGATTTTGAAAATGTTTGATTGTTTGTACATTTTGAATATCATTTTTAATCGTAATTGCACTAATACTCAAAAAATCATTTAATCTAGATAACTCTTCATTAAAATCTCCAGCAGTTACATAAATCATCTTTGTAAAATATAAATCTAAATGCTCACTCGCAAACAAATGAAGTGCATCTCCACCTTGACTTGTAATACCTTTAGAAATCCAATTTTCCATACCTTGATAATAATCTTGAAGACTATTCATTTCTAACCAATAAAAACTTCCTTGATCATATAAAGCAACATAATGCCCTATATTTTTCAATAATAACTTTTCAGACATACTCATCGCAAAAGCTAACGATTTAGATAAAACATGTTTATCAATTTCACTCATTTGATCTTTTAAACCAATATCTACAAGTAAAACAGTTTCAAAACTACTATTATGAGAACCTTCCTTTAATAAAACTTGTCCTGTTTTAGCAGAAAGTTTCCAATGAACATGACGAATATCATCTCCAGGATAATATGTCTTTAAATCATAAATTTCAGACATATCAGGACCTTTTTTATATTGGTACTGTAAAACACCATTTTCATAAGGTTTAGAAAGTTCATTATATAATAATTCTATATTTACTTTCCCTGGATAAACCACAAGATGATGTTTTTGAGTTTGTGAAATAGGAACTCTACAAAACCCAAAAACATCATATAAATAAACTTTTTCATATGAAATCATGACATTCCCACAATAAGTCGCAGTATATTCTTGATTCTTTCGGGCTGTTTTTATTCCTAATGGAATAAAAATATTTCTTTTAAGTTCATTTTTTAAAGTCATGTTTTTATAAACAAAAACATAATCTATTCTTCCAGAAACAAGTAGTCTATAACGACTCTTTACTTCTGTTGTAAATGATAGAGACTGACCTACTTTTCCTTGCTTTGGACCTTGGATATCCATTTGAATATATCTTAATTCCAGTTTCAATAAAGTAATTAAAATAAATGGAAAAACAATACCAATGATCCAAATAATTAAGAAGTAGAAATATGTAGAATAAATATAGGCAACAAGTACCAAGAAATTAATTATTCCATACGACAAATATTTATTCTTCATCTTAATCAGCCAAAGGAGGTTTAACTTCTTTTAAAATTTCATTTAAAATATCTCTAGCATCTAAACCTTCTACCCTTGCTTGTGGACGTAATATCATACGATGTGCACATACATCTAAAAAGACATATTGAACATCTTCTGGAATAACATAAATACGATCTTCTAAAACAGCATGTGCTTTAGCCATTTGTACAAGTGCTAATACTCCACGAGGAGAAACACCTAATTCTACTAAAGGCATTTCTCTTGTTTTTTCACATAATAAGACAATATATTTTAAAGCATCATCACTGATACGTACAGAAGATAAATAGTTTTGTACTTCAATCACATTTTCTTTTGAAGCAACTTCTTTAATTCTTTCAATTGGATTATCATAGCGACGTGATTTAATAATTTCTATTTGTTTTTCTAAATTAGGATAACCAATAGATAAACAAATCATAAATCGGTCCAATTGTGATTCTGGTAAAGGTTGAGTACCAGCAGAACCCATGGGGTTTTGTGTTGCCATCGTAATAAAAGGATGTGGTAAATCATAAGTAACACCATCAAATGTTACATTATGTTCTTCCATTGCTTCTAGTAAAGCAGCTTGTGTTTTAGGCGATGTACGGTTAATTTCATCAGCTAAAAGTAAGTTACTAAATACAGCCCCTGGTCTAAATTCAAATTTTTGTGTTTCATTATTTAACATTGTAAAACCAACAATATCTGATGGTAATGTATCTGTTGTAAACTGAATTCTTTTATAATCTAAACCTAAAGCTTTAGAAAAAGCTAACGCTAATGTTGTTTTACCTGTTCCAGGCGCATCGTTTAACAAAATATGTCCTCCTGCATAAATTGTCATTAAAACCTTTTTAATTATTTCATCTTTACCAATAAAGACTTTTGAGACTTCATCAATAATATGTTGTGATTGTTCAATTATCATTTTCATCTACCTCATTTTCTAAAGCTTCTTGTTTATTTTCATCTTGTTGATCATTTTGATCTTCATCATTGACTTCTTGTTGGTTATCTTCTGGTGCTTTTTCAACATCAGGAACAACTTCCTGATTGTCATCAGGTTGAGTACCTGTTTCTGGTAAAGTATATCCTAATAAACCAGCAATTTTCTTTACTGATTGATTAAGCTTTTCTTCGTTAACACTTGGATCATTATTTTCACAAGCTATGAAACGGTACTTCCAAGCATCTATGTATTTTTGTTCTAAACCTTTAGCTGCTCCAATTAAAGTAATATGGAAATCTTCACTAGCCATGTCACCAAAAGTATATTCAGTAAATTTATTATAGAATAATTCAATTGGTGTTGCATTTTGGAAAACAATTTCACTTAAACTTTCATCCCCACCAAAAGTATTTGTCCATAAACATGCAGGATAATCTGTATCATTTCCATAAGTTTTTGGAAAAATAACTTTTGAAATATTTGATCCATAAAATGCAACTTGCCCAATTGGTCCTAAACCATCAGGTAAAACAAGTTCACCTGTTAAATTCGTTCCATAGAAGGCATAATCATCAATCCAATACATATCATCTGTCATATTAAATTGAACGGAAGTAATTGGCACATCTTCAAAAGCACTTGTACAAATTTCAAATGTACCTTCTTTAGTAGCCACATCCCCTTAAACATCTGTTGTGGCATTGATTAAATAAAATTCATCTTCTACTGTAACAGTGTTTCCATTTTGATCTGTTCCTCGAGCATATCCATAAAGAATTTCTCCACCATAAGATTCATCTATAAAATAAGCACCACTATATGTATTACCACCATTATAGCCTTCTCCATCAAACGGGATATATATTTGTTTTGTTACTGAAGGCAAATAATCATTTTCAAAAATAGCTTTTTTAGCATTAAATGCCATATAACGTAAATCAAATAACCAACTATCTGTAATTTCTAAAGCATTTTCTTGAATAGTGATGCTATCTGTATTTTCAGAGAAAATACTTTCTAACGCCTCACAGCCATAAAAAGCATAGCTATCAATTTGATTAATATGTTTAGATAACTTGACATGTTTTAAATTTTTACATTCAGAAAAAGCATGTTGTCCTATTTCTGTAATTGTAACCCCTGGAATACTATTTTCGTCAAATTGTATTAAATTAGTAGGTGCATTTAATAAAATCGTCGCATGTGATCTATCACGATAATACATTTCTAGATATTCAAAACCATTCTTTGTTTGAAAACTTGAATCTGTTTCACTAAGTAGTGCAAATGAAGCTTGATCTATTTCATTCTTCCATTTATCATCATATAATTCATAATAATTTATTGACACATTAATTGCTTTTAATGAATCCGCTTGGCTAAATGTATCACTATTTGTACCTGGAATATCTTTCGTTAAAAAATTAACTTCTTCAACATGGCTATCTTTAAAAATTTGATGTCCTAATTCAACATCACCATGAGTAAAGATAATACATATAATTTTATCATTACCACTAAAAGCATAATCATCTATTTTTTCTACTGTTTCAGGAATAACAATTGTTCCTGCGGCACTATCCATTGTACTCACTAATTCTCTTTCATCATTTAAGAAAACCAAATTATTATTCACCGTATAATCATACGATTCTCCATTTTCATTAATTAAATTTGTTACAAATCTTCTATAACTTTTCTTAAAATAATCCAAATAATATTCATCAGGGACATGAATAATTGTATCTGTTTGAATATTCTTAAATGAACTTTGATCAACCATACATGGACCATCAAAATAAACATCTGATACAAACCAGGAAACAATACCTTTAATTGCTGTAACTCCTTTAGGAATATAAATTGCATCCGCTATCGGTGTTTGATAAACAATTGTTTGATCTTTATTCATTAACAAGCCATCTTCATTAGAACTATATTTTGTATTATTTTCATCAACAATATACTTACCATAAAGTTGTAAACCACTCCATCCAAAATGGGCACTTTCAATAGAAGCAGGTATATAAAAATCGCCATAGAAATTTTGCCAACCTGCATAATTCATTTCTATACTGTTTACTTCTTCAGGTACATGAATATCCGCAAATTCATCACCACTATAACCTGTAAATGCATAATTATAAATTGTATATAAATCTTCCGCAAATACATATTCACTTTGTAATTGAACTTCATACCCTTCAGGTAAATCCTTCATTTCTAACGGAATAAGTGAAATTCTTCCTTTTTTATGAGCTATATATGCTGTTTGTGAATCAATATCGCTACCATCTTCATTTTTCCAACCCATAAATATTTGTGTTTGTGTTTGATAAGTTGGTACGATCAAATTATAGTATTTTCGTAAATCTTCTGTTTCCTCTTTTTTTAAGTAGAAATAACCTGTTTCTTGTTGATTGTAATCTTGTAATGAAATACGTGTTTGATATTCGACCTTAAATGTCACTTCATATTCTTGCCAAGGACTTGAAGCATTCATTCTAAAATAAAACTTTACTGTAAAATCTTCCGTTGCATATTGAGGATAAGATCCTATTTTAAAATTATCATTGTAATCTTCTATTCGATAAAGTTTAGGCAACTTACCTTCTTCATTTTCAGCAATTATTACTACCATATTACATAATAATTTCCAAGGAGTAATGACACAACCTTCATATAATTGATCAACACTTTCTTTAGATAAAAATTCTGTACTTAAAAATTGAATTGTATAACTAGCACCTTCTTTTTGAAGAATACCATCATTTGTAAATGTTGATGCATCTCCATAAATTAAATCATTAGACATATCTGGTAATCTAGCTATCGGATCAGGATCAACTATTGGTGTTTTATTATCATGATTGGTATTTTTATCTACTACTTCATTTGAAATACCTGTTCCTGTATTATTTATTGGTATCTCTTGTCCAGGAATAACAACTGTAACATTACCGTCACCTGTTCCATTTGGATTAACACCTATAGTATTATTTCCATTAACACCTAATCCTATTTGTCCATATATCTTTGTTGGATCTACTCTTCCTTGATTTTTAAAGAGATAGGGTGAATTGTTTAAATTTGTTTGTGATATTTTATCTAATGATTGTTGATTTTCTTTTAAATACTGACTTTCATCTGGTTCTTGATGAGTATGAGTTTGTTGGTCTTGATTTGAAAAAATGACTTGATTATTTTTGAGTTCTAATGCTTTTGATCGCGGTGAAAAGATAGAACTGTTTTGAGAAAGTTGATAAGCAGAAATCGCACATGAAAATGATACTACTGTGACTACTGCTACTTTTCCTAAATAAGGAATTGATAATTTATATGTTTTTTTCATCTATGTCTCTCCTTGAAAAGAATTGACCCAATTCTTTTTCCATTTCATCAAAAAGAGAAGTTATATGAGAAGCATAACTTAAAAATTTTTTTCCGGGTTCTGTTATATAAAGCCTTTTAGATATCCTGTCAAAAAGTTTTATTCCATAATATTCTTCCAGTTCTTTTATAGCTAAACTTGCAGCTGGCTGTGCTATAAAGAGTTCCTTTGCTGCCATAGTTACATTATTATATTTACATACTGCTAAAAAAATTCTAATATGTCTTAATGTCATAATAAACACTCCTTCTATCATATAAAAAAAATTATATACTTTATAATATTATATTATTTTTTTTATAATTAAACAAGTTATATAATAAGTATATAAAATAAATAAAGTATTACGAAAATGGAGGTAAATTATGGAAAACTTAACTTTACA
>OGJY01004515.1_pt1 | contig 9847 bp, 5 predicted proteins | sample 1572231 | NCBI WGS metagenome assembly OGJY01 (sample SAMEA2582121, study PRJEB24529) | metagenome | biome: Human gut stool | place: China | collected 2011
CACCTTGTCGAAGCCCACGCCGGCAGCTTCGAGGATAGCGCCCACATTGCGGCAGCTCTGGTCAGCCTGTGCGGCGATGCCCTCGGCGACTGCGCCGGTGGCGGGGTCTACCGGAATCTGGCCGGAGGTGAAGACGAGACCGCCCACGGTGTAGCCCTGAGAGTAGGGGCCGATGGCGCCGGGAGCTTTTTCGGTGCGGATGATGTTCATATCGATTACCTCACATATCATAAATAGGGGAGTCTCCCGCCAAAAGGGGGAGCCGATGAAAAAAGTCTACCACCAACTGTCCCTGACGTCAACGGCCAGCAGGGGACGGTCCCGGAATTTCCGGAAAAAGGGGATGTAAAATTATTTGGAAAAATCTGTGCAAATCATCTTGACAAGAAATAAACTTTTATGATAAAAATAGAGCATGAAAGTAACATTTTTGCAGAAAAACGCAGGCGCAGCGCAGGCAGGAAAGCCAGCTTTGCGCAGGCGCGTTTCTTTTTTGCAGAAAAAGCGAATTTCTGAACCCTCGGAAGGGGCAGAAAGGATAAGATATGTCGATTTTGGTAGATGATTCAAATAAAACAGCCCGCCGTGCAGCGGAGGCTGGACTGCAGCAGAAAAACTGTGCTGCGCTGGTGCGCCCGGCGGGTACGGGCAAAGGCTGCATCGTGTGGGAGCTGCTGGACGCCCACCCCGAGATGCGCGTGCTCTGGGTGGTGTCCTGTGCTGCCCGTCTGGAGCTGCGCCGCGCCCTGACAAAGCGGCTGGGCCGGACGCTGGGCGGCCGGGTGCGGCTGATGAGCTGCGAGCAGCTGGCCGTGCAGAATGCGCTGGGCTGGGTGGCGCTGGCTGAGTTCCGGCCCGGCCTGCTGGTACTGGACGGCTGGAGGGAGATGAGCGCAAAGGACTGGACCGACTGTGTCCAGCCGCTGTTCCGCCTCTGCCCGGGGGCAAAGCTGCTGGCTCTGGGGGAGCCGGACGCCCCGGGCGACAGCTGCCGCGCTGCCGAGGAGATGCTGGCCGACGCCATCGTGGAGCCGCTGGCACTGGGCGGGGCGATGGCCGAGGGCCTGCTGCCCATGCCGGCCTCCTATACGGCCCTGCTCTGGCCGCTGGAAGATGCGATGGCCCGCCTCCGTGCTGAGGTGAAGAACCTCCATCTGCCGGGCTGTCCTGACCCAAACGCCGAGAAATATCAGGCTCTGAGCCTCGCCGTAGAAAAGCTTCCGCCGGTGGAACAGCTGCTGGCGCAGTGGCTCCCGGATGCTGCCGGGCGGTATCTTGTCCTCTGCGAGGATGATGCAGCGGCGGCGCAGACCGCAGAGCAGGCCGAGAAGCTGTTTGGTGCAGGAACACATATTTATAAGGATGCAGAAAGCTTTGCGGCCGATGAAGCGGCCACCCTCCGGCTGCTGGTCTGTGCCAACGGCCCGGCGGTGCAGGCTCCTCTGGCCGGGATCTCGGGCGTGGTGCTGGTGCGCCGCAGCGCTGGACCGGCCGCATACCGGCAGATGCTGGCACGCGCCCTTGCAGCCTGCGGCAGTGTGCCGGTGGCAGAGCTGAGCGCGGCCTTTGAGGCGCTGACCTGTGTGCAGCAGCTGCGGAAGGAGTGCAGCGCGGCGGGGGCAGAAGCCTTCCCGCTGGAAGAGCCTCTTTCTGCCTGCCGCCGGGCTTACCGGCAGCTCCGCCGCGCGCTGGACTCCGACTGGGAGCGCTATTATGCCGCCGCAAAGCAGATGACGGCAGAGGGAAAGACGCTGGACGTGCCTCGCTCCTACCGCTTTGGGGGCGTGGCCGTGGGCCGCTGGCTGGAAAACCAGCGCCTTGTCCGGGCCGGAAAGAAAAAGGGACGCCTCACCGCCGAGCAGGCCGCCCGGCTGGACAAAATCGGCATGAACTGGAAAAAGCGGCTCGAGCTGGCGTGGGAGAACGGCTGTGCTTCGGCCCGGCGGTACCGCGGCAGCCACAGCGACCTGCTGGTGCCGGTCCATTATAAGGATAAGGACGGCTTTGCACTGGGCGAGTGGATCGTCTACAACCGCCAGCGCTATCTGAGCGGGAACCTGCCGTCAGACCGCGTCGAACGCCTCGAGGCACTGGGCATGGTGTGGGACACCGGCAGCATCCTCTGGGAGAAGAGCTATGCCGCCGCCGTCCAGTATTATCTGGAAAATCACACGCTGGAAATTCCCGTCAAGTACGTCACACCGGACGGCATGGCGCTGGGCGTCTGGCTGGGCAGTCAGCGTGCCGCTTATAAAGAAGGTGTGCTGACCGACGCCCAGATCGAAAAGCTGGAAGCGCTGGGAGTGGACTGGACGAACCGGAACGACCGCAAGTGGCAGACCGCCTACGAGGCCGCCGTGAAGTACCACGCCGCCCACGGGAACCTCGACGTCCCCACCGAGTACGCCGACGAAGACGGCATCCTGCTGGGCAAGTGGGTGTCCCGCCAGCGGTACGCATGGCAGAACCCCGAGCGCAGCAGCGCCCGGGTGACGCCGGAGCGGAAAGCTCTGCTGGACGAGCTGGGCATGAACTGGGAAAAGACCGACTCGTGGCAGCACCGCTACGAGCTGGCCGTGGAATACAAAAAGGAGCACGGCAGTCTGGCCGTTCCGGCCCAGTACCGGACGGAGGACGGCATCTGGCTGGGCAGCTGGCTGTCCCGTCAGAAGCAGATGCTGCGGGAGGGCAAAAAGCTCTCCGCCGCGCGCCGCGCGGCCCTGAAAGAGCTGTTCAAGGGCGAAAAAGGCCGACGTCTCAGCGCTCCGGTGCCGCCCGCGTACAGCGTGCGGGAGCAGAACTGGCTGGACAACTACCAGAGCGCCAGGCTCTACGCCGAGAAGAAGGGCAGCCTCCTCGTGCCTGCCGGATACGTGGACGAGAACGGCTTCCGTCTGGGCGTCTGGATCTCGAACCTCCGGGCTGCCCGCAAGGCCCGGCCCGGCTCGTTCCAGGTGACGCCGGAGCATATCGCTCTGCTGGATGCCATCGGGATGCAGTGGGACGCCCGGGAGGCCAAGTGGGCCGGGGCGTTCCGCCGTGCCGAAGAGTACTGCGCCGCCCACGGCAATCTGCTGGTGCCGGTGAACTATAAGACCGAAGACGGCTTCTGCCTCGGCGACTGGGTCCGCCGGATGCGCGAAAACTACGCCTGTGCCGAGAAAAAGCTGACGGCGGAGCGCATCGCAAAGCTCGAAGCGCTGGGCATGGTCTGGACCGTGCCGCAGGAGGGCTGAGATATTGCATTTTAGGGCGGAGTGTGGTATACTTCACCTCGTCTGAATAGAAAACAGCAGGTGCCTGCCGCCGGGGCTTCGTCCCCGGCCGGGAGGATAAAAGGGAAGCGGGTGCGAGTCCCGCGCGATCTCGTCACTGTGATAAGGGAGTCCGTTGCCTTGGCGCTCAGCGCCGGTCACTGGAGGCTTTGCCTCTGGGAAGGCGGCAGCGGGCGGTGAGCTTTCAGTCAGGAAACCTGCCCGCTGTTGGTACAGGAGCGTCCGGCTCCGGATCACGAGGAATTGGTCGTACCAAAAAGCCCGAATGTTCAAAGGGTCTTTTTGCTGTGCCTTCCGCGCGGTGAAAAGGCTCTTTTTTCGTTTGAGCTGGCCCCCGTTTCGTACCCTTTCTATCGGAAACGTACATTCCACACAACAGAAAGGACTCAAACAATGCGTAAGGCAACCAACAAGAACTGGCAGCGCGTCACCGCCGCTGCCGCCGCACTGGCCCTGTGTGCCGGTGTGCTCACCGGCTGCGGTGCATCTTCTTCCACTGCCGCCAGCAGCACCGCCGCAAGCTCTGCCGCCGCCAGCGGAGTGAGCAGCGAGGAGGCTGATGAAATGGCAGCAAAGAATGTGGCAGACCTCATCGACGCCATCTATGTGCAGGAGCGCAACGAGAACACCGACGCCCAGTGCGAGGCCGCCAAGGCCGCATGGGACGCTCTGACCGACGCCCAGAAGGAGCTGGTCGAGGGTGAAGAGGCTGACCCCGATTACTTTGGCCGCGACACCGGTGACGCCTCTAAGGACGACGCCCGCAACCAGGACAACATCGGCGACAAGGAGATCCTGGTCGTCAGCTTCGGCACCTCCTTCAACGACAGCCGCGCAGCGGACATCAAGGGCATCGAGGACGCCATCCAGGCCGCATATCCCGACTGGTCTGTCCGCCGTGCCTTCACCGCACAGATCATCATCAACCATGTTCAGGCCCGTGACGGCGAGAAGATCGACAACATGGAGCAGGCTCTGGAGCGCGCAGTTGCCAACGGCGTGAAGAATCTGGTCGTCCAGCCCACCCATCTGATGCATGGCGCTGAGTACGACGAGATGATGGAGATGGTGGACAGCTACCGCGATCAGTTTGAGTCTGTCGCCATCGCCGAGCCTCTGCTGGGCGAGGTGGGCAGCGATGCCACCGTCATCAACGCCGACAAGGAAGCTGTCGCCAAGGCTATCACCGCCGAGGCCGTCAAGACCGCCGGTTTCGACAGTCTGGACGCCGCTGCTAAGGACGGCACCGCTTTCGTCTTCATGGGCCACGGAACCTCTCACACCGCAAAGGTGAGCTACAGCCAGATGCAGTCTCAGATGAACGCTCTGGGCTACAAGAACGTCTTCATCGGCACCGTCGAGGGTGAGCCGGAGGAGACTGCCTGCGAGAACGTCATCGAGGCTGTCAAGGCCGCCGGTTACACCAAGGTCGTCCTGCGTCCCCTGATGGTCGTTGCAGGTGACCACGCCAACAACGATATGGCGGGCGACGACGAGGATTCCTGGAAGAGCCAGTTCGAGGCATCCGGCGAATTCGATTCTGTCGATTGCCAGATCGCAGGTCTGGGCGAGGTCGCTGACATCCAGCAGCTCTATGTCGCACACACCAAGGCCGCTGTCGATTCCCTGAACGGCTGAGCTAGGAAGCCGTTTTCGTAATCATTGCACACCGCCCGGGCGGTCTTTTTGCTCGCATACTGCGTTGCTTTCCCTTGCAATCCGCCCAGGATTGCTGCGAAAAGTCGCCTTGCCTGCGGGCAAAAATCCTCGCCGTTTGGTGCACCCTGCTTGCGAAAGCGGCTTCTGACTCTATGATTGCCCGGAAAGGAGTGCCTTTTCGGGCAATTTCTTTTTCGGCCTGCTTTGAATTCGGGCCATTGCGTGTTATAATCTTTTCTGTAAAATAGATACTTCGAGGTATATCATCATGAAACTGAACCATAAATTTGCTCTTCTGCTGGCCGGCGCTGTGCTGGCTGGTTCTCTCACCGGCTGCGGCGCATCCGGCACCCCGGCCAGCTCTGCCGCTTCCTCCGAGGCTGCGGCTTCCTCCGCCGTGAGCGAGGCTGCTTCCGAACCGGCAGCAGAGGCTGCTCTGCCCGACGGCGTCTACACCGCCGACTTTGACACCGACAGCTCCATGTTCCATGCCAACGAGGCCAATGACGGCAAGGGAACGCTGACCGTGAAGGACGGTCAGATGACCTTCCACGTCAGCCTCGTCTCCAAGAAGATCGTCAACCTCTACGTCGGCACGGCAGAGGACGCGGCCTCCCACGAGACCGACTGGCTCCAGCCCACCACCGACACCGTCACCTACTCCGACGGCCTGTCCGATGAGGTCTACGGCTTCGACATCCCGGTGGAGGCTCTGGACGAGGACTTCCAGCTGGCCATCCTCGGCTCCAAGGGCAAGTGGTACGACCACACCGTCCGTGTCGCCAACGCCCAGCCTGCTGCGGCGGAAGCACCTGCCGACGGCACCTACACCTGCGACGTGACCCTCGAGGGCGGCTCCGGCCGCGCCACCGTGGAAAGCCCCGCTGCTCTGACCGTGGCCGACGGCAGGATGACCGCCACCATCGTCTGGTCCAGCCCCAACTACGACTATATGCTGGTGGACGGCGAAAAGTATCTGCCCACCAACACCGAGGGCAACTCTACCTTCGAGATCCCCGTCGCGGCCCTCGACACCCCGCTGGATGTGGTGGGCGATACCGTCGCCATGAGCACCCCGCATGAGATCGAGTATACGCTGACCTTCGCCTCTGCATCCCTGACCGAGGCAAAGTAACGATGAAACGCCGCAATTTCCTGAAAGCCCTGCCTGCCGCCGCCCTCACCCTTGCGGGCTGCGGGCAGAACAGGACTGCCCCGGCCAATACAGCATCCCTCGTGTTCGACCACAGCTATCCGCTGGACTATGCCACCCAGTTTTCCGCCGACTGCTATGAGGGCGGCTATGTGATGATCGACATCCCGGACGCCGGGCGGTTCCTCGTCGTCCCTGAAGGGGCCGCCGAGGTGGACGACCTGCCCGAGGACGTCGTTCTGCTGCGCCAGCCGCTGGATCATATTTATCTCGTCTCCACCTCGGTGATGGACCTCTTCGTCCATCTGGACGCCCTGGACAGCATCGCCCTCTCCGGCACGAAGGCCGAGGGCTGGTATGTGGAAGAAGCCAGACAGGCCATGCAGGAGGGCCGCATCGCCTACGCGGGCAAGTACAGCGCCCCGGACTATGAGCGCATCCTTGCCGCCGGCTGCACCCTCGCCATCGAGAACACCATGGTGCTCCACGACCCCGAGGTCAAGGAGCAGCTGGAAAAGTTCGGCGTGCCGGTCCTCGTGGAGCGCTCGAGCTACGAGAGCGGCCCGCTGGCCCGGATGGAGTGGCTCAAGCTCTACGGCATCCTGCTGAATAAGACTGAGATGGCGGAAGAGGTCTTCCGCCAGAAGGTGGAGCAGGTGGCCCCCATCCTCGAGCAGGAGAACACCGGCAAGACCGCGGCCTTCTTCTCCATCACCACAAACAACCTCATCACCGTCCGCCGCACCAGCGACTATGTGGCCCAGATGGTGGAGATGGCCGGCGGCGTCTACGTCTTCGACGACCTCGAGGGGGAGACGTCGGCCCAGTCCACCATCAAACTGCCGCTGGAGACCTTCTACGCCCGGGCCAGGGACGCCGACGTCCTCATCTACAACAGCACCATCGAGGGCGTGATGGAGACCCGTGACCAGCTCATCGAAAAATGCCCGATGCTGGCAGATTTCAAGGCCGTCCAGTCCGGCGACTGCTGGTGTACGGCCCAGAGCCTCTTCCAGCAGAGCATGGAGCTGGCCGACCTCATCTCGGATATGAACCTCGTCTTCACCGAGGGCTCGCCCGACCCGGCGTCCCTCCGTTTCTTACAGCGCATCGTATAAAAGGAGCTTTGTCATGACCACCACCCGCCGCCTCAGCCTCGCGTACCTCGCCCTCACGGCGGGGGTCGCGGTGCTGTTTGCACTCAATTTGTTCTGGGGCAGTGTGTCCCTGACGCCCGGCGCGGTGGCGGCGGCTCTGCTGGGCCGGGGCGAAGATGCGCTGGCCGTGGGCATCGTGCTCCAGCTCCGCCTGCCCCGGGCGGTCATGGTCGTGCTGCTGGGCGCGGCCCTCTCGGCGGCGGGCTACCTCCTGCAGACCTTCTTCGCCAACCCCATCGCCGGCCCCTTCGTCATGGGCGTGTCCAGCGGCGCAAAGCTGGCGGTGGCCCTGACGATGGTAGTGTTTTTACAGCAGGGGCTGCTCACCGGCTCGGCCACCCTCATCATCGCCGCCTTTGCAGGCTCGATGGCGGCGATGGCCTTTGTGCTGGTGGTGGCCCGGCGGGTGCCGCGGATGAGCATCCTCGTCATCTGCGGCATCATGATCGGTTATATCTGTTCGGCTGTCACCGACATCGTGGTGACCTTCGCTCAGGACTCCAACATCGTCAATCTCCACAACTGGTCGGTGGGCAGCTTTTCCGGCATGACCTGGGCCAACGTGGGTGCAGCGGCCTGCGTGGTGCTGCCCGCGCTGGCGGCGGCGTTCCTGCTCTCGAAGCCCATGGCGGCCTACCAGATGGGCGAGAGCTACGCCAGGAGCGTCGGCGTACCGGTGCGGGCCTTCTCGACGGCTCTCGTGCTGCTTTCCAGCCTGCTTTCCGCCTGCGTGACGGCCTTTGCAGGCCCCATCTCCTTTGTGGGCATCGCGGTGCCGCATCTGGTCAAGAACCTGCTGGGCAGCGCAAAGCCCCTTTATGTCCTGCCGGGCTGCTGTCTGGGCGGGGCAGCGTTCTGTCTGCTCTGCGACCTCATCGCCCGCAGCCTGTTCGCGCCCACTGAGCTGTCCATCAGCTCGGTGACGGCGGTTTTCGGTGCGCCGGTGGTCATCTGGCTGCTGGTGCGCCGCCAGACACAGGAGGGCCGGGAATGAGCGATCCGAAATTCTACTGTCGCGCCGAGGACCTTGCCATCGGCTACGGCAAAACGCCCCTGATGGAGCACATCGGACTCGGCGTCGGGAAGGGGAGCATCCTCACCCTCATCGGCCCCAACGGCGCGGGCAAATCCACCCTGCTCAAGACGCTGGCAGCGCAGCTGGCCCCCCAGGGGGGCGCTGTCCTGCTGGACGGCAAAGATCTCGCGGACTGCTCCGGCCCGGAGCGCGCCCGCAAAATGGCTCTGATGGTGCCTCACACCCGCCGCACCGAGTTGATCACCTGCTTCGAGATGGCGTCCGCCGGGCGCTACCCCTACACGGGGCGGCTGGGCGTCCTCTCGGCAGAAGATAAGCGCCAGATCCACGCCGCGCTGGCCCTCGTGGGGGCCGAGGCGCTGGCGGGCCGGGACTTCAACCGCATCAGCGACGGCCAGCGCCAGCGCGTCCTGCTGGCCCGGGCCATCTGCCAGCAGCCGGAGCTGATATTATTGGACGAGCCTACGTCCTTCCTCGACATCAAGGGCAAGGCCGAATTGCTGGCAATCCTGAAAAGCCTCGCCCGCAACAAGAAGATGGCCGTCATCCTGAGCCTCCACGAGCTGGAGCTGGCGCAGAAAGTTTCCGACAAGGTCGTCTGCGTCTCGGCGGCGGGCGTCTCGGACGTCATGACGCCGGAAAAGGCCTTTGCCCGGGAAAACATCTGCAAAATTTATGCTCTGACCGATGAGCAGTACGCATTCCTCTACGGCGAAGAAAAAGCGCAGGAGGAAAAGCGCCCGCTCTTTGAGCACTACGTCCGCAGCGGCCAGAAGCTCCTGCGCTGCGGCTACACCACCGGCACCTGTGCGGCGCTGGGCGCGGCGGGCGCGGCACGGTTGCTGCTCACCGGCCGCACCCCCGAGACGGTGGCCCTCCGCACCCCGAAGGGCATCGTGGTGGAGGTAGAGCCTATCTTCTGCCGCCTGTCCGGCGAGGGGGCCGAGTGCGCCATCCGGAAGGACGGCGGCGACGATGTGGACGTGACCACCGGTCTGCCGGTCATCGCCAGTGTCGCCCTCCGGCCCGAGCTGTCCGGCGAGGTGCGCATCCACGGCGGTGAGGGCGTGGGCCGGGTGACAAAGCCCGGTCTCGACCAGCCCGTGGGCGAAGCTGCCATCAACCACGTCCCCCGGGCCATGATAAAGGAAGCGCTGGAAAAGGAGGCCGAATCTGCCGGGTACGCGGGCGGCTTCGATGTCACCATCTCCATCGAGGGCGGGGCCGAGACGGCGAAGCGCACCTTCAACCCCCACATGGGCGTGGAAGGGGGACTCAGCGTTCTCGGCACCAGCGGCATCGTCGAGCCCATGAGCCAGCAGGCCATCCTCGACACCATCCAGCTGGAAATGGGGCAGGCGGCGCTTCGGGCCGGAAGCCCCCGGCGGCTCATCCTTGCCCCGGGCAACTACGGCCTCGACTATCTCCACGAGAAGATGCCCGCGCTGAAGAATATCCCGGTGGTCAAGACCTCGAACTTCATCGGGGATACGATGGATATGGCGGCGGCATCCCACTTCGAAGAGGTGGTGCTGGTGGGCCACATCGGCAAGCTGGTCAAACTGGC